>OFRL01000400.1_pt1 | contig 21645 bp, 20 predicted proteins | sample 1543121 | NCBI WGS metagenome assembly OFRL01 (sample SAMN07774228, study PRJEB24372) | wastewater metagenome | isolation source: Lake Maggiore Cannobio | place: Italy: Cannobio | collected 2016-01
AAACACCACGATCACCCAAAGCGCCTTCTCTGATCCTCAATCCGATCTCTTCATTGGGTAAATGGAGGCGCCCAGCTTGGGAGGTCTACGCCATCTAGGCCATAGCGCTACAGATCGCGAATGGCAGGAAGCGGTGGAAAAGCCGCCGCTACCGGTAACCCGAAACCAATCCTTCCGATGCTTTCGAGAATATAATATTGTAACCCTTGTGCGAGCCCGGAAACGTGACGAACAAAATCCTCAATGGTCCTATAACCCAAGTTTCATCATGGCGATGATGTGAAAAGCTGCTGACCGAACTCCCAGCAGATACGGTCCCGGTTTCCTCTGTCCCACTACGTTCCATCTGCGGAGAGCCATATGCCTGTACTAAATCTAACCTGACACGATCAGAGCACGGAGGAGAATTTATTGTATTAACGAGGATAACTGTTCGTAAGTTATCTTTTTTGTAGGTGCTGAGCACTTGAACAGGGCATCCTTCAACAACCTCCGCTCGATATTTTGGGTATAGTGTTTTTACCTGCGATTTCGGCATGCCAGCCCGAAGGTCACGCCAGAGGATTGGTTCGGAAGGAATTTCCTGCAACATGGCTGTTAAAATTAGTGAAAAGATCATAGTTGCTCCAGATCAAGAGGTGTCCATGATTAAATCTGACGCTCAAGGTCTACAATTAGATCAGTAGCGGAATTCTACTGATTTACCGCCATCATTCCTACCTTTGTAATCGAATGTCCGCGCTGATCCTTAACTCGGTAGAGTCGCGTATGGCCAACGCAATCCACATGATCATCCGCCTGTCATCAATCCAATCCATAGCCCAACGACAAAATCAGGGCGTGGCGCCGTTGAAGCAGGAATATGATAGGGGGGCGTGAAGGCTGGTATAGTCGCAACGACAACTGCCTTCGAGTTTGCTTTCCGCTGAATCATTTGTCCCCCATTCGTGACCTGTGGATCATTCGCTCAAACGATTCCGAAATCAATTCGATGTTTGTTGTGACGAATGCGCGGGGCCGTCTATTGTTGGACGAAACTGGAGTTACCCGCCTCCTAATCGCAAACCCGTAAGCGGCCAAACCCCGCCCCCTAACCCCCAAGCCGAGCCGGATCGACCACCACATGCCGGATATGCGTCCGGTTATAGGTATAACTAATGTGTACCAGCCCATCCCTGGTCTGGATCACCGCCGGATAGGCATAGCCATCGGGCAGCGGTTTGTCCTCCAGGGTCAGCACGTTGCGCCACGAAACCCCATCGCGCGACAGGCCGATGTTGAGCGGCCAGCGCGGGCCGTTGCCCGGCTGATCGGGCCAGTGCGCGCTGTGGTTGTAGACGATCAACTGCCGCCCGTCGGCCAGCGTCACCGCGTCGGTGCCGGCATTGGGGTTGGGCAAGTCCGCCGCCACCAAAGGCGACCAGCTCTTGCCGGCATCGTGCGACCAGCTCATCGCCAGCGCACCCTGCCGCGTCCGCGCGATCAGCGCCAGGCACCCATCGGCAAAGTGCAGCACGCTCGGCTGGATCGCCTCGATCCCCATGGGCGAGGCGATTTGCGGCTCGACCGTCCATGTCTTGCCGTGATCGGTCGAGCGCTCCATGCGGATAAACCAGTGGTTTTCCTCGGGCGTGCCGACTTCGCGGCTGGAGGGTGACAGCCAGCTTCCGTCCGCCAGCAGCACCGGCTTGTTCTTGATCGGCCCCAGCACCCCCTCGGGCAAGCGCTGCGCCGCGCTCCAGTGGCGCCCGCCATCGCTGGAGGTCTTGACCACCCCCCACCAGCCACGCGGATTGGGGCCGACCTTGTAGAACAAAGTGAGCGGTCCGCCCGGCGGCTGGAACAGCACCGGGTTCCAGGTCGGGTAGCGCGTCCCGTCGGCACTTCGCCCATCGGCGACCGAGACCGGCTTGTCCCACCCCTGCGCCCCACGGCGCGCAAACCAGATCGTCACGTCGGGACGGCTCTCCCCCGTACCCCCGAACCACGCGGCGGCGAGCGTGCCATCGGGCAGCTCGACGATGGTAGAGGCATGCGCCTGCGGGTAAGGCGGGGCGGGGTCGATGAATTCGGACAGCAGGATCGGGGAGGGGGCGGCAAGCGCCGCCATCGGCAGCGCCGCCAGCGCGACCAGCCCCACCAGCATAGCTCTGAAATACCGCAAGATCATCGCTGCCTCATCCCCAACGCCGCCTGCGCCCATGGCCGAGCGCCGCCATGTTGCCAAGTGCGCTATTTGGCGGGCTCTGTCCTACAAGGCCGCACTTATGCGATGGTCTGCGGGCTCTTTCCCAGCGTCGAAACTCCCGTCTGCGCGCGCCCTCAGTCCGCGTCTCGCCCGAATACCGCGTCGCCAACGAAGGCGTTTTCGCCTAACTTTCCCCTAACTTTCCGCATCGCGGCATGGGGCCGCCCCCCTCGTCATGCCGGGCTTGTCCCGGCATCCACCGTGCCGCACGCTCTGCGGCCGAAGGTCTTGGATCGCGGTGGACCCCGGCACAAGGCCGGGGTGACCACGGCGTCCGCTCACCCCGGATAGCGCGCCTTCAGCATCGCCCAGGCCGCGCGCAGGCCCAGCGCCTCGCCACCTTTGGGCCGCCCCGGCTTGGCCGAAGGCCGCCACGCAAAGGTATCGAAATGCGCCCATGGCGTGCCCTCGGGCACGAAGCGGCGCAGGAACAGCGCCGCCGTCACCGCGCCCGCAAGGCCGCCATCAGGCGCGTTGACCATATCGGCAATGTCGGAGGACAGCATGTCGTCATAGCCATCCCATAGCGGCATCCGCCACAAGGGATCGTAAACCGCCGTGCCCGCCGCCAGCAACGCCTCGGCCAGCGCCTCGTCATTGGCGAAGGTCGCGGGCAGGTCCGGCCCCAGCGCCACCCGCGCCGCCCCGGTCAGCGTCGCGAAATCGAGGATCAGCGTGGGCGTCTCCTCGGCTGCGCGGGTGATCGCGTCGCCCAGCACCAGCCGCCCCTCGGCATCGGTATTGGTGTTCTCGACCGTCAGCCCCTTGCGCGTGCGCAGTACGTCGCCGGGGCGGAAGGCGTTGCCCGCGATGCTGTTCTCCACCGCCGGGATCAGCAGGTGCAGCCGCACCGGCAGCCGCGCCGCCATTACCAGCCCGGCGAGGGCGAGGGCATGGGCCGCGCCGCCCATATCCTTCTTCATCAGTCGCATGCCTGAGGATGGCTTGATGTCGAGCCCGCCCGAATCGAAGCACACGCCCTTGCCGATAATCGCGATGCGCGGATGCGCCGGATTGCCCCATTCGAGCTCGATCAGCCGCGGTTCGCGCCCCTTGGCGGCGGCCTGGCCGACCGCGTGGATCATCGGATAGCCCTTTACCAGCGCTTCGCTTTTGGTGACGGTCACGCTCGCGCCATGCGCCTTGGCCAGCGCCTCCGCTTCACCCTCCAGTTCAGCGGGCCCGAGATCGGCGGCAGCGGTGTTGACCAGATCGCGCACGCTGGCGACCGCTTGCGCCAGGCGCACCGTTTCCTCGATCCGCGCAGGCTCGCCGGTCAGCAGCACGCGCGCGCCCGTCGTCACCTCGTCGCTGCGATAGCGGTCGAACTTGTGCTGCGCGAGCGCCCAGCCCAGCATCGCGGCGCCGGGCTCGCCCTCGGCCAGGCGATAGATGCCTTCGGGCAATTGCTCGCCCAGCGAGGCGATCCGCCACGGCGAGTCGAGGCCTTCGTTGCACACCAGCAACATCGCCCAATCGTCAGGTCCATCGCCCGGCAGCACCGCGCGGTTGCCCGCCTTGCCGGTCAGCCGGTGCGCCGCGACCGTGGTGCGGATGCGCGGCGGCTGCGCCTTAAGCCAGCTCTCCCACTGGTCGGGATGCACGACATGGATGAGGCGCGCGGGCTGGCCGCGATCGGGCTGCAGCAGGGCTGCGGGGTTGAAGATCATGCGCCCTTTATCGGAAGCGCGGGGCCGCTGCGCAAGCGGCGCGCGCAATCAGGTGAGCGGCACCCCGTACAGATCATGCTCGTCGGCATCCTCGATCTCGACGCGCACGATGTCGCCCTGGCTCAAATGCCCGGCATCGCGCAGGAACACTTCGCCATCGATCTCGGGCGCATCCGCCTTGGATCGCCCGGTCGCGCCATCCTCGCCAACCTCGTCGATGATCACGTCGAGCGTGCGGCCGATCTTGGCCTGTAATTTCTCGGCCGAGATGCGCGCGGTCAGCTCCATCAGCCGGGCGTAGCGCTCTTCCTTGATTTCCTCGGGAACTGGGTCGGGCAGGGCATTGGCCGCCGCGCCCTCGACCGGCTCGAACCGGAACGCACCGACGCGGTCCAACTGCGCTTCCTGCAGCCAGTCCATCAGATAGGCGAAATCGTCCTCGGTCTCGCCGGGGAAGCCGACCACGAAGGTCGATCGGATCGCAATGTCGGGCGCGATCGTCCGCCAATGCTTGATGCGGTCTAGCACCTTGGTCTCGTTCGCCGGGCGCTTCATCAGCTTCAGCACGTTGCGGCTGGCATGTTGGAACGGGATGTCGAGATAGGGGAGGATCAGCCCCTCCGCCATCAGCGGGATGACCTGGTCGACATGCGGGTAGGGGTAGACATAGTGCAGCCGCACCCACGCGCCCAATTTGCCCAGCTCGCGCGACAGGTCGGTCATATGCGCGCGGACTTCCTCGCCATGCCACATCCTCGGCTGGTGGCGGATGTCGACACCGTAGGCCGAGGTATCCTGGCTGATCACCAGCAATTCCTTGGTGCCCGCCTCGATCAGCTTCTCCGCCTCGCGCAGGATCGCATCGGGGCGGCGGCTGACCAGATCGCCGCGCAAGCTCGGGATGATGCAGAAGGCGCAGCGGTGGTTGCAGCCCTCGGAAATCTTGAGATAGCTGTAATGGCGCGGGGTCAGCTTCAGCCCGCTTTCGGGCACAAGATTGAGGAACGCGCTCGGCGGCATCGGGGCGGCGTCATGCACCGCGCCGACCACTTCCTCATATTGGTGCGCACCGGTGACGGCCAGCACATTGGGGAAGCGCGCGCGGATCGTCTCGGCTTCCTTGCCCATGCAGCCGGTGACGATGACGCGGCCATTCTCGGCAATCGCCTCGCCAATTGCCTCCAGCGATTCCTCCTTGGCCGAATCGAGAAACCCGCAGGTGTTGACCAGCACGACATCGGCCCCGGCATAATCGGGCGACATCTGATAGCCATCGCTGCGCAGCTTGGTCAGGATCCGTTCGCTATCGACCAGATTCTTGGGGCAGCCGAGCGAGACCATGCCGATCTTCGGCGGGGAGGGGAGTGTTGTTGCCATGGGAACGGCGGCACATAAGCGCAGTTGCGGGATTTTTCCAGCGATTGCCGCTCGGGCGGCGCTTGGCGCTGTTCCGCTGCGGCGCAATTCATGGCTATGCCATCGCGACGGTCGCTTTTATCGTCATGCTTTCGCCTCTCGTTTAACCGGTACATCCTACCGCCAAGGTTCCCGTTCATGGCACGATCCGCACCCTGCCTGGCGTTCCTGCTGCTCGCGGGATGCGGCGCGCAAAGCTCCAAACCGCCACCGCCGCGCGTGATGTTCGCTGGGCTGCCCGTCAGCGGCAGCGTGACAGACGCCCGCCGCGCGGGCTTCACCGATTGCGTTGCACCCGATTGGGGCAGCCTACGCTGTCGGCGGCACGGCGTGATGATCGATGGTACGGGCCCCTATGAGGCTGCGGTGGACCTGGACGGCAATGACGGCAGCGGCGGCTTCGACCAAGTGACGGTGTGGCACGATCAGGACCAATATGCCGTCTACAAGATCACTGACGTGCTGGAGAAGCAGGGCTGGAAGAACTGCAGCACAGGCAGCGGCGATCGCGGCGATCAAATCATCTACACCCACGCAGGGATGTCGGTCAGGATCTCGATGGATCTGAGCTATTGGGGCAAGCGCCGACTGCGGGTGATCCCGGCATGGAACAAGAAGGAGCGGCAGTGTTGAAGGATGGGCGGGCAAGACCAGATCGCGCAGCCATGTCCAACATCGTGACTGGACCCCGGCCTTCTTGGGGGAAGGAATATCGGTTGGTGCCGCATCCCGATTTTCCGTCGCGGGCAGCTTTGGTCGTTAAGGCCAGTGTTAGCCGCCGGTCAGATGGATGCTTCGTCCTCGTTAACTTCCGTGTGCATGGGGGAATTCATAGCATAAGGTGGCCGGACGCTTCGGCTGAAGGACGTTTCGACAGACTTTGGGAGCATAGCTGTTTCGAGGTCTTCTTGGCTCCCGGCGCTACAGCTTCCTATATCGAAATGAATTTTGCGCCTGGACGTCAATGGGCGGCTTATAATTTCGACGATTATCGACATGGTATGAAAGACGCGCTCGGCATTACGATCCATCGGATGGACTGGTTGGTACGAGACCTATCGGTGCCACGGGCCGAGATGCACGTTTTGCTTGAGGTCCCGCCCGACCTCGAGACCTTGGATTGGAAACTAGGCCTGACCACCGTCATCGAAGAGCTTGACGGCACCAAATCCTATTGGGCGCTCGCCCACGCGCCCGGCCCGCCCGATTTCCACAACCGGGATTGCTTTATCGCGACCCTCCCGGCACCTGAGCGTCCATGACCTTCGGTATCGATCGCCTCCTCGCCGACCCCGCCTTGCGCAAGCCGCTGGAGGGCAAGCGCGTCGCCTTGCTCGCCCACCCGGCCTCCGTCACGCGCGACCTGACGCATTCGGTCGATGCGCTGATCGCCGCCGGGCTGAACGTCACCGCGATGTTCGGCCCGCAGCATGGCGTGCGCGGCGATTTGCAGGACAATATGGAGGAATCGCCCGACTTCACTGATCCGACCTACTGCATCCCCGTGTTCAGCCTCTATGGCGAAGTCCGCAGGCCTACCGGGCAATCGATGGGCACGTTCGATGTGATGCTGGTCGATCTGCAGGATCTCGGCACGCGCATCTACACCTTTATCACTACGCTGCGCTACGTGCTGGAGGCGGCTGCCGAGCACCACAAGGCGGTGTGGGTGCTCGATCGCCCCAATCCTGTCGGCCGTCCGGTCGAGGGGCTGACATTGCTGCCGGGCTGGGAGAGCTTCGTCGGCGCGGGGCCGATGCCGATGCGCCACGGGCTGACGATGGGCGAACTCGGCCATTGGTTCATCGATCTGCTGAAACTCGATGTCGAGTATCGCGTGATCGAAATGGAAGGCTGGCAGCCCGACGCCGCCCCCGGCTTCGGCTGGCCGACCGATCGCGTGTGGATCAACCCCAGTCCCAATGCCCCCAATGTCATGATGGCGCGCGCGTATCCCGGCACGGTGATGCTGGAGGGCACCACTTTGTCCGAGGGGCGCGGCACCACACGCCCGCTCGAACTGTTCGGCGCGCCTGACATTGATGCGCGCGCGGTCGTCGCCGAAATGCGCCGCCTGGCACCCGATTGGCTCGCCGGCGCGCGCTTGCGCGACATCTGGTTCGAACCGACCTTTCACAAGCATGTGAAGACGCTGTGCAATGGCGTGCAGATCCATGCCGAGGGGCCGTCTTACGATCACGCGGCATTCCGCCCCTGGCGGGTACAGGCGCTGGCGTTCAAGGCGATCCGAGCTTTGTACCCGGACTATGATCTGTGGCGCGATTTCCCCTACGAATACGCTTTCGGCAAATTGCCGATCGACGTCATCAACGGGGGACCGGGCTTGCGCTTGTGGACAGATGACGCGACCGCGACTCCGGCCGATCTCAACGTGTTGGCGGCGGCGGATGAGGAGGCCTGGGAGCAGATTCGGCAGCCATATCTGCGCTACTGAGACCGCCTTCGCGACACGGTCACTCATTTCGTCGCGCTCGCGCAACGACTCAGGGATTCCACCAACCTGTTGCTGTGGTGCAACATCGCCAATCCCGTCATGACGCTTTTATACGATTCGCGGCAGGCGGGGGCCTTGTCGGATCGCTTATCTCCGGAAGGATGGGACGTCGTGGAATCCGATCGCCACTTCTACATGCGTCGCGTTACGGCGGAGCGACTCGCGGTCGCCCGGGCGGTTACCGAGGAAGCACGGAAACGTCGCCTCGTTCTGATCGAAACCTATCTGCAAAAGCTGCAGGCGATGCCGGCGTAAAACCCCGGCTTACCGCTTCCGCGTCAATTCCCGCATCGCCTCGTCAAGGCCAGCCAGCGTCAGCGGGTACATGCGCTCGGTCATCAATTCGCGGATAATGCGCAGGCTTTGCGAATAGCCCCATTGCTGTTCGGGGATCGGGTTGAGCCACACCGCCGCCGGATAGGTGTTGGTCAGCCGCTGCATCCACACCGCGCCCGATTCCTCGTTGAAATGCTCGACCGAGCCGCCTGGATGGGTGATCTCATACGGGCTCATCGAGGCATCGCCGACGAACACCAGTTTGTAATCATGGCCGAATTTGTGGAGCACGTCCCACATCGGCGTGCGTTCGGAAAAGCGGCGCTTATTATCCTTCCACACGCCCTCATACGGGCAATTGTGGAAGTAGAAGAATTCGAGATTCTTGAACTCGGTCGTCGCCGCCGAGAACAATTCCTCGCACAGCTTCACCCACGGGTCCATCGATCCGCCCACGTCGAGGAACAGCAGCAGCTTCACCGCATTGCGGCGTTCCGCGCGCATCACGACGTCTAGCCAGCCCTGCCGCGCGGTTCCCGCGATGGTCGCATCGATGTCGAGCTCGTCGGCGGCCCCTTCACGCGCGAATTTGCGCAGGCGGCGCAGCGCGATCTTGATGTTGCGCGTGCCCAGTTCGCGCGTGTTGTCGAGATTTTTGAAGTCGCGCTGGTCCCACACCTTCAGTGCGCGCTTGTGCGTCGATTCACCACCGATGCGGACGCCCTCCGGGTTGTAGCCCGAATTGCCGTAAGGCGAGGTGCCGCCGGTGCCGATCCACTTGTTGCCGCCCTGGTGGCGCTCCTGCTGCTCGTCGAGCCGCTTCTTGAGCGTCTCCATGATCTCGTCCCACGATCCGAGCGATTCGATCTTGGTCATCTCTTCGGGCGTCAGATATTTCTCGGCGACGGCTTTCAGCCAGTCAGCCGGGATTTCCGCCGGGCTTTGGCCGAAGGTGGTCGCGATGCCCCGGAACACCTTGGCAAAAACCTGATCGAAGCGGTCGAGCAGGCCTTCATCCTTCACATACACCGCGCGCGACAGGTAATAGAAATCCTCGGGCGTGCGGTCGATCACTTCGGCGTCAAGCGCCTCCAGCAGCAGCAAATGCTCTTTGAGGCTGGCCGGGATGCCGGCGGCGCGCAGTGCGTCGAGAAAGTCGAGGAACATGTCACATCTCTTCCCTCTCCCGATTCCGGGGAGAGGCCAGGGGCGGGGCCATATGCCACCGTTACCCGCAGCATGCCCGGTGCGGTGCGCTCCTGCAAGCAGGCGTAGCGTTACCGATAGGCGTCGATCAGCGCGCCGACATAGTCTGGACTGCGCCCGGTCAATTCCGCCGCGGTCCGCGCGCGTGGACCATGGCTTTCCGGTATGCCGTAAATGAAGCCGTAGGTCGGATAGATGGTGCTGCCGAGTCCGTCCCGGTCGCGATACCACACCTTCACTGCGCTCCAGTCATTATACGGCGAGGCGTCGGTCAGCGTCACATCCTGTTCGGCGTGGCCGCGTTCGCCGTTCTGGCGCGACCAATTGGCGTGGGTGACCATGACGACGCGATGGTCGACGACTCGGCTGATCACCGCGACATGGCCGAGCGGGAGTCGCGCGCTGCGCGCGAAAACGATGACCGCGCCGGGGCGCGGCGTATCGCCGCGCCGATAGCGCCCGGCGGCTTGACCCCACCATGTCCAGGCGTCGCCATAAATCTGGATGCCGGAAGCGGCACGCGCAAAGGGAACGCACTCGCCTACATAATCGAGCAAGGATGGCGCGGCAGCGGCCATCGCCGGTGGGGCGAATACCAACGCAAGAGAAACAACGACGCAACGCATACATGCACCCAATACTGGCTGCACCCCCGCAAGAACGTATCGTTACAGGCTTTATGCCGCGTTTACCACGTTGAAATTGGGCTGTTTTGGCGGAAACGGGGGGCGCGCGCTATCCCTTATTCTGCTGCCGCTTGGCCATGAAGGCGAGGCGTTCGAACAGCATCACATCCTGCTCGTTCTTGAGCAGGGCACCGTGCAGCGGCGGGATCGCCTTGGTCGGATCGCGGTTTTGCAACACGTCGAGCGGCATGTCCTCGTGCAGCAGCAATTTCAGCCAGTCGAGCAATTCGCTGGTGCTCGGCTTCTTCTTCAGGCCGGGCACGTCGCGCACATCGTAGAAAATGTCCATCGCGCGGTTGACCAGAATTTTCTGGATGCCGGGGAAGTGGACATCGACGATCGCTTGCATCGTCTCGCGATCGGGGAATTTGATGTAGTGAAAGAAGCAACGGCGCAGGAAGGCGTCGGGCAGCTCTTTTTCGTTATTGCTGGTGATGATGACGATCGGGCGCTCGACCGCGCGGATGGTTTCCCGCGTTTCGTAGACATGGAATTCCATGCGATCGAGTTCCTGCAACAGGTCATTGGGGAATTCGATGTCGGCCTTGTCGATCTCGTCGATCAGCAGCACCGGCGGCTTGGGCCGGGTGAACGCCTCCCACAATTTGCCACGGCGGATGTAATTGCCGATATCGTGGACGCGCTCGTCGCCCAATTGCCCGTCGCGCAGGCGCGCCACCGCGTCATATTCGTACAGGCCCTGCTGCGCCTTGGTGGTGGACTTGATGTTCCACTCGATCAATTCGGCATCGAGTGCCTTTGCGATTTCATATGCGAGGACGGTTTTGCCGGTGCCGGGTTCGCCCTTTACCAGCAAGGGACGGCGGAGCGTAACGGCCGCGTTGACCGCGACTTTCAGGTCATCGGTTGCGACATAGCCTTGCGTACCGTCGAAGCGCTTCATCGCTTGCATCCCGTTTCATTTGAATACCGGGTACGGCGATAGAGGGAAACGCCCCTCACGCGCAAGCGGTGGCTATAGCTTGTCGCGCGCGCTTGCGCGGGCCTCGATCAAATCGCACAGTCCGCGATGCTGGGCGAAGGTCTGCTGAGCGCCGAAGGCGATCGCGCGGCGGACGGGTGCGGGGAGGGTATCGGTTGCGAGCATCGTAATTGTCGAGGCACTGGGCAGGACACAGGGCACGATGGTGCCGCCGGTGCGGAGCGCGGCCGCGTCGAGAACAGCGCGAAAGGCGTGCCAGTCGATTACCAACGCCATGGCCGCTCCTACGGAACATCCCGAGCGGTCAGAGCGCGCCAGCATATCGAAGGCATGGCGCTGGGCTGCAAACGCAGCATCGCTTTCCGCCTGGCCCGGCGTGGAGGGTAGGGGGCCGACGGCAGCGGTTAGGCGCGCAAGATTAGCCCGTTCAACGCCAAAGGCCTCCGTCGCTTCCGCAAGCCAGCGATTGTCGAGATCGGGTACGGGGCGACGATTCGCCTCCTCGAACAGATTGGTCAGGCGTCCGTGAACGGCGCATAGGGCATGGACAGCATCGGCGAGATCGCGGCCGACGACTGCGGCCTGTGTCAAACGGCGGACGATCGCGTGGCCAGCACATCCGTCGCTTGTCGCCAGAGCCGCAATGCTGCCCGCATAGCCCCCTGTCTTCACCTGTATCGATGCGATCACCATGATCTTCGAATCGTCCCTATATCTGCCGGCAGTGCCGCCGGATTGCGCCCGTCGGGCAAGCAGTGCGGCAAGGGTTATACCGAAGGGCGTAAAGACCTGGTGTAGTTGCGATTAAGGGTGTCTCAACCAGCTTTTGCAGCGCCCTGCGCTCCGACCATCGCGGCGAGAGGGCGACGCGGCAGGTCCGGCACCGGCTAGGGCGTGACATCTTCGGCAAAGATGCCGGTGCCGTCGCCGATCGGTTCGATCCTGAGCGCCAGCATACGGCCAGCGCGGGCGGCGGACGGGAGTGTCAGGCTTTCTCCAATGCCCGAATTGCCAACCCGCCGCATTGCCCCGGCAAGAAGCGCGCGGGATGGCGGCGGGGTGATCGTGTCGACGGGCGCGCCGGGCGTCACGATTTGGCCGAAATGTGCGCGCGCAGTCCGGCTGGATGCCAAAATCGTGGTCTCGCGGTCTGCAAGCAAGACGATATCGCGGACATTGTCGAGCAGTTGTGTTGCGGTGATCGCTTCGGCGGAGAGAAAGGCGCGGTCCGGTGGATCCGACGGGATCGCGCATAAGGCGTTCATTGTCTCGACCGAAACGAGCACGAGACGCGGCCGACCGCGGTGCAGAATATAGATCGGCGCGCGTGACGCGCGTTCCTGCCACAAGCCGAAATGTCGCACCAAATCGGATGCAGTAACCATGTGTTCGGCAGCGGGTGCGGTGAGGGACGACATACGCCCCAATGTACGCAACGCTCGCCGCTACGTCACAGCTCGCCTCCGAAACGGAGCAATTTGGACGGCGTGCGATAGCGAAGCCCGGCGACGTACCTGCGCCGCCGGGCCCTTGGCTTACTGATCGAGGAAGCTGCGCATCTTGCGGCTGCGGCTCGGGTGCTTCAGCTTGCGGAGCGCCTTGGCCTCGATCTGGCGGATGCGTTCGCGCGTCACCGAGAATTGCTGGCCGACTTCTTCCAGCGTGTGATCGGTATTCATGCCGATGCCGAAGCGCATGCGCAGCACACGCTCTTCGCGCGGGGTGAGGCTCGCCAGGACGCGGGTGACCGTTTCCTTGAGGTTCGCCTGGATCGCCGCGTCGACCGGGATGATCGCGTTCTTGTCCTCGATGAAGTCGCCGAGATGGCTGTCTTCCTCGTCGCCGATCGGCGTCTCGAGGCTGATCGGCTCCTTGGCGATCTTCATCACCTTGCGCACCTTCTCCAGTGGCATGGAGAGGCGCTCGGCCATTTCCTCAGGCGTGGGCTCGCGGCCCTGCTCGTGGAGGAACTGGCGGCTGGTGCGCACCAGCTTGTTGATCGTCTCGATCATGTGCACCGGGATACGGATGGTGCGCGCCTGATCGGCAATCGAGCGGGTGATTGCCTGGCGGATCCACCAGGTCGCATAGGTGCTGAACTTGTAGCCGCGGCGATATTCGAACTTATCCACCGCCTTCATCAGGCCGATATTGCCCTCCTGGATGAGATCCAGGAACTGCAGGCCGCGATTGGTGTACTTCTTGGCGATCGAGATCACGAGGCGGAGATTGGCCTCGACCATCTCCTTCTTCGCGATGCGCGCCTCGCGCTCGCCCTTTTGCACCATGTTGACGATGCGGCGGAACTCGGTCAGCGCCATGCCCGTCGCCTGGCTGATGTCCGAAATTTCCATGCGGATGCGGTCGGCGGCTTCGCTTTCGTTGGTGACGAAGGCCGTCCATTTCTTGTCGAGCTTGGCGACCGAGGGCAGGAACTGTTCGTCCAGCTCATGGCCGATATAGCGATCGAGGAAGTCCTTGCGCGACACCTTGTGGCGCTCGGCCAGGCGCAGCATCTGCCCGCCCAGCGCGGTCAGGCGCCGGTTGAAGGCATAAAGCTGGTCGACCAGATATTCGATCTTGGCATTGTGGAACTGGACGCTCTCGACCTCGGCGGTCAGTTCCTCGCGCAGCTTGTGATATTTCTTCTCGTCGCTGCTCGACAGTTCGCCGCCGCCCGCCATCGCGTCGAGCCGGGCCTGCTGGATCTTGGAGAATTTCTTGTACAGCGCAGTGATGTTGGCAAAGCGTTCCAGCGCGATCGGCTTGAGCTGCTCTTCCATCTGCGCGAGACTGAGGGTGTTGTCCTCTTCCTCATCGTCGGAGGCGCGCGGCGTGCGGCGCTCGCCATCCTCATCCTCGTCGACTGACGGCTCTTCGGGCTCGGCCTCTTCCTTGAACGACGGGCCTGCATTCTTTTCGGAAATCTCGCCATCGCCCTCTTCGGCTTCGGCCAGCGCTTCCGGGGCGGGGTCCTTCGACAGCATCGCGTCGAGATCCATGATCTCGCGCAGCTGCATCGTGCCTTCGTTAAGCGCGGTCGACCAGGCGATGATCGCGTTGAAGGTGATGGGTGATTCGCACAGGCCGAGGATCATCGTGTCGCGACCGGCCTCGATCCGCTTGGCGATGGCGATTTCGCCCTCGCGGCTGAGCAGCTCGACCGCGCCCATTTCGCGCAGGTACATCCGCACCGGGTCATCGGTGCGATCGATGACCTCCTTTTTCTTGACGTCGAGCGCAGGCCCAAGGTCTTCGGAAGCGTCGACGGGTTCGGCGTCGTCATCGTCCTCGGGCTTGGTGGCTTCGTCGCCTTCTTCGCCCTGCTCGTCATTCTCGACGATGTTGATGCCCATTTCGCTGAGCGCGGCGCTGATGTCCTCGATCTGATCCGACGACATCTCGCCCTGGGGCAGGGCTTCGTTGAGTTGCTCGTAGGTGATGTAGCCACGCTTTTTCGCGCGGGCGATCACCTTCTTGATCGACGCGTCGTTCAAATCGATCAGCGGTGCGTCGCTACCCTCGGTGGTGTCCGCCACGTCCGCCATATCCGTCTTCGCCATCAATTGCCCTCAGTACTAAAAGCTCTGGCGTCTTCGTTCGACTGCACCAGATTGGCAAGTCGCGCGTTCAAAGCCTGTTGTTCATTCACAAGCGACACTTGCCGCTCATATGCTTCATCCGAATACTTCGCCTGCATCGTCGCCGTCGCCTCGGCCAAAGCCGCATCCACTTCCGGCCGAGTCACCAGGATCGCGATCGCCTCGTCGAGGTCCTCGCGTGCCCTGGCGGGGTCGGCGTCCTTTTGCGTAAACGAACACGAGAGTTGGTCGGCCCGCAGCAAATCTTGCGCGATTATATCAAATCCAGATGCCGCCAATATGGTAAGAAGGTGCTCACTATCAAGCGCCTGATGTTCGACGGCCGAATCAATCATCGCATCGAGCAGATGGGCGAGGGCGGGATCGGTCAAATGCAGCCGACCCAACTCCCCCATATGCCGACAGATTTCGCTCGGATGCAGTAATAGCCCCGCCAGCACGGGTTTGGTCAACACACCGTCAATGCCATGCTGTTGCAGGCGCTTGGCCCCGGCACCGACCGGGCCGGGCGGGGCCTTCCATGGCTGTCCGGGCTTGCGTGCGCCACCGCGACGCGGCGTAAACGGCGCGAGCGGCACGAACGCCGCGCGCTGCTGCGCATAGAGCGCGTCGAAGCGGCGACGGAATTCCGCCAGATATTCGGTGCGCACGCTGGGATCGGCGATGCTCTCCGCGCGCTCCTTCAGGCGCTGCTTCAGCCCCGCTTTCTGCTCGGGCGTGGTGAGGGGTTCGGCGGCGAGTTCGCTCGACCATAATCGGTCGACCAGCGGTTCGGCGGTCTTGAGCAGTGCCTCGAACGCGGCGGGGCCCTTCTGGCGGACCATATCGTCCGGGTCCTGACCCTGCGGCAGCGTGACAAAGGCGAGGCTGCGGCCCGGGGCGAGCAACGGCAGCGCGCGGTGCGCGGCGCGCAGAGCCGCCTTTTGCCCCGCGCCATCGCCGTCGAAACACAGGATCGGCACCTCGGCCAGCCGCCACAGCCGCTCGAGCTGCGCCTCGGTCAGCGCGGTGCCAAGCGGGGCGACCGCCTCGCCAAACCCCGCCTGCGCCAGCGCGATCACGTCCATATAGCCCTCGACCACCAGCACGCGCCCGGTCTTGCGCGTGGCGGGCGCGGCCTTGTCGAGATTGTAGAGCGTGCGCCCCTTGTCGAAGAGCGGGGTTTCGGGCGAGTTCAGATATTTGGGCTCGCCATCGCCAATGATGCGCCCACCAAACGCCACGGTGCGCCCGCGCGGATCGCGAATCGGGATCATCAGCCGCCCGCGAAAGCGGTCATAGGGCGCCTTGTCCTCGACCTGGATCAACAGCCCCGCCTCGACCAGCAACGGCTCGCCATAGCCCTTCAGCGCCGCCTTCAACCCACCGCGCGAATCGGGCGCAAAGCCCAAGCCAAAGGCGCGCGCGGTCTCCGCCTTGATCCCGCGCTTGGCCAGCACCTCGCGCGCGGTCGCGCCGGGCAGGCCGTTCAGTTGCTCGGTGAACCAGGTGGCGGCATCGGCGCAGGCTTCATGCAGCCCCTTGGCCGCCTCAGCCTTCTCCGCCGCGCGCGGGTCCATCGCGGGCATCTCCATCCCCGCCGCCTGCGCCAGCTCCTTCACCGCATCCATGAAGGGCAGGCCGCGCTGATCGGTCATCCAGCGGATCGCATCGCCATGCGCCGAGCAGCCGAAGCAATGGTAGAAGCCCTTGTCGTCATTGACGTAAAAGCTGGGTGTCTTCTCATTGTGGAACGGGCAGCACGCGCGCCACTCGCGCCCGGCCTTTTGCAGCTTGGTCGTCTTGCCGATCAGCCCCGACAGCAACGTCCGCGCGCGCAGTTCATCAAGGAATTGCGGGGAGAGGGTCATGCGATCTTTTCTTCCCCTCCCGCGTGCTTGTGGGCGGGAACATCCACCAAACCGTTCGTTTCGAGCGAAGTCGAGAAACCCGGCACCACCGCAGGTTTCCCAACTTCGCTCGAAACGAACGGGGAGGGGGCAAGGCAAGGTTTGACCGCGAGCGGGCGGGCCGAACGCTCCATTGGTGGGCGCGCAAAGTGCGACACCATCGACCAATCTCCGGCGATCAACGCTTCCTTCTTCGCCCGCGACCAGCCGCCCACGATGCGCTCGGCTTCCAGCGCTTCGATCCGGCTCGGAAAATTCTCGCTCCACACAAGCGTCACCGGCATTCGCCGCGAGGTGAAATCGCAATGCCCGCCGGTCTGGTGCTCGCCGATTCGGCGATCGAGGTTATCGGTATGGCCGGTGTAATAAGCACCGTCGGAGCATCGTAGCATGTAGGTCCAAAATGCCATGGGGCAGTGTGCATCAGCGACTCCGGTCGAGTCGAGCGGTCACATGTGGGGGCGGGTGCCAGGTTTCTCGACTTCGCTCGAAACGAACGGTTGGGGGGAAGGGGCTTTCTCTCCCCCAGCCCCTCCCGCAAGCGGGAGGGGAGGCAGAAAGGCCGCGCCCTCGTGCATTACGCCAGCGCCGCCTTCACCGCAGCACTCGCCTTGCTCATGTCGAGCGTGGTCGCGTGGCGCGCTTTCAGTTCGGCCATCACGCGGCCCATGTCCTTCATGCCCGTCGCACCCAGCTCGGCCTTGATCGCCTCGATCGCGGCCGCCGTCGCCGCTTCGTCCATCTGCGTCGGCAGGAAGGTCTCGATCACCGCGACTTCGGCGGCTTCGCCATCGGCGAGCTCCTGGCGGCCGCCCTTCACGAACATCTCGATCGATTCGCGACGCTGCTTGACCATCTTCTGCAGCACTTCGACGATCAGCGTGTCGTCATCCTCGGGTGCCTTGCCGGTGCGCGCTTCGATGTCGCGGTTCTTGATCGCGGATTGCACGAGGCGCAGCGTCGCGGTGCCCGCTTTGTCGCCGCCCTTCATCGCGGTGATGAGCGCAGCCTTGATGTCGTCACGAATCATTGAACGTCCTTTTCGGTGGTCGGCGGGTATAGCGGCTTTATACGATTGACGCATCGCCCCCGCGCACCTAGTCCCCGCCGCTTAGCGACATCGACAATTTTTTCATGGAGTGCCCGCCGCAATGGCCGACGCCAAACCTCTGCCTGCGTCCAACAGCATCGCTCCCCAAGGCGCCACCGGCGTTCTGGTGCTGGCAACCGGGGAGGTGGTGTGGGGCCGCGGATTCGGCGCGGAAGGGGTCGCGGTCGGCGAAGTCTGTTTCCACACCGCGATGACCGGTTACCAGGAAATCATGACCGACCCGAGCTTTGCCGGGCAAATGATCACCTTCACCTTCCCGCATATCGGCAATGTCGGCGCCAATGCCGATGACGTCGAGGCGGATGATCCCCACGCGCTCGGCATGATCGTGCGCGAGGATGTGACCGGCCCCAGCAATTTCCGCAGCGTCGAGCGACTCGATGCCTGGATGGCCAAGCACAAGCGAATCGGCCTGTCGGGCGTCGACACGCGCGCGCTCACCCGCCGAATCCGTAGCGGCGGCGCGCCCAATGCGGTGATCGCGCACTCCGCCGACGGCGTGTTCGACATTCCCGCCTTGCTCGCCATGGCGCAAGCGTGGCCGGGCCTCGAAGGCATGGACCTGGCGATCGCGGTGACGACCAACACGCATTATGGTTGGGCTGGCGGCATATGGCGGCTGGGCGAAGGCTATGACACCTCGTTCCCCTCCCGCTCGCGGGAGGGGAGTGCCAAGCGCCCCCACGTCGTCGCGATCGATTACGGCTCCAAGCGCAACATCTTCCGCAACCTCGCCGCCGCCGGTGCCGATGTCTCGGTCGTGCCCGCCACCGCGAGCTTTGACGAGGTTATGGCGCTCGCCCCCGATGGCATCTTCCTGTCGAACGGCCCGGGCGATCCCGCCGCGACGGGTTTCTATGCCGTACCGGTGATCCAGCAATTGCTCGACACGGGGCTGCCACTGTTCGGCATTTGCCTTGGCCACCAATTGCTCGCGCTCGCGGTCGGCGCGACCACCACCAAGATGTTCCAGGGGCATCGCGGCGCCAACCATCCGGTGCAGCGCCTCAGCGATGGCGCGGTCGAGATCACCTCGATGAACCACGGCTTCGCGGTCGAGCGGGACTCGCTGCCCGCCACGGCGCGCGAAACCCACGTCTCGCTGTTCGATGGTTCCAATGCGGGCATCGAACTCACCGACCGCCCCGCTTTCAGCGTGCAATATCACCCCGAAGCGAGCCCCGGCCCGCAGGACAGCCTGTATCTGTTCGAGAAGTTTGTGGGGATGTTGGAGTGAACAAAGAAAGGCTAGTTGGGGCGGCGATTGGGGCGGGGGCGGTCTGCGCATCGACGCTTATCGTAGAAGCAATTCGTTGGCGGGAGCCTGCTCATCGCTACATGATTATTGAGCCTCAGCGAGTCACCGTCCAAGAGCAAATGGCGCAGCCAGTCGCGCCAACACATCCTCCTGATCCAAAAAGTCCAGTTGGCCTAATGATAAGATGCAAAGCCAACGCGGTCGCCGAATCTGCCGGTGATCGGAATGGGATCGCCGTTGATCTCGCAAACAGTCGATTGGATGTCCTCAATTGCTTGCGAGAGAATGCCGGAGAGCTGACTTTGAGGTTTTCTGACACGCCGCAACCGGTTGTCGTGGTGCTCGAATAATGTCGAAATCTCCGGTTTTCGAGTTTGAATATGGTGAGACCACAGTGATTGAAACAAAGTGCGAGGATAAGGCATGACCCTCCCAGAAATCTCCCCCGCTCGCCTCGAAGAAGAATGGGCCGCCGACAAGGATGTGCTCGCGAGCCTGCGCGAGAATGGCGATCGGCCCGAGATCGTCCGTGCGGTCGATGTCAGCTTCCGCGGTACCGAGCCTGCGCTCGACCGGCTGGAAGAGGATGCCGAGGAACTGGGCTTTGAAGTGATCGAGCGCGAAGAGGATGAGGAAGGCGAGGTCAGCCTGTTCCTCGGCCGCGAACAGACGTCGGACGACGATGCGATCCGCGCGCTCACGCTCAAATGCCTGCAGATCGAACTGATCTACGACGTGGAATATGACGGCTGGGGCTGCACCGCGGAGGATGGCGCGGAATGACAGGCGTCACGCCCGCCACGGATCGATCAGCGCGACTCCGGTCCACGCGAAATCCTTGGTGTTTCGCGTGGCAACCGGAATCGCGCGCGATTGCGCCTGCGCGGCGATCAGCATGTCGAACACTTGCGGTTCGCGCGCCTTCACTTCGGGAAGCGACGCGATCCGACCGTAATGATCCGCATCCGCGTCTTCAAAGCGCAGCGTGTGGTGGTAATAGCGCGCCCGCAGCCCTTCCAGCCACGGCTGGAGGAACGGTCGCTTGTGCGCCGCGCCCGGCAGCGCAATGCCATATTGGATTTCCGCCACCACCATCACCGACAGCGCAAGATCCTCGTCATGCGCCTCCAGCCAAGCCAGCACGGCGGGGTCGCCGTGCGGCTTGGTCAGTTCGCTCCACACATTGGTGTCGACCAGAATCAAAGCTCGGGAGCCTCGATTGTGGGGTTGAGCGGCGGCGGCAGGTCGAGGCTTGCGCCATTGGCCAGCCGTCGCAATTCGGCCATCGCATCCTTTGCGGTCATGAAGCGGATGTCGGCATATTTGCGGGCGTCGGGCAGGTCGTCGCCCACCCCGTCGGCCGCTTCGATCAACTGTCGCACGACCTCTTCGCCCGATCGTCGGTGACGAAAGGCGGTTGGGGCGTCGGCGACATGACTGCCGCCTGCATCGCCGGAACCGGCTTCGATTACGAGGTTGCGCAGATGCTCCTCCATCGAGCGCCCATGGGCTGCCGCGACTTGCCGGAAGCGATGCTTCGCGTCTTCGGGAATGTTACGGACCGTAAGCGTCGCCACCTTTCGTCTCCTTCGCTATCAATGTATTCAATGAAAGCAATGCTGTCAAATGCCTAAACGCACCGATATCTCGTCCATCCTCGTCATCGGCGCGGGGCCGATCGTCATCGGCCAGGCGTGCGAGTTCGATTATTCGGGCACGCAGGCGATCAAGGCGCTGAAGGAGGATGGCTATCGCATCATCCTGGTCAATTCGAACCCGGCGACGATCATGACCGATCCCGAGCTGGCCGATGCGACCTATGTCGAGCCGATCACGCCCGAGATCGTCGCCAAGATCATCGCCAAGGAGCGCCCCGATGCGGTGCTGCCGACGATGGGCGGCCAGACCGCGCTCAACACCGCGCTGGCGCTGTTCAATGATGGCACGCTGGAGAAATATGGCGTCGAGATGATCGGTGCCGATGCCGAGGCGATCGACAAGGCCGAGGACCGGCTGAAGTTTAAGGACGCGATGACCAAGATCGGGCTCGAAAGCGCCCGTTCGGCGATCGCCCACACCGTCGAGGAAGCGCTCGCCGGGCTCGAGCGCACCGGGCTTCCCGCGATCATCCGCCCCAGCTTCACCATGGGCGGCACCGGCGGCGGCATCGCCTATAATCGCGAGGAATTTCTCGAGATCGTCCGGCGCGGGCTCGATCTGTCGCCGACCACCGAAGTGCTGATCGAGGAATCGCTGATCGGCTGGAAGGAATATGAGATGGAAGTCGTGCGCGACCGCGCCGACAATGCCATCATAATCTGCTCGATCGAGAATATCGATCCGATGGGCGTCCACACCGGTGACTCGATCACCGTCGCGCCCGCGCTGACGCTGACCGACAAGGAATATCAGATCATGCGCAACGCGAGCATCGCGTGCCTGCGCGAGATCGGCGTCGAGACGGGCGGCTCGAACGTGCAGTTCGCGGTCAACCCCAAGGACGGCCGTCTGATCGTGATCGAGATGAACCCGCGCGTGTCGCGTTCCTCGGCGCTCGCCTCCAAGGCGACCGGCTTTCCGATCGCTAAGGTCGCCGCCAAGCTGGCGGTCGGCTATACGCTCGATGAGATCATGAACGACATCACCGGCGCGACGCCGGCGTCGTTCGAACCGACGATCGATTATGTCGTCACCAAGATTCCGCGTTTCGCCTTTGAAAAGTTCAAGGGGGCCGAGGCCGTGCTGTCGACCGCGATGAAGTCGGTCGGCGAAGTGATGGCGATCGGCCGCAACATCCATGAATCGATGCAGAAGGCGCTGCGCGG
>OFRL01000401.1_pt1 | contig 21616 bp, 13 predicted proteins | sample 1543121 | NCBI WGS metagenome assembly OFRL01 (sample SAMN07774228, study PRJEB24372) | wastewater metagenome | isolation source: Lake Maggiore Cannobio | place: Italy: Cannobio | collected 2016-01
CTGGGGTTTTTCATTTCAGTCGGATCGCTGATCAGCCGCCGCGCGGGCCGCTGCGGCGCGGGCCGCCCGGACCGCGGTTGCCACCGGGGCCGCCCGGGCCTCGGTTGCCACCCGGACCACCGGGACCACGGTTACCGCCCGGGCCACGGTTGTTGCCACCGCCCGGACCGCGACCGCCCGGACGGGCGCCCTGCGCCGGCTTCGGGCTGCCATACGGGTTGAAGCCCGGGGTGGCGTGGTCGGACGGGAAGCTCGGGGCATTGCCCGGATGGCCGTACGGGTGCTTGTTGCCCTGGCCCTGCGAGCGGTTGCCCGCGCCGGCCGGACGACCTTGGCCGCCTGCGCCGCCACGGCCTTCACCGCCGAAGCCGCCACGGCCCTGGCCGCCACCGGCGCCAGCACCCGGACCCTTCGGCTTGCCGTACGGACGGCCCTGGCCGCCTGCGCCCGGACCACGGGCACCCGGGCCACGTGCGCCCGGACCGGCATTGCGATGTCCGCTCGGGCCGGTGCTCACGCCATCCGGCACGTACCAGGTGCGGAACGCGGCCGGATTGCCTTCCGGCAGCGAACGGTCGTTCTTCTGGGCACGCTGCTTGAACGGCTTCTGCGACTGCTTGGCTGCCGCTTCGCCGCTGACCGTCAGGCCGCCCTTGAAGCCGCCGCCCTTGCCGCCGCGACCACGGCCGCGGTCTTCGCGCACGTTGTCGAAGCGACGCAGCTCGCGACCTTCGTCGGCGGTGTTGTGGCCGTTGACGTAGGCGTTGCCGCGGCCACCTTCGCGCACGCGCACGGTGGTCTTGGCGGCGCGGCGCTGGCCGATCACCGGCTGCAGGGTCAGTGCCGACGGTGCGCCTTCTTCCAGCTTCAGCTGCGCGCGCAGGGCTTCAACCTGCGCGGTGCCCAGTTCCACTGAATGGCCACGGGCCAGTTCGCGCGGCAGGCTCACCTTGCCGTAGCGGGTGCGCTTCAGGCGGCTGACCTGGCAGCCCTGCGACTCCCACAGGCGACGCACTTCGCGGTTGCGGCCTTCCTTCACCACGACGCGGAACCAGTCGTGCGAGTCGGTGCCGCCGATGCGTTCGATCTCGTCGAACTTGGCCGGACCGTCTTCCAGCGCGACGCCACGGGTGAGGCGGTCGACGATGGCGTCGGAGACCTTTTCCTCGCCTTCCGGCGCGCGCACGCGCACCACGTATTCGCGCTCGACCTCGAACGACGGGTGCATCATGGCGTTGGCCAGTTCACCGTCGGTGGTGGCCAGCAGCAGGCCGGTGGTGTTGATGTCGAGGCGGCCGATCGCGATCCAGCGCGCGCCCTTCAGCGGCGGCAGCGATTCGAACACGGTCGGGCGGCCTTCCGGATCATCGCGGGTGGTCACTTCGCCTTCCGGCTTGTTGTAGACCAGCACGCGCGACGGCTCGGCCAGGGCGGTGGCGACGAAGCCACGGCCATCCAGTTCGATCTTGTCGCCGCTCTTGACCGACATGCCGGTCTGCGCGACTTCACCGTTGACCTTGACCAGGCCTTCGGCAATGCGCTGTTCCAGCGCGCGGCGCGAGCCAAGGCCGGCCTGTGCCAGCACCTTGTGCAGGCGTTCTTCCAACTTGAACTGTTCGGAGGTGGCTTCGCGCTTGAGCGAGAGCTTGTTCAACGACAGCTTGCGAGGGGTGTCACTCATCAGTTTTGCTCCGGCCGACGGTTTCGGGGTCGGCCTCTGGTTCGGAATCGGCTTGGTCAACAGCCACGGTCGTCATCGCGACGGCGTTGTCTTCGCGTTCGTTCACTGGCACCGCGCGCTCGCCCGGCGCGGAATCGGGGTGCCCATCATCGAGGGGCGAAGGTGCTTGCTCATCGGAAGCCGGCGCAGGGGCTGCGTCGGCGGAATCGGGGGTGTCACTGCCGGCCAGGCCGGCATCATCGTTCGCGGCAGCGCCTTCGTCGCCGGCCGAGATGTCAGGACCGTCGGCGCTTGCCGTTGCCGGTGCATCGCGGTCCAGGGACAGCTGGGGTTCCAGCTCGCCCAGGTCCTTCAGTTCCGACAGTGGCGGCAGCTCATCCAATCGCTTCAGGCCGAAATAATCCAGAAAGCCCTTGGTGGTGCCGAACAGCGCCGGCTTGCCGGGTACGTCGCGGTGGCCGACCACGCGGATCCACTCGCGTTCTTCCAGCGCCTGGATGATGTTGCTGCTGACCGCCACGCCGCGCACCTGCTCGATCTCGCCGCGGGTGATCGGCTGCCGGTAGGCGATCAGCGCCAGGGTTTCCAGGGTGGCGCGGGTGTAACGGGTCTTGCGTTCGGTCCACAGCCGGCTGATCCAGCCATGCACTTCGCCGGTGACCTGGTAGCGGAAGCCGGAGGCGACCTCGACCAGTTCCACGCCGCGGCCTTCGCAGGCTTCGCGCAGGCGTTCCAGTGCGCGTTCGATGCTGCCCGGCGGTGCCGGTTCCTCTTCCGGGAACAGGTCCTTCAGCTGGGCCAGGGTGAGCGGCTGGCTGGAGGCCAGCAGCGCACCTTCGACAATGCGGTTGATCAGCAATTGATCCATCGGCAGTCAGCGCTCACTCGTCTGCATTGGCGGCGTCGTTGTCGTCGAACTCGCTGCTGAACTGCAGCGGGGCGTTGGTGTTGCCGGCGGCCAGCGATTTCACGTAGATCGGCGCCAGCGGTTCTTCCTGGACGATGTCCAGCAGCTGTTCCTTGGCCAGTTCCAGCACCGCCAGGAACGTGACCAGCACGCCCAGCTTGCCTTCTTCGGCCGTGAACAAGCCTTCAAAACGATAGAACTTGCCATCTTCCAGGCGTCCCAGCACTTCGCCCATGCGTTGCCGCACGCTCAGTGCCTCACGCTTGATGGCGTGGCCGCTGAACAGCTCGGCGCGCTTGAGCACGTCGTGCAGCGCCAGCAGCATCTCCTTCAGGTCCACCGGCGGCGGCAGTTTCACCGTAGCGCGTTCGGGCATGAAGGCATGGGCCAGGCTGGTGTCGCGGTCCTGGCGGGGCAGGGCGTCGATGTCCTCGGCGGCCTGCTTGAAACGTTCGTATTCCTGCAGCCGGCGCACCAGCTCGGCGCGCGGGTCGGCCTCATCGCCTTCCTCGCTGACCGGGCGCGGCAGCAGCATGCGCGACTTCACCTCGGCCAGGATCGCGGCCATCACCAGGTACTCGGCGGCCAGCTCGAAGCGCAGCTCGCGCATCACGGTGATGTATTCCACATACTGCCGGGTGATCTCGGCGACGGGAATGTCCAGGACATCCAGGTTCTGGCGGCGGATCAGGTACAGCAGCAGGTCCAGCGGGCCTTCGAAGGCATCCAGGATGACTTCCAGCGCGTCCGGCGGAATGTACAGGTCCTGCGGAATCTGCAGGACCGGTTGCCCATGCACCACGGCCAGCGGCATTTCCTGCTGCTGGGGGGCGGGCGGCCGGGTTGGCGGGTTCGCGTCGAGCGCGAGTTCGGAAGTCATCTAATGGACATCAGGATTGCAACGGACCAGTCGCGGCACCGGGTTCGCCGGGCCAACGCCACGGAGCCCCAGGGCACCAGACACGCCGGGATCGGCGCGATTCCACACATATCAAACAGCAGGACGCGCCGCAGGAAACGGCAGCGACGGAACTACGGGGAGGTCGTCTACGTGGCCCGGCCAGGTGGTCCGGTTTGAAGCAGCGGGACGGTCGTCGGGGGCTGCGTTGGCCGCAAAAACCGACGGGCTGCTGCATCCAGCCACGTGCAATGGAGTCTAGGGTAAGCCTTTGTTGCGCCAGTGTCCAGCCGGGCCGGGGCAGGGGCCGCATTGGCTAGAATCTGCGGACCCGACAACGCAAGCGAGGAAATGCCGGTGTGGTATGTGATCGAAGGGTATGACGGCCAGGATGTGCTGGCGCAGCGGCTGCAGGCGCGGCCGGAACACCTGGCGCGGTTGCACGCGCTGCGTGACGAGGGACGCCTGCTGCTGGCCGGCCCCTGCCCGGCGGTGGACAGTGAAGACCCCGGCCCGGCCGGTTTCAGCGGCTCGGTGGTGATCGCGCAGTTCGAGTCGCTGCTGCAGGCCCAGGCCTGGGCCGACGCCGACCCGTACGTGGCCGCCGGCGTCTACACCCGCGTGCAGGTGCGACCGTTCCGGAAGGTGTTGCCGTGAACGCGGAACGGATCTCGCGAATGCGTGATGCGCTGCAGCATGCGCTGGCGCCGAGCGTGCTCGAGATCGAGGACGACAGCCATCGCCACGCCGGCCATGCCGGTGCGCGCGATGGCCGCGGCCATTTCAACGTACATGTGGTCAGTGAACGCTTCGCCGGCCTGGGCCCGCTGGCCCGGCATCGCGCGGTGTACGCCGCGCTGGGGACGATGATGGAGACCGATATCCACGCGTTGTCCATCCGCGCGCAGACCCCGTCAGAACAGGGCTGAGCCCTTGTCCCACGCTGTCCTGGCGGGTCCCTGCGGGGGCTCGCTGCAGACAGATTTCCATGTCCATTTCGGGACATTCGCCTAACGGACTGTTTACAAGCCCAGATGGAAACGCTTACATTCCGCGCCAATGCTGGTAGGTCCAAGCCGTGGAGGGCGGCTTCGTGAACAAGGCAGCTATCACAATAAAAGACGTCGCTCGCGAAGCCCGGGTCTCCGTGGCCACGGTTTCCCGCGCGCTCAACGGGCATGAAAATGTCGCCGAACCGGTCCGCCAGCTTGTGCTGGAGGTGGCCGCACGGCTGCGTTACACCCCGCACGCCGCCGCCCGCAGCCTGAGCAGCCGCCGCACCAATACGGTGGGCGTGGTACTGCCTGACCTGTACGGCGAATTCTTCTCCGAACTGATGCGTGGCATCGATAATGTCGCCCGTAGCCGTCGCCAGCACCTGCTGGTGTCCAGCTACCACGGTGACCAGGAGCAGCAGGGCGCGGCCCTGCGCGCCATGCGCGGCCGCGTCGACGGCCTGCTGGTGCTCTCGCCCTATGCCGAGAGCCCCGGTTTCCTGACCGACAACCTGCCGCAGTCGTTGCCGACAGTGTTGATCAACACCTATCTGCCCGGGCAGGACCACCCGGTGCTGAGCATCGACGACCATGCCGGTGCGATGGCGATGACCCGCCATCTGCTTGACGCCGGCCACCGTCGTATCGCTTTCATTTCTGGCCCGGATCTCAACTTCGACGCGCGCGAGCGCCTGCGCGGCTTCCGTGACGCGCTGGCGGCTTTTGGCGGTGGCGCCGAGGGCATCGAGCTGCCCGGTGATTTCGACGAAGCTTCCGGCCATCGCGCCGGTCAGGAGTTGCTGGCAGCCGGAGCGCTGCCTGATGCCGTGTTCGCCGCCAACGACATGATGGCCCTGGGATGCCTGTATGCATTCACGCAGGCCGGTGTCCGTGTTCCGACCGATGTCGCCCTGGCGGGTTTCGATGACATTCCACTGGCGCGTTTCGTCCACCCGTCGCTGACCACCATGCAGGTCAGCATCGCCGAGCTCGGCGACCGGGCCATGACGCGCCTGCTGCAGTTGATGGACGGCACCTCCACGGACGGGACAGGGGACAAGCAGACCCTGGTTCCCCGCTTGATAGTTCGCGATTCCACCACTCCGCCATCGGGCCATTGAAGCCAGAGGCGTTCCTTCTTTTTTGATTGATCGCAGGGACCGCGCGAGCGGTCACCGCCACCCGGAGATTGAGTTGATGATGCATACCACCTTCCGCACGCCGGCACGCCGGCTGCTGAGCACCGCACTGGTCAGCTGCCTGATGCTGGCCGCCGCTCCGAACGTCATGGCGCAGTCGGCCAATGCCAGCCTGCGCGGCCAGGTTTCCGGCGCCCAGGCCGGCGCCGAAGTGACCGCCACCAACCTGGCCACCGGCACCGTCCGTCGCGGCACCGTCCGTGCCGATGGCAGCTACTCGCTGATGGGCCTGGACCCGGGCACCTATGACGTGGTCGCCAACGGCCAGTCGCAGAAGGTCACCGTCACCGTGGCCTCGACTGCTACCCTGAACTTCGCCGGTGCCGCCAGCAGCACCCCGGGTTCGACCGCGGCCACCAACCTGGACACCGTCAACGTTGTCGCACCGACCCTGCTGCAGGAAGTGCGCACGTCCGAAGTCGGCAAGACCGTCAGCCTGCAGCAGATCCAGACCACGCCGCAGGTCTCGCGCAACTTCCTGGAGTTCGCCGACGCGGTGCCGGGCATGATCTTCACCCGCGATGCCAAGGGCAACACCTCGCTGCGTGGCGGTGCCACCAACTCCGACGGCACCAACGTCTATATCGATGGTGTGGGCCAGAAGAGCTACGTGAAGGGTGGCGGCATCTCCGGCCAGTCCGGCAGTGCGGGCAACCCGTTCCCGCAGCTGGCCATCGGTGAGTACAAGGTCATCACCGGCAACTACAAGGCCGAGTACGGCCAGGTGTCCAGCGCCGCGATCACGGCTGCGACCAAGTCGGGTACCAACGAGTTCAAGGGTGAGACCTTCTACCGTTATACCAACGAAAGCATGCGTGCGATGACCCCGGCCGAACGCCAGCCGGGCAAGAGCAAGGAAGACTCGGCCGAGAAGGAATACGGCTTCGCGCTGGGTGGCCCGATCATCAAGGACAAGGCCCATTTCTTCGTCACCTATGAAGCCAAGCGCTTCGATCTGCCGGTGACCATCGCGCCGGACGGTGCCGTCACTCCGTCGGCCGCCAATCTGCCCGCCGATGGTCTCGCAGGTCTCGGCCCGGCCAGCCAGCCGTTCCAGCAGGACCTGATCTTCGCCAAGATCGACTTCGAGCCGACTGACAACGATCGCATCGAACTGACCTTCCAGGACCGCGACGAAACCCAGCAGCAGTTCAGTGGCCAGACCGCGAAGGTACACGGCAAGGTCGTGGACAACACCGACCGCCGTTATGCGCTGCGCTGGAACCACAGCGGTGAGCGTTTCTACAACGAGTTGATGGTGACCCACGAGGAGGCCTTCAACAATCCGCTGCCGTTGACCATGGGCAACGGCATCATCTACACCGCACCGGATTTCGGTGACTCGGACGCCAACCGCCCGCAGGAGAAGACCCTCGTCCAGGTTGGCGCGGCTGATGCCTTCGCCTCGCAGGTGAAGGGCCAGAAGGGCTGGGCGATCGAGGACAACCTGACCCTGGACGGCCTGCAGTGGGCGGGCGACCACACCATCAAGATGGGCGCCAAGTACAAGCAGATCGACCTGTACGCTTCCGACGCGGCGCAGATCAACCCTCAGTTCTCCTACACCATCGACAACCCGGCGTTCCCCTCGAGCACGCCGTATAAGGCGCAGTTCACCAAGGCCAGCACCGGCGTCACCGGCGTGCAGTCCGAAGTGCGCGCCAAGGTCAAGCAGATCGGCTTGTTCATCCAGGACGACTGGCAGGTCAATGACCACCTGCAGCTGAATATCGGCCTGCGCTGGGACTACGAAAAGAACCCGGTCTACACCGATTTCGTGACCCCGCCGGAGGTCGTGAAGGCCCTGTTCTCGCAGGATCCGAACGCGCCGGCGGGCGTGTCCCAGACCTATGCGCAGACGCTGGCGCTCAGCGGGCTGAACGTCAACGACTACATCAGCACCGGCCACAACCGCAAGAACTTCAAGAACGCCTGGCAGCCGCGCCTGGGCTTCTCGTATGACGTCAATGCCGACGAACGGCACGTGTTCCATGGTGGCGCCGGCCGTTCCTATGACCGCGACCTGTTCGACAACCTGGCACTGGAAACCACCAAGCTGGCACTGCCGCAGCCGACCGTTTACTTCCGCAACCCGGCCACCGGCAACTGCATGTACGGCCAGACTCCGTGCTTTGACTGGAACCCGAACCTGATGAACGGCATCGAGAACGTGCAGGCACTGCTGGGTTCCACCAGCAATGAAGGCATGGAAGTCGATCTGCTGAACAACAACATGAAGGTGCCGTACGCCGACCAGTTCAGCCTGGGCATGAGCAACCAGTTCGGTGAGTGGCTGACCGACGCGACGATTTCTCGCACGCTGACCTATGATGGGTTCGCCTTCACCCTGGGCAACCGCTTCAACAACGGCAACTTCTTCGATAACCAGATGCTGTGTGGTGCCAAGGAGCCGACCTACGGCCAGCCGTGGAACTGCAACATTCCGGGCTTCGGCAGCCTGATCATCGGCCAGCAGGGCATCAAGACCCGTTCCACCCAGGTGCTGCTGTCGGCGCAGAAGCCGTACAGCAAGGAAAGCGGTTGGGGCACCTCGATCGCCTATACCTGGACCAACGCGCGTCACAACCGAAACATCAACGAGCATTACTCGTTCGATCGCGGCACCATCGGTGAGTACCCGACCATCAAGTCCAACGGCGCGCCGCGCCATCGCCTGGTGGTCACCGGCTCGTATGACGGCTTCTGGGGCATTACCTTTGGTGGCAAGCTGACCCTGGCCACGCCTACCCCGGGCAATGACTGGTCCTGCATCGCGCAGGCTGGCACTGCCAACTGCCTGCCGACTCCGGCCGCGGGTACTCCGGGTGGCAATGGCCGCTTCCTGCTCGGTGGCAAGATCTTCGGCTACCGCTCGCTGGACCTGCAGGCGACCAAGACCTTCAAGCTGGCCGGCGATACCGAGCTGTATGCGCGTATCGACATCATCAACGTGCTCAACTTCGACAACTTCTCGAACCTGAACTACGTGAAGAGCGATGGCAAGCTGCTGGTGAGCTACAACGAGACCGGCGATGTGATCGGTACCCCGCGTCAGGTGAAGGCCGAAGTGGGCTTCCGCTTCTAAGCGGATCCGCCTGAAGCAATACCCCGATGCCGCCGCTCCGCCGGCGGCATCGGCAGGAAGAAAAAAGCAATGGCCGGCCCTGTGCCGGTCCATTGCCCATGCCGCTGCCGGCCAGGCGGCAGCGGCATGGGCAATGATCGCGGTGTCAAACCACGTTTTTCGTGGTTTTTTCAGAACGCATCTTGTAAACGATTTCAGATCATTGGACGGTATGCTTTCCCATCGATCAGACCACCGGAGAAATCGCGCCATGCAGGCACGCCATCTGTTGTCCGCCGCAGCGTTGAGCCTGGCCGTGGCCGCCTGCCAGCCGGCCCAGCAGGAACCTGCCAAGCCGCGGCCGCCGGTGATCCTGATCGAGGCCGACGCACCGCCGCGGCCGATGAAGCCGGTGCTGCCGCCGTTGTTCGATGACATCGAGCGCCGTACCTTCCAGTTCTTCTGGGATACCACCAACGAGATCAACGGCCTGACCCCGGACCGCTATCCGTCGCGGCCGTTCGCCAGCATCGCCTCGGTCGGCTTCGCGCTGACCGCCTATCCGATCGGCATCGAGAACGGCTGGGTCAGCCGCAACCAGGCGATCGACCGCACCCTGACCACGCTGAAGTTCTTCCGCGACGTGCCGATGGGACCGCAGCGCACCGGCAAGGCCGGCTACAAGGGCTTCTACTACCACTTCCTGGACATGCAGGAAGGGCGTCGCTACGACAGCTGGGTTGAACTGTCCTCGGTGGATACCGCGCTGCTGATGATGGGCGTGCTGTTCGCGCAGTCGTACTACGATGGTGACGATCCGCGCGAGAAGGAGATCCGCCAGATCGCCGACACGTTGTACAAGAAGGTCGACTGGCCGTGGCTGCAGCAGCGTGCGCCGCTGATCTCGATGGGCTGGTTCCCGGAGAGCGGCTTCATCGACCACGACTGGATGGGCTACAACGAGGCGATGATGGTCTACATCCTCGCCCTGGGTTCGCCGACGCACCCGGTCAGCCCGGATGCGTGGACGGTGTGGACGCGCACCTACGACAACGACTGGGGCGTCTACCAGGGCCAGGAATACCTGTCGTTCGGCCCGCTGTTCGGCCACCAGTACAGCCACGTCTGGATCGACTTCCGCGACATCCAGGACGCGTACATGCGCGAGCGCGGCAGCACCTACTTCCTCAACAGCCGCTCGGCTGCCCTGGCCCAGCGCGAGTACGCCATCGCCAACCCGATGCAGTGGAAGGACTATGGCGAGAACGTATGGGGCCTGACCGCCAGCGACGGCCCGCAGAACACCACCCAGGAGTACCGCGGCGAGCAGCGCCAGTTCCGCCACTACTCCTCGCGCGGCGCCGGCCTGCGCGAGAACTTCGATGACGGCACCATCGCCCCGACCGCCGCGATCGCCTCGGTGGTGTTCGCGCCCGAGCAGGTGATCCCGGCCACGCTGGAAATGCACAAGCGCTACGGCGACTACATCTATTCCAGCTACGGTTTCCTGGATTCGTTCAACCCCAGCTTCAACTACGACATCCCGATCAAGACCGGCCGCCTGGTGCCGGATCGCGGCTGGGTCGCCAGCGATTACATCGCCATCGACCAGGGCCCGATCCTGACCATGATCGCCAACTACCGCGATGACTTCGTCTGGGAAGTGATGAAGAAGAACCCGTACATCCGCAAGGGCCTGGAACGGGCCGGGTTCAGCGGTGGCTGGCTGGCACCGGAAGGTTCGTTCCAGCCGCTGGAACTGCAGAAAGACGAAAAGGCCGCGGCGGCACGCGCGGTGGGTATCGCCGAATCACGCGCGGCTGCCGCGCAGGAACAGAAGAACAATGCCAACCGCAATACAGGCCAGGGCAAGTAACCCGATGCCGAACTGGATCGACCGCCTGCGCCGCTGGGCGCTGCCTGCCCTGGCCGTATTGGCCGTGGCCGGCTGCGCCCGTATCGAACCGGGCACCACCACCGTGCGCTTCTGGGCGATGGGACGCGAGGCGGAGGTGGTCAGCGAGCTGATCCATGAATTCGAGGCCGAGAATCCGGGCATCAAGGTGGATGTGCAGAACATTCCGTGGACCGCCGCGCACGAGAAGCTGCTGACCGCGTTCGCCGCGGACGGCCTGCCGGACGTGTGCCAGCTGGGCAACACCTGGGTGCCGGAGTTCGCCGAACTGGACGCGCTGACGCCGCTGCAGCCGTTCGTGCAGCGCTCGGCCGTGGTCGACCCGAAGGACTATTTCCAGGGCATCTGGGATACCAATGTGATCCACGGCGAACTGGTAGGCGTGCCGTGGTATGTCGATACCCGCCTGATCTACTACCGCAAGGACCTGCTGGCCAAGGCCGGCTACGACCACCCGCCGCGCACCTGGCAGGAGTGGGACGAGCAGATGGCGGCGATCAAGCGCATGCAGGGCCCGAACCGCTATGCGGTGCTGATGCCGATCAACGAGTTCGAGCAGCAGCTTTCGCTGGCACTGCAGCAGCCTGATCCGTTGCTGCGTGACGACGACACCCGCGGCAATTTCGCCAGCCCGGGCTTCCGTCGCACGCTGGCCTTCTACGCCAACATGTTCGAGCAGGGCTGGGCGCCGAAGATGTCCGAGACGCAGATCTCCAACGTCTGGGACGAGTTCTTCCGTGGCTTCAACGTGTTCTACATTTCCGGCCCCTGGAATATCCGCGAGTTCAAGAAGCTGCAGCCGAAGGAACTGGAAGGGCAGTGGGGTACGGCCGCGCTGCCGGGTCCGGACGGCCCGGGCGCCGGTATTGCCGGTGGTACCAGCCTGGTGATCTTCCGCAAGTCGCAGCAGAAGGAGGCGTCGTGGAAGCTGATCGAGTTCCTGTCGCGACCCGAAATCCAGGCGCGCTTCCATTCGATCATCGGCGACCTGCCGCCGCGCCGCAGTACCTGGAACGCGCCGTCGCTGGCCAACGATCCGCTGGCCGCTGCGTTCCGTGACCAGCTGGAGCGGGTCAAGCCGACACCGAAGGTGCTTGAGTGGGAGCGCATCGTGCAGGAAATGCGCATCGTCACCGAGAAGGTGGTGCGTGGTGGCCTGGCGCAGGACAAGGCCGTGGAAGAGCTGGACCAGCGCGTGGACAAGGTGCTGGCCAAGCGCCGCTGGATGCATGAACAACAACGCCTGCAGCAGCGCGTGCCGTCGCCGCAATCGAGCAGTGCCGTGGCCGCCGGGAGCGCGCAATGAAACGTACCTCGCTTGCCGGCTGGGTTTTCGCCGGTCCCTCGCTGATCGTGCTGGGCATGTTCTTCGGCCTGCCGGTCGCCTCGGCGCTGGCGCTGAGCGTGACCGATTTCGACCTGTATGCCTTGGCCGACAGCAGCAACCTGCGCTTCGTCGGCCTCGGCAACTACATCGATCTGCTGCAGACGCCGATGTTCTGGAAGTCGCTGTGGAACACCACCTACTTCGTGTTGATCGGCGTGCCGTTGTCGATCGGCGTGTCGCTGGGCGCAGCGATGCTGCTGAATGCACCTGCCGCGCGTTTCAAGGCGCTGTTCCGCACCGCGCTGTTCGCACCGGTGGTGACCACACTGGTGGCAGTGGCGGTGATCTGGCGCTACCTGTTCCATACCAGCTACGGCCTGGTGAACTACGGCCTGGGCCACCTGGGCATCAGCCCGATCGACTGGCTGGGTGATCCCAACTGGGCGATGCCGACCATCATGCTGTTCGCAGTGTGGAAGAACTTCGGCTACAACATGGTGATCTTCCTGGCCGGCCTGCAGGCCATCCCGCATGACCTGTACGAGGCCGCCCGCATCGACGGTGCCTCGCGCTGGAAGCAGTTCCTGCACATCACCCTGCCGATGCTCGGCCCGGTGCTGCTGGTGGTCGGCGTGATCACCGTGTCCGGCTACTTCCAGCTGTTCGCCGAACCGTATGTGATGACCCGCGGCGACCCACTGCAGAGCACCGTCAGCGTGCTGTATTTCATGTTCGAGGAAGGCTTCAAGTGGTGGAACCTGGGACGCGCCTCCGCGGTGGCGTTCCTGCTGTTCCTGATCATCCTGGCGGTGACCACCGTGATGCTGCGTTTCGGCCGCAAGAGGCAGTTGGTATGAGTCGTGAAATCGGCCAGTCGCGCTGGTACCCGTGGTTGATCAATGGTGCGTTGCTGGTGCTGGCCCTGGTCAGCCTGGCACCGCTGCTGTGGATGCTCTCGGTTTCGTTCATGCCACAGGGCGAGGCGACCCATTTCCCGCCGCCGCTGCTGCCGTCCAGCATCACCACGCGCAACTACCATGAGTTGTTCGCGCGCACCGGCATGGGCGGCAACTTCGCCAACAGCCTGCTGGTGTCGGTCGGCATCACCCTGGGTTCGCTGCTGCTCAACACCATGGCCGGCTATGCCTTCGCCAAGCTGAACTTCGTCGGCCGCGAGCGCCTGTTCCAGGTGCTGATGGCGGCGCTGGTGATTCCGGCCCAGGTGGCGATGCTGCCGCTGTTCCTGTTGATGAAACAGCTCGGTCTGGTCAACAGTTTCGGCGGCGTGATCGTGCCGGCGCTGGCCAGCGTGTTCGGCATCTTCCTGGTGCGCCAGTACGCGCGTTCCATTCCTGACGAACTGCTGGAAGCGGCCCGCATCGACGGGGCAGGGGAGCTGCGGATCTTCTTCCAGATCGTGCTGCCGATGCTCAAGCCGGTGCTGGTGACCCTGGCGATCTTCACCTTCATGGGCGCATGGAACGATTTCATGTGGCCGTTGATCGTGTTGACCGACCAGGAGCACTACACTTTGCCGGTGGCGCTGGCCACCCTCTCGCGCGAGCACATCATGGACGTGGAAATGATGATGGCCGGCGCGGTGGTCACCGTGGTTCCGGTGCTGGCGCTGTTCCTGGTGCTGCAGCGGTACTACATCCAAGGTCTGTTGCTGGGGAGCGTCAAAGGATGAAGCGAGCGATCGCCGTTGGACTGGGCCTGTTGTGGACCTCCCTGGCGATCGCCGCACCACCGGCGCTGCCGGCACCGAAGGTGCTGGACGACTTCGACGACATCGCAGCCTGGAAGCTGGTGCTGTCCGACCAGGTCAGCGGATCGCTGCGACCGGTCAGCGGCGCCGGTGGTGGCCGCGCGCTGTGCCTGGACTATGACTTCCACGATGTCTCCGGTTACGTCGGCATCCGCCGCGCGCTGAACATCGACTACCCGGTCAATTACCGTTTCGGTTTCCAGCTGCGCGGTGATTCACCGGGCAACGACCTGCAGTTCAAGCTGATCGATGCCAGCGGCGACAACGTCTGGTGGGTCAATCGTCCCGGCTACAGTTTCCCCAAGGCGTGGACGCCGGTCGAGTATCGCCGTCGCCAGATCGACAAGGCGTGGGGGCCGTCTCCCGAGAAGGAGATGGCACGCAGCGCTGCGGTCGAGTTCACGATCTACAGCAAGGTCGGCGGCCGCGGCACGGTGTGCTTCGACAAGCTGACCCTGCAGGGCCTGCCAGTCCAGGATGACTCGGCGCTGGTGCCGTCGGTGATCGCCGATACCGCCACCGCGCTGCAGGACCGCATGATCGACGGCAAGAGCGATACGTTCTGGATCAGCGGTGGCGTCAAGCAGCAGACCATCAGCCTGGACCTGCACAAGAGCCGCGAGATCGGTGGTGCGGTGATCGACTGGCTGCCGAACCTGGAAGCCCGCCGCTACACCGTGCGCACCTCCGAGGATGGCCGCGACTGGCGCACCGTGCGCGAAGTCACCAGTGGTGCCGGTGGCCGCGACTGGCTGGCGCTGCCGGACACCGATGCGCGCTACGTGCGCTTCGATCTGCAGGACGGCCCGAACTGGCGCTACGGCATCCGCGACATCGCGCTCAAGCCGCTGGCCTTTGCCTCCACCCCGAACGCATTCCTGTCCTCGGTCGCTGCCGACCTGCCACGCGGCTCGCTGCCTCGTGCCTATGTGGGCGAGCAGCCGTACTGGACCCTGCTCGGCCTTGATGGTGGCCAGGAACAGGCATTGATCAGCGAGGATGGCGCACTGGAGCCGGCCAAGGGCAGCTTCAGCATCGAGCCGTTCATCCGCCTCGATGGCAAGCTGCTGGACTGGTCGAAGGTGGCCATCACCCAGTCGCTGCAGGATCACTACCTGCCGATCGCCAACGTCGACTGGGTGCATGAGAAGGTCGGCCTGGCAGTGACCAGCTTCGTGCAGGGTACGCCGGAGCGCGCGCAGCTGATCGGCCGCTACCGGCTGAGCAATCCGGACAAGGTCGCGCACGAGTACACCCTGGCGCTGGCGATCCGCCCGTGGCAGGTCAACCCGCCCACCCAGTTCCTCAACACCGTCGGTGGTTTCAGCCGCATCGATGCACTGGACGTGGGTGAGCAGCTGGTGCGCGTCAACGGTGAGCCGCGCATCTACCCGCTGCAGGTGCCGGACGCGCGCTTTGCCAGTACGTTCGACGGCAAGCTTGATGCGATGCATCTGGAAAGCGGGACGTACCCGGCGACCACAGCGGTGAAGGACAGCACCGGCATGGCGTCGGGTGCGCTGATGTACACGATCAAGCTGGAGCCCGGCCAGAGCCGTGAAGTGGCGGTGGTGCTGCCACAGACTGGTGGCTGGGCACCGCAGGCGCTGGACGTCGCCAAGGCGCAGGCGCAGGTGGCCGAGCAGTGGCGCAAGAAGCTGGGCGTGGTCTCGCTGCAGGTGCCGGCTGCGGGCCAGGCGCTGGTCGACACCCTGCGCACCGCGGTCGCGCACATGCTGATCTCGCGCGTCGGCCCACGCCTGCAGCCGGGCACGCGTTCGTATGCGCGCAGCTGGATCCGCGATGGCGCGATGATTTCCGAGGGCCTGCTGCGCATGGGCCGCAGCGACGCCGTGCGTGACTACATCAACTGGTATGCCCCCTACCAGTTCGAGAACGGCAAGGTGCCGTGCTGCGTCGATGCCCGCGGCAGCGACCCGGTGCCGGAGAACGACAGCCATGGCGAGTTGATCTACAGCATCGCCGAGTACGGGCGCTACACCGGCGACAGCACTTTCACCGAGCTGATGTGGCCGCATGTGCAGGGCGCCTACGGCTACATGGAGCAGCTGCGCGCCAGCGAGCGCACTGAGGAGAACCGGGCACGCAACCCGGCCTTCTACGGCATGATGCCGGCCTCGATCAGCCACGAAGGCTATTCGGCCAAGCCGATGCACTCGTACTGGGACAACTTCTGGGCACTGCGCGGCTACAAGGACGCGGCCCTGCTGGCGGCCCAGCTGGGCAAGGTCGAGGCGATGCAGATCGCCGAATCGCGCGACCAGTTCCGGGATGATCTGCAGGCCTCGCTGCTGTCGGCGATGCAGCAGCACAACATCGACTACCTGCCGGGCTCGGCCGAGCTGGGTGACTTCGACGCGACGTCGACGACCATCGCACTGGCCCCGGGCGGCGAACAGGGCAGGTTGCCGCAGCAGGCGCTGGAGGCGACCTTCGAACGCTACTGGAACGAGTTCGTTGCCCGTCGCGACGGCAAGCGCGAGTGGAAGGACTACACCCCGTACGAGTGGCGCAACGTGGCCGCGTTCGTGCGCCTGGGCTGGCGCGATCGCGCTTGGCAGGCCACCGAGTTCTTCTTCAAGGACCGCGCACCGCAGGCCTGGAACCAGTGGGCCGAAGTAGTTTCGCGCACGCCGCGCAGGCCGTTCTTCGTCGGTGACCTGCCGCATGCCTGGGTGGCCTCGGACTTCGTGCGCTCGGCCTTGGACATGTTCGCCTACAACCGCGACATGGACGAGTCACTGGTGCTGGCCGCCGGCGTACCGACCGCGTGGCTGCAGGGCGAGGGCATCGCCGTGCAAGGCCTGCGTACGCCGCAGGGCCAGCTCAACTACCGCCTGCAGCGCAGCGACAAGCAGCTGGTGCTGGAGGTGCAGCCGGGCCTGGTGCCACCGGTGGGAGGCGTGGTGTTGCCGTGGCCATACGCCGGTGATCCGGGCGAGGCGAGTATCAACGGCGAAGCAGCCGAGTGGGTCAACAAGGAACTGCACGTGCACCAGCTGCCGGCGCGGGTTGAGATCGACGTACCGAGCGCAGTGCGCCGAGCCGAACGCAAGGGGCAGTAACGATGAAGCAACAGGGGGCAGGGGTGCGCACGTCGGTGCGTGCCCTGGGGCTGGCAATTGCATTGGCAGTGCCGGGCGCGGTGATGGCGGCCGAGCCGGCTGCCGCGAACGCGGCGCCCGACGTTGCCAGCGCAGCGGGCATGAGCATGGTCACCTTCAACCTGCATCATGACCGCGAAGACTGGCCGAGCCGGCGCCGCACCATCCTGGCCGAGCTCAAGCGCCTGCAGCCGGATGCGGTTGCCCTGCAGGAGGTGATCCAGCGCCGCGACGTGCGAAACCAGGCGCAATGGCTGGCCAGCCAACTCGGCTACAAGTACGTGTTCGTGTCCACCGATCCGGTCGGGGCATCCAAGCGCTACGGCAATGCGCTGCTGACCCGGCGGCCGATCCTCGCCCAGGGGGATCATCTGCTGCTGCCGTTGGACGACTACCGCACCGTGGCTCACCTGCGCATCGACGTCGACGGTATGCCGGTGAACGTCTACGCCACGCATCTGAACGAGCGCAGCGATGAGAGTGGGCAGCGCATCCGTCGCACCCAGGTCGAGGACCTGCTGCGCTTCATCACCACGACGTCGGCCGGTGCGCCGGTGGTGATCGCGGGCGACTTCAATGCGCTGGTGGATGCCGGCGACCTGAGCGAGCTGCGCAGCCACTACGGCGACAGCTACGGCAGCGTGCACGTCAACACCGACCTGTCCGGGGTCAGTACGCTCAACCGCCACTATTACCAGGCGCCTTCGCGGATCGACCACATCTTCTTCCAGCAGGACGAGATGGTCGCGCGTGAGGCGAAGCTGCTGTTCGACCAGCCCGATGACAGCGGACGCTGGGCCTCGGACCACTACGGCGTGTGGACCCGCCTGCAGTTCGCACCGAAGCCCTGACGGAGCAGGCTCCGGCAGGTGCCAACCTTGGTTGGCACGAACGTGTCCGCGTGCACTGAATCAACGGCGCCAACCAAGGTTGGCCTCTACCAAAGCTGTGACCGTGTGCGGGATGTGCCCTGGTAGGAGCCAACCTCGGTTGGCGCGTGCGTGTCCACGTGCACTCAATCAACGGCGCCAACCAAGGTTGGCTTCTACCAAAGCGAAGCCAGCGCCAAACGCACACACAAAAACGGCGGGGATCATTGATCCCCGCCGTTTCGTTTTCACGCGATCAAGGAGCGATCAGTTCGCCGGCGGCGTGCGCTTGGCGGCCTCTTCGTCTTCTTCATCGGTCTTGGCTTCTGCGGCCTGGGCCGCAGCGTCGGCATGGCCATCGGCGACCGGGTCGATCGACGGCGTCACCACCGCTTCGGCGACCGGGGCAGCGGCCTCGATCGGCGCGGCTTCCACCGCCACCAGAGCGACCGGCTGTTCGGCGGCCACGACGGGCTCGACGACCGGCTTGGCTTCAACCACCGGCGCGGCCTCAACGGCCACCGGCTTGGCTTCAACCACCGGCGCAGCCTCGACCGCCGCCGGCTTCGCTTCGATCACCGGAGCGGCTTCAACCACCGGGGCGGCTTCAACCGCGACCGGCTTTGCTTCGATCATCGGCGCGGCAGTGGCTACCGGCTGGGCCGGGGTCGCGGCGTCGATGGCATCGAGCATGCTGGTCTGCACCGGCGAGGACACCGCTTCGGTCTTCGCAGCAGCTTCGACCGGGGCCTGCACTTCAGCCGCGACCGGGGCGGCGGCTTCGACCACAGCGCTGCTCACCACGGCAACCGGTGCGGCGGCAACAGCGGCGGCAGCACGGACCGGTTTCGCGGCATCGGCAGCGGCCGGTTCGGCTTCGTCATCGAAGTCGAACTCCGGCTGCGAACGGGCCGGCTGCGCAGCAGCGACCGGCGCAGTGCCGGCAGTGCTGTCGACGCTCGGCTCGGCGCCGTCGGCGTCGTCACCGTCGTCACCATCGTCCTGGTCATCGCCCAGAGCGTCGCTGCCGGCGGCGTTCTCGGCGCCACCGCGACGACGGCGACGGCCACCGCGACGGCCGCGACGACGGCGGGTCGCGCCTTCGCCGGTCTGCTCGCCATTGGCGTCGGTTGCAGCCTCTTCACCGGCAACCGCAACCACATCGGTCTCGCTGGCGGCGTTGGCAGTGGTGTCGACCGGTGCTGCGGCTTCGGCCGGAGCGGCGGCCACCGGAGCAACCGGCGCGGTCGCTTCCTGCGCGGTCACCGTATTGGCGACGACCGCCGTGGCGGCCACGGCTGCAGCCGCGGTCACGGCTTCGGCCGGTGCTTCGGCGGCGTTGCGCTGCGGCTTCTCGGCCGGCTTGTCACCGTCCTGCTGCGGGCGCGGCTGCTTCGGCTGCTTCAGCTTCGGCTGCTGCGGGTTCTGGCCCTGCTGCTCGTTGCGCGGCTTGTTCTGCTGCTGCGGCTGCTGGCCGTCCTTCTGCTGCGGCTCCTTCTGCTTGCCCTGCTGCGGCTGCTGCTGGGCATTGCCGTTGTTACCGTTGCGGCCGTCCTTGCTGCGCTGCTCACCGCGCTCCTTTCGGTTGCCGCCGTCCTTCTGCTGCTGCGCGTTGCCGTTGCCGCCGTTGCCACGGTTGTCGTCGCGACGGTCCTTGCGGTCCTTGTTGCGATCCTTGTTGCGGTCCTTGCGGCCGCCGTCCTGCTGCTGGCGGGCGACCGGAGCCGCCGGTGCCGGTGCCGGCGCCGGTTCGCCACCGAACACGCGCTTGAGCCAACCGATCACGCCGCCGCTCGGGGCCGCTGCAACCGGCGCTGCCACGACCGGGGCCGGTGCCGCTGCGGCCGGCTCCACTTCCTCGCGCACCGGAGCGGGGGAGGTGTGCTTGACCTGGGTCACCGCCGGCGGCGGGATGTTCAACTGGCCCTTGGTCAGGGCGTGCACCGGCAGCTTGCGCGGGGTGCCGCGCTGGTAGCTGGGCTTGTTGCTCTCTTCACCCAGCTCGTTCTCACGCAGGCGGGTGACGGTGTAGTGCGGGGTGTGCAGCTGCTCGTCGGCGACGATCACGATCGGCGCCTCGTGGCGCTGCTCGATCTCACGCAGGGCGCTGCGCTTTTCGTTCAACAGGTAGTTGGCGATCTCCACCGGGGCCTGCACCAGCACCTGCCCGGTGTTCTCCTTCATCGCATGCTCTTCGGCGACGCGGATGATCGACAGCGACAGCGACTCGACGCTGCGCATGCGGCCGTGGCCGTCGCAACGCGGGCAGACGATCTGGCTGGACTCGCCCAGGCTCGGGCGCAGGCGCTGGCGGCTCATTTCCAACAGGCCGAAGCGCGAGATGCGGCCGACCTGCACGCGTGCACGGTCGTACTTCAGCGCGTTGGCCAGGCGGTTCTCGACCTCACGCTGGTGCTTGTTGGAGGCCATGTCGATGAAATCGATCACCACCAGGCCACCCAAGTCGCGCAGGCGCAGCTGGCGGGCCACTTCCTCGGCCGCTTCCAGGTTGGTCTGGAACGCGGTGTCCTCGATGTCGCTGCCCTTGGTGGCGCGCGAGGAGTTGACGTCGACGGCGGTCAGCGCTTCGGTCTGGTCGACCACGATCGAGCCACCCGACGGCAGGCGTACGTTGCGCTCGTAGGCGCCCTCGATCTGCGACTCGATCTGGAAGCGGTTGAACAGCGGGATGTCGTCCTTGTAATGCTTGAGCTTGCGCAGGGTCTGCGGCATCACCTGCTGCATGAACTCCTTTGCGTGCTCGTACATCTCCTCGGTGTCCACCAGGATCTCGCCGATGTCGGCGCGCAGGTAGTCACGCAGGGCGCGCACGATCAGGCGCGATTCCTGGTAGATCAGGAAGGGGGCCGGCTTGCTCAGGGCCGCTTCGGCGATCGCGCGCCAGACGTTCAGCAGGTAGTCCAGATCCCACTGCAGCTCTTCGGCATCGCGGCCGACGCCGGCGGTGCGGATGATCACGCCCATGTCGTCGGGGATGTTCAGCTTGTCCAGGGCGTCCTTCAGGGCGGCCCGGTCTTCGCCCTCGATGCGACGGGAGACACCGCCGGCGCTGGGCGAGTTCGGCATCAGCACCATGTAGCGGCCGGCCAGCGAGATGAACGTGGTCAGGGCGGCGCCCTTGTTGCCACGCTCTTCCTTGTCGACCTGGACAACGATCTCCTGGCCTTCCTTCAGCAGTTCGCGGATGCCGGCCTTGTTGTGGTCGACACCGGCCTGGAAGTAATCGCGGGAGATTTCCTTCAGCGGCAGGAAGCCATGGCGGCCGCCACCGTATTCAACGAAGGCCGCTTCCAGCGAGGGCTCGATGCGGAAGATCCGGCCCTTGTAGATGTTGGACTTCTTCTGTTCCTTCGACGGCTGCTCGATGTCGATGTCATACAACGACTGGCCATCCACGATGGCAACACGCAGCTCTTCAGCCTGCGTGGCGTTGATCAGCATTCGCTTCATTGTTGCGTTCCTCGCAAGCGGCTACCGCGCGGAACGCCATGGGGTTTCGCCTCTGGACACGGTTCGCCGCCCATTCGCGCAAGCGCGGGGAGGGCGGCTTGGGTTTCCAGCGCTACGACACCACGGCAGGCCGCGGGAGCGCTTCACTCTTATGGGTTTTGGGGTGTTACAGGCCGCAGGCAGCTGTCAGCCAGGCTGGAGCGCCACGCGGGACATGTTCAGCACGGTTGCGTGTCAGGCATCCGGCGATGGCCGGGAAGGCCGGTGAGCCGCTAACATGGCCGCCCCGCGGGCGGTGGTCGCGCACTGTGCCGGATTCGTCGGAAGCTGGGCTTCTGGCCCTGAGTAACTTCCAACGAAATCAATCCCTTATCTCGCCCCCCGAGTGTAACAGAAT
>OFRL01000402.1_pt1 | contig 21568 bp, 19 predicted proteins | sample 1543121 | NCBI WGS metagenome assembly OFRL01 (sample SAMN07774228, study PRJEB24372) | wastewater metagenome | isolation source: Lake Maggiore Cannobio | place: Italy: Cannobio | collected 2016-01
CTGTGCGCGCCGACGCCGGGGCTGGGGTACACGCCCAGGTGCGAGTGCACGTCGATCAGGCCAGGGGTGACCCACTTGCCCTGCGCATCGATGCGGGTGACACCGGCATCGGCCTGCAGCTGGCGGCCAACGGCGACGATGCGGCCCTCGCGCAGCAGCACGTCGGCATTGTCCAGGCGCTGGCCGGTGCCGGTCAGCACGGTGGCGTTCTGGATCAGCACCGGCGCATCGGGATGCGCCTGGTAGGTGCTGGGGTAGGGATCGGCGACGAAGCGCGAGGCGCCCACCGCCGGAGCCGTGCTCAATGAAAGCAGTGCCAGGGCTACCCCGGCGCGCAACAACGTCGATGCCATGCAGTTCCCCTTGCAGCTGGTCCAACCGTCGACGCTAGCCCGGAGGCGGCGGGCTTGCCAAGTGACCTTCTTCACAGGCCTGCCGGCGGTGGCTCGACGGCACCGGCCGGGTGGCTGAAAATACCCGGTCCCCCGCCGTACCGGACTGCCCATGAAGAGCAAGCAGGAAATCGTCGACAACTGGCTGCCGCGCTATACCGGCGTACCGCTGGACCAGTTCGGCCAGCACATTCTGCTGACCAACTTCGGCGGCTACCTGCATACGTTCTCCGAGCTGACCGGCGCGCCGGTCATCGGCCTGGACCGGCCGATGGCCAGTGCCACCATCGATGGCATCACCATGATCAACTTCGGCATGGGCAGTCCCAATGCCGCGATCATCATGGACCTGCTGTCGGCGGTGATGCCCAAGGCGGTGCTGTTCCTGGGCAAGTGCGGTGGTCTCAAGCGCAAGAACCAGCTGGGCGACCTGGTGCTGCCGATCGCGGCGATCCGCGGCGAGGGTACCTCGGGCGACTACCTGCCGCCGGAAGTACCGGCGCTGCCGGCCTTCGCGCTGCAGCGTGCGGTTTCGACCATGATCCGCGACCTCGGCCACGATTACTGGACCGGCACCGTCTACACCACCAACCGCCGGGTCTGGGAGCACGACGAGGCCTTCAAGGAGCGGCTGCGGGCGATGCGCTGCATGGCCATCGACATGGAAACGGCCACGGTGTTCGCCGCCGGCTTCGCCAACCACATCCCCAGCGGCGCGCTGCTGCTGGTTTCGGACCAGCCGATGATCCCGGACGGGGTCAAGACCGAGGCCTCCGATGCCAAGGTCAGCTCCCAGTTCGTGGAAAACCATATCCAGATCGGCATCGAGGCGCTTAAGCTTATCCGGCGCAACGGCAAGTCGGTCCGCCACCTGCGCTTCGACGAATGATGATGAAGGCCGGGCGCGGGGCGTCCGGGCCTGGGAGTAGGTAATGGACGTTGCCGCGCAAGTGGTGGAATTCTGGAAGGAGGCGGGCCCTGCGAAGTGGTTCGCCCGCGACGACGCGTTCGACGCGCAGTTCCGCCAGTTGTTTCTGGATGAGCATTTCGCCGCCGCTTCGCGCGGGCGCGAGCATTGGCTGGGCAGTGCCGAAGGGGCGCTGGCCCTGATGCTGCTGCTGGACCAGTTCCCGCGCAACTGCTTCAGGGGCACTGCCCATTCCTACGCCACCGATGGCCTGGCCCGGCATTACGCCATGCGTGCCATCGAGGAGGGCCTGGACCTGCAGCTGGTGCCGAAGCTGCGCGCCTTCATCTACCTGCCGTTCGAGCACTCCGAGGATCCGCTGGACCAGGACCGCTCGGTGGCGATGTTCGACGTGCTGGGTGACAAGGAATACCTGCAGTACGCCGAACTGCACCGCGACATCATCCGCCGTTTCGGGCGCTTCCCGCATCGCAACGCCGTGCTGGGCCGCATCCCCACGCCGGAAGAACTGGATTACCTGGCCGAAGGCGGGTTCGCCGGCTAAGAAAAAGGGGACGGAGGGGATTAAGTCGTTTATGGCAAAAACGACTTAATCCCCTCCGTCCCCTTTTTCAGTGCCGATCAGTACTTCGGCACGCCGTTGTCCACGTCTTCCGACCAGGCGTTGATGCCGCCGGTGACGTTGAACACCTTGGTGAAGCCGAGGGCGCGGAACTGCTCGGCGGCCTGCGCGCTGCGGCCACCGTGGTGGCACATGAAGGCCAGTGCGGTGTCCTTCGGCAGGGCTTCCAGCGCGGCGCGGCCGTTGCCGTCGAAGCTCTTGAACGGTACGCCGACGGCTGCGATGGCGCGCTCGTCGGCCGGGCGCACGTCCACCAGGGTGATGTTGCCGGCGCGCACCAGGTCGTCGGCATCGCGCACGCTGATTTCCTGTACCGGCTTCGGCGCGTTCGGGTTGTCGATGGCCAGGCCCTTGCCGCGGATGTCGTCCACCCAGTCGATGGTGATGCCGTTGGCGCGACGCGCGCTGGCCAGGTCGAACTGCACGCGCAGGCCGTTGGACTCGGCGGCAATCGCGCCTTCGTCGTGCGGGGCCAGCTGGAAGTTCGGCTGGAAACCGGCGTCGATGGACAGCTGCAGGGCCGCGCCCGGGGCATCGGCCAGCGCGCCCTTGAGCATTTCCACGGCTGCCGGGGTGACGGTGATGCTCGGCGGGGTACGGTCCGGCGCAGCCAGGCCCAGCACGCTGCTCAGCTCGCCGCTGGCGGCCATTTGCAGCACGATGTCGCTGCCGCCGACCAGTTCGCCGTCGATGTACAGCTGCGGGATGGTCGGCCAGTCGCCGTAGGCCTTGATGCCTTCACGGATTTCCTGGTCGGCCAGCACGTTGACGTGGGCGAACTCGACGCCGAGGTCCTGCAGGGCGCCCACGGCCTTGGCCGAGAAACCGCACTGCGGCATCGACGGCTGGCCCTTCATGAACAGCACGACGCGGTTGGCGTTGAGGATGGATTCGATGCGCGAACGCAGGGCGGGATCGAGGGACATGGACGTCGGGGTTCCGGGAATTCGAATCATCAATTCTAACCCCCATGGCATCATGGGGGATGAGCAACGCAGGAACATTGCATCGCATCCCGGCCCGCCCCTGGCGCTGGCTGCCCTGGCTGGTGGCGTCGCAGCTGGCCGTGATCCTGGTCTGGGCCCTGGCCGGCTGGCACTGGGGGCTGCCACTGATGGTGGCCAGCCATGCGCTGTTCATGGTGCCGGTGTTCCTGCCCAACAGCCGCTTCTATGCGCCGGTGCTGAGCCGACTGCCGGAGGCCGGCAACACGGTATGGCTGACCATCGATGACGGCCCCGGTCCGGAAACCCGCGCCCTGCTCGACCTGCTGGACCGCCACCAGGCGCGCGCCACCTTCTTCCTGGTGGGCGAACGTGCGCTGGCGCAGCCGGAACTGGTCGCCGAGATCCTGCGCCGTGGCCATGACCTGGGCAATCACAGCCACAGCCATCCGCAGGCGCGCTTCTGGCGGCTGGGCCCGGCGGCGATGCGCGCCGAGATCGAGGGCTGCCAGCATGCCCTGCAGGCGGTAAGCGGCCAGCCGGTGCGCTGGTACCGCTCGGTGGTGGGCATGACCAATCCGTTCGTGGCGCCGGTGCTGCAGCGGTTGGGGCTGGTCCGGGTAGGCTGGAGCGCGCGCGGCTACGACGGCGTCGGCTGCACGCCGGACGGCGTGCTGGCACGGTTGCTGCCGGATCTGCGCCCGGGCGCGATCGTGCTGCTGCACGAAGGTGCCGCCCATGGGCACAACCTGGTGATCATCGAGCGCGTGCTGCAGGCGCTGCACGAGCGCGGGCTGAAGGCGCAGCTGCCGGCCGGATAACCGGTAGCGCCGGGCCACGCCCGGCGACGTCATTTCACCGGGGCGAACAGCAGGTCCTGGAAATCGAAGCTGAAATCGGTCAGGTCGGAGATCGACTGCATGCGCACCTCGCGCACCTTGCCGTCCGGATCCAGGCTGAAGTTCACGAACGCGTCGGCGTTGAGCGAACGGTCGTCCCAGCGCACGATGAAGGTGTCGTGCTGCCAGTGCTCCAGCCGACCGCTCAGCTGTGCAGTCTTCATGAAGCGCAGGCGCAGGCCCTTGCCCTGGGCGCTGATCTGCATGTCGCCATACCAGCGGTCGCGGAACGTGCCGGTGTAGCCGGCCAGTGCCAGCGATGGCTTGCTGCCCTTGTCGCGCGCGTTCTGGTGCTTGGCCCAGGCCTCGTCGGCCTTGTCCTGGCCCTTGGCCACGGCCTTGGCATAGGCATCCACCCAGTCGTGCTTCTCGCCGCCCAGATAGGCATCAAGCACGCTCAGGGTGATCGCGTTGAACGCCGCGCCCACTTCCTGGTTGGTCAGCACCACCACGCCCAGCTTCTCGCCCGGCACCAGGGTCAGCCGCGAAACCATGCCCGGCCAGCCACCGGTGTGCCAGACCAGCTTCCGGCCACGGTAGTCGCTCAGGCTCCAGCCTTCGCCGTAGCCGGCAAAGTTGGCCCGCGCCGGCGCCAGCTCCGGCACGCTCGGCGCCGGAATCGACTGCGGCGTGATCATCCGCCACATCTGCTGCTGGCTCTTGTCGCTGAACAGCGCGGTGCCATCGGCCAGCTTGCCTTCGTCCAGCTGCACCTGCATCCAGCGCGCCATGTCGTGCGCACTGGAATAGATGCCACCGGCGCCGGCATTGTTCGACCAGGTCAGCGGTGCAACGGTACGCAGGTCCTTGAAATCGTACTTGGCGTGGCCGACCGCGGCCTTGTCGCCCGGCTTCAGGTGATCGGCGTTGTAGCGTGTGCCGGCCATGCCCACCTTGTCGAAGATGCGGGTCTGCAGGAACTGCTGGTAGCTCATGCCGGAGACATGCTCGATCACCTGCTGGGCAACCGCGTACAGGATGTTGTCGTACGCATAGCTCTCGCGGAAACCGCCCTTCAGCGGCACCTTGCCCAGCCGCTCCACCACTTCGGCATTGCTGTAGGAGGTGGTCGGCCAGAACAGCAGGTCACCTGCGCCCAGGCTCAGCCCGCTGCGATGCGAAAGCAGGTCGCGGATCGTCATCTGCCCGGTCACGAACGGATCGGACATGCGGAACGACGGCAGGTGGTCGATCACCTTGTCGTCCATCTTCAGTTTGCCGTCCTCGGCCAGCAGGTTCAGCGAGGTGGCGGTGAACGCCTTGGTGTTGGAAGCAATGGCGAACAGCGTATCGGCCTGCACCGGTTCCGGCTTGCCCTGCTCGCGCACGCCCCAGCCGCGTTCCAGCACCACCTCGCCATCCTTGACCACGGCCACGGCAATGCCGGGCACGTCGAACTGCGCGCGCACGCGCTCGACGGTCGCATCCAGGTCCTGCAGCTGCGCCGGGGTGGCAGCACTCGCCATGGTCGTGCACGCCAGCAGCACGGCTCCTCCAATCCAGGGTTTCATCCAGCACGATCTCCGAACAGGGGTGGCGGCCATGTGCAGGCCGTCACCGAGGTTTCGCGCGATGGTAACGGTCTGCGGCGCACCCTGCCCTGTGCCATAGGAGGGGTGTCATGGGCGGGAACGGCCAACCGAGCAACGGCTCCACCATCATTCCATGCCTGCGCTATCGCGACGCGCAGGCCGCCATCGACTGGCTGCAGCGCGCCTTCGGCTTCCATGCCCAGGCCGTCTACGCCGATGGCGATACGGTCTTCCATGCACAGCTGACCTTCGGCACCGGCATGATCATGCTCGGCTCGGCCGACAAGGAAAGCGAGTGGAGCCAGCATGCGGCGATGCCTGATGAGGTCGGCGGCCGCCAGACCCAGAACGCCTGCGTGATCGTCACCGATGCCGATGCGCACTATGCACGGGCCAAGGCCGCCGGTGCCCGCATTGTCATCGACATCGCCGACCAGGACTATGGCGGACGCGGCTACGCCTGCGCCGACCCGGAAGGCTATCTGTGGTGGTTCGGCAGCTACGACCCGTGGCGCTCGGACCACGGCCAGTGACCGCGACCGCCCGTCCGGCGGAGATCCGCTGCGGCATCGGTGGCTGGGTGTTTCCCGAATGGCGCGGCGGCGTTTTCTACCCCGTGGGCCTGCCGCAGCGTGAAGAACTGGCCCACGCCAGCCGCGCCCTGCGCTGCATCGAAATCAACGGCACCTTCTACCGCACGCCAACAGCGGCGCAGTGCGCGCAGTGGGCCGCACAGACACCCGACGGTTTCCGGTTTTCGATGAAGGCGCCACGCTACCTGGTACAGCGCCGTGACCTGTCCAGCACCGTGGAGGCCGCCGCACCGTTCCTTGAGGCGGCGTTGGCACTCGGTGACCGGCTCGGCCCGTTGCTGTGGCAGTTCGATCCGCGCCATCCGGCCGATGCCGATGCGTTGGGTGCCCTGATGGCGCAGCTGCCGAAGCAACTGGAAGGGGTGACGCTGCAGCATGCGCTGGAGGTCCGCAACGCCGAGGCACATGGCCCGGCACTGGTTGCTGCCGCCCGTCGACACGGCGTGGCGCTGGTGATCGAGGACAGCGACGAGGCGCCATTACACGGCGATGTCAGTGCCAGCCTCGTCTACGCGCGGATCAAGCGCAGCCAGGCCCGCTTGAACGAGGGTCTGCCGGCACCCCTGCAGCAGCGCTGGGCCGAACGCGCGCTCCACTGGTCACGCGGCGAGCCGGTGGACGACCTGCCCTGCCAGGCCGCGCCGGCACCGTCAGAACCGCGCGAGGTCTACCTGCTGTGCATTGGTGCGGGCAAGGCACGCAACCCGGCGGCGGCGATGGCCCTGCAGCGGCGGGTAGATGGGGCCAGCAATTCCTCACGCGGATAGCGCTGCGGTCATCGCCTTGCCTCACAATAGGCGGATGAGCACACCCGACACCCGCAAAGCGCTGTGGCAGATCCACTTCTGTGTCCTGCTGTGGGGCGTCACCGCCATCCTCGGCAAGTTGATCACCCTGCCGGCGCTGCCGCTGGTGTGGTGGCGCATGCTGCTGGTGACGGCAATGTTGGCGCTGCTGCCGCGGGTCTGGCGCGGATTGCGCACCCTGCCACTGCGCCTGGTGGCGGGCTACGCCGGCATCGGCGCGCTGGTCGCCCTGCACTGGCTGACGTTCTACGGCGCGGTGAAGCTGGCCAACGCCTCGGTGGCCGCCACCTGCATCGCGCTGGCGCCGGTATTCACCTCGATCATCGAACCGTGGGTAGCCAAGCGACCGTTCCAGCTGCGTGAACTCGCCTTCGGCCTGGCCGTGCTGCCGGGTGTTGCACTGGTGGTCGGTGGCGTGCCCGATGGCATGCGCCTGGGTGTGTTGATCGGCGCGATTTCGGCGCTGCTGGTGGCGGTGTTCGGCTCGCTCAACAAGCGCATGGTCAGCCACGCCGATCCGCTTACAGTCACCGCACTGGAGCTGGGCGCCGGCACCCTCACCCTGACCCTGCTGGCGCCACTGATGCCCTACCTGCTGCCGGCGCTGGCCAGCCCGCTATGGGTGGTTCCGGACCTGCACGACGGCATCCTGCTACTGGTACTGGCCGGGTTCTGCACGCTGCTGCCGTTCGCCCTGGCCTTGGTCGCGCTACGCCACCTGAGCGCCTACACCGTGCAGCTGGTGACCAACCTGGAACCGGTCTACGCGGTGGTGCTGGCAGTGGTGCTGCTGCGCGAGCAGCACGAGGTCACGCCGTGGTTCTACCTGGGCGTGGCGATCATCGTCGGCGCGGTGTTCCTGCATCCGTTGTTGAACCGCCGCAAGCCGGTGCAGCACCCGGAGATTCTCGGTACGTCGGAAGCACGCAACATCGCCGATTGAGCGTATCCGCGCAGGGTGCGAATCGCCTTGTCAGCGCTGCGGCCAGTGCCATGCCGGGGCATCCAGCAAGCCCTGCCCGCTCAACAGCGTGCGCCCCTGTTCCTTGTGCAGATGCAGCGAATGACAGCCGGGCGCCTGCTCCAGTGCTGCGATCAGTCGGCTGGCGTGTGAGACCACCCACACCTGGCTGCGCGCACTGGCCGCGATGATCAGCCGCGCCAGCGCCGGCAGCAGGTCCGGATGCAGGCTGGTCTCCGGTTCGTTGAGCACCAGCAGCGGCGGCGGGCGCGGCGTGTGCAGTGCCGCGGCCAGCAGCAGGAAGCGCAGCGTGCCGTCGGACAGCTCGGCCATCGACAACGGCCGCAGCAGCCCCGGCTGGTGGAAGCGCAGGGCCAGCCGGCCATCCAGTTCCTCGAACCCCACCGTGGCGCCCGGGAACGCATCCTCCACGCTGCGCGCCAGTGCGCCCGGATCACCGATCTCGAGGATGGTCACCCAGGCCGCCGCCAGATCGCGACCGTCGTGATGCAGCACCGGCGTGCGCGTGGCCATCGCCGGTTGCCGTGCCGGGGCATCGGCGTCGCTGCGGAAATGGTCGTAGAAGCGCCAGCGACGGATGTACTCGCGCAGGGCGATGGTTTCCGGCATGCGCTGCGGATCGCCAACCTGGGTGAACAGACTGTCGAACAGCGACAACCGGTCATCGACCAGATCCCAACCGCGCGCATGGCGTTGCCGCACCATTGCCCCACGTCGGTCGACCAGCAGGTTGGCGCTGCGCAGGAACGGCCCGGCCCAGATCGCCTCGGCCTTGATCTGCGGGTCCAGTGCGAAGGCCGAACGGCTGGGCGGTGGGTAGCCCAGGTCAATGGCATAGCCGAACTCGTCGGTGGTGAAGCCCAGCTTCAATCCCACCGATTCCTGACGTGGGCCGCCCTGCAAGGGGATTTCGCCGGCAGCAACCCGACGGTCCATTTTTTCCGGCCCCGCCCACAGCGCCGAACCGAGCCCACCTTCGCGGGCCAGAACCGCCGCGACGCCGCCCTGCGCGGTCTCTGCCAGCAGGCGCAGCGCGCGGTACAGGCTGGACTTGCCACTGCCATTGTCGCCGGTCACCACATTCAACTGCTGCAGCGGCAGTATCAGCCCGTGCAGCGAGCGATAGTGGGCGATGGCCAGGGTCTGCAGCATGGTTGTGTCCGTGGGAACAGGGACGTCATGCTGGCCGGTTCTGATCGCAGGAGCTGCGACGCGACGTGAATCGGGAAGAGCATCCACGCATGGCGTGGATCTACTGGAACGGCATCGAATCATCCACACGTCGCATGCGTTCAGCGCGCGAGTCGCCGGTGTCTCAGCCCGCCCGTTCCACCCGGTTGCGACCATTGCCCTTGGCCCGGTACAGCGCCTTGTCGGCGCGCGCCAGCATGTCATCCACGCTTTCACCTGGCTGGTGCTGGGCAACACCGATGCTGATCGTGACCGGGAATCCAAGCGGCAGGTCAGCCACGGCCAGGCGCAGGAACTCGCATTGCAGTTCGGCCGTGTGCAGGTCGGTGCCCGGCATTACCGCCACGAACTCCTCGCCGCCGTAGCGCGCGGCCATGCCGCGGCCGGCGAAGTGCGAGCGCAGCAGCACGCCCAGCTCGGCCAGCACCCGGTCGCCTGTAGCGTGGCCCTGGAAATCATTGATGTGCTTGAAATGATCGATGTCGAGCAACGCAACGCAGGCGACGCCCGGTTGCCCATCGATCTCCACCACCGCCTCTTCCAGTGCCGCCGCCATTGCGCGGCGGTTGGGCAGGCCGGTCAGCGCATCGGTGCGGCTCTGCTCGGCCAGGTCGGCATTCTGCGCCAGCAGCACGTCCTGGTACTCCGCCAACAGGCGCTCGTAGTCATCGCGCTCCAGCATGTGCTTCTGGATGTCGAGCGCGAAACGGCGCAGCTCCATCACCAGCATCACCTGCCGTGACAGCGCGGCCAGTGCCTCGGCCTTGTCGCTGGGCAGGCGCTGCGGATGTGCATCGAACACGCACAGCGTGCCCAGTGGCAGGCCATCGGAACTGATCAGTGGCGCACCGGCGTAGAAGCGGATGTGCGGGTCGCCGGTCACCACCGGGTTGTCATGGAAGCGGATGTCCTGCAACGCGTCCTCGACCACCATGATTTCCTGTGGCTGCAGGATGGCGTGGCCACACATCGATTCGCTGCGCAGGTTTTCCGCCGCGTCGATGCCCTGGATCGACTTGAACCACTGCCGTTCGACGTCGATCAGGGTCACCGCCGCCATCGAGGTACCGCAGACCGCCTTGGCGATCGCGACCAGGTCGTCGAAGGATTTCTCACGCTGCGAATCCAGGATCCGGTAGCGGTACAGCGCCTCGAGCCGAAGGGCTTCGTTGGCAGGCTTGTCGGGCTTGATCATGCAGCGTCACATTCCGGCAGGTCACTGCGGAGTCTAGCTGATGCCGGTGCGCAATCCGCACAACGGGGAGTGCCGGCCGCTGGCCGGCATCCCGCGCTCATTCGATGCCTGGTGCAGCCGGCCAGCGGCCGGCACTACCGCGCGTTACCAGTCCAGCTGCTTCGGCAGCAGGCCCTGCAGTTCCTGCTCGGTCAGGTTGCGCCACTGGCCCGGCTTCAGCGCGCCGATCTTGATGTTGTCGATGCGCACGCGGCGCAGCTGGGTCACGCGATAGCCGAACTCGGCGGCCATCAGGCGGATCTGCCGGTTCAGTCCCTGCTGCAGGGTGATGCGGAATCCGAACTTGGCGATGCGCGAGGTCTTGCACGGCAGCGTCATCTGGTCGTGGATGCGCACGCCGCGCGCCATGCCACGCAGGAACTCGTCGGTGACCGGCTTGTTCACCGCCACCAGGTACTCCTTCTGGTGGCCGTTCTCGGCACGCAGGATCTGGTTGACGATGTCGCCGTTGCTGGTCATCAGGATCAGGCCTTCGGACTCCTTGTCCAGGCGGCCGACCGGGAAGATGCGCTGTTCGTGGCCGACGAAGTCGACGATGTTGCCCTTGACCGAGGTTTCGGTGGTGCAGGTGACGCCCACCGGCTTGTTCAGCGCGATGTAGACGTGGCGGCGGGCGCCGGGCTTGCGTGCCACGCGCGCGCGCAGCGGCTGGCCGTCGACCAGCACCTGGTCTTCCTCGCCCACCACCGCACCGGTGCCGGCCGCGTGGCCGTTGACGGTGACGCGGCGGGCGGCGATCAGGCGATCGGCCTCGCGGCGGGAGCAGAAGCCGGTGTCGGCGATATGTTTGTTGAGTCGGGTGGTCATCGGTCCATTATCCGGCATCGCCGCCCGCTGCGCTTCATGCCGGGGCCGGCGGATCGAGCTCTTCGCCGTCGAACACCCGGTTGCGACCCGCCCGCTTGGCCACGTACATGGCATGGTCGGCCCGCCGCAGCAGCCCGGCCAGGTCATCCTCACCCGGCCGCCACTGCGCCAGTCCGATGCTGGCGGTCACTTCCAGGCCCGGCACCTGCAGGGCCTGGCCGGCTTCGGTGATGCGCTGGCGCAGGCGGTCCAGGCGTGCCGACGCCGCCTCGCGCGGCATGCCCGGCATCAGCAGCAGGAACTCCTCGCCGCCCATCCGCACCACTTCGTCCTGGCTGCGGACTGCCGTGCGCAGGGCACGCGCTACCGCCACCAGCACCTGGTCGCCCACCGCGTGGCCATGGCGGTCGTTGATGTCCTTGAACAGGTCGATGTCGAGAAAACCGATCACCAGCGGGCCGCGCTCACGGTCGACCTGTGCCAGGTGACGGGCCAGCTGCTGCAGGCCGGCCCGGCGGTTGGGCAGCCCGGTCAGGCCATCGGTTTCGGCCAGCTGGCGCAGTTCATCGCGCTGCTGGCGCAGCCGGCCCAGCCGCTGGTTCATGGCATAGGCGGCCATCATCAGCAGCCAGGTCACCGACAGCTGCAGTGCTTCCACCCGGTACTCCAGCAGCCACCCCGCACTGCTGGCATCGGCTGCGATCATCACCAGCAATGGCACCAGCGCCGCCAGGCCCGCCAACGCCCAGCAGTCACCGCGCAACCAGGCACGCATGCCAGCGGCCAGTGACAACAGGCAACCGAGGATGAAGGTCAGCTGCAGGCTCTGCGCGACCAGCGCCAGGGTGTCCCAGCGCAGCCACGGCACCAGCGCGGCCAGTCCCATCAGGCCCCACAGCACAGCCTGCTGTGCCGGCCGCGAGCGCGGCAGCAAGCGGTCCCCACCGTTGAGGCGCCACAGAGCGGGCAGTACCAGCGCCTGGGTCGCGGCGGTCAGCGCCAGCAGCCACCATGCGCCGCGCTCGCCCACCGGCAGCCACGGTTCGGGGTAGCCGCTCAAGCCGCCAAGAACCGCCTGCCACACCACCACCACGATCGTCGCGCCGATGTAGACCAGGAAGCTGCGGTCACGGGTGGTCAGGTAGGCCATCAATGCCGACAGCGCCAGCGCGATCGCCACCGCGATGCAGGCCGCGCGCACCAGCAGGCGGGCGGTATCGTTCTGCTGGACCGGACTGGGCGCCCCCAGCCGCAAGGTCGGCACCCAGCGCGCTTTCAGCGGCGCCTGCCACGACACCAGGAACGGCTCATGGCTGCCTGCCGCTGGCACCGCCACCAGGCCGATGCCGGCGCGGAAGCGCGAATCACGGGTGCGCGCATCGTGCATGTTGCCGCAGATCTCGCGGTCACCATGCTGTACGCGGACTTCGCCAGCGAACACGTTGAACACATCCAGCGCCTGGGGTTGCCCCGACCAGCCCCCGGGCGGCGCCGGTACCTCTACCTGCTCGCGCGGCCCGGCCAGCATCGCGGGCGTACAGCCACGATGGGGTGTCGGTTCGTCCGTCGGTGCGCCAACCAGCAGGAAATCCCGGCCGGCCTCGGCCAGGCGCGCGTGCACCAGACCGGGAAGCAACACTCCCATCAGCAGGACGACCAGCAGCGCCCCTGTTTCGTACCGCCACTGCCTGACGCCCACGCCACATCCTGTTCCTGCTTACGTCCGCGCCCACTGCGCGTCGCCCCTGGCGCGCATTATCGCAGCCGGGCACGCCACGCATGTGTAGACCAAAGTCGCCGTGCGCCGTTCAGCCAGCGGCCGGAGGCCCCTTCACCGCCACCAGGCGGACCGGCCTCAGGTCACTCAGGGTCATCCGTTCCAGCGGCTGCGGCCGCTCGATCGCGTAGCCCTGCAGGCCCTGCACGCCGAGCCGGGTCAGTGCGCCAGCCACCTCGGCGGTTTCCACCCATTCGGCCACCACCTCCATCTGCAGTTCCCGCCCGAGCTCGCTGATCGCCCGCACCGTGGCGTGGCTGACCGGGTCGGTGTCCATGTCACGCACGAAGGTGCCGTCGATCTTCAGGATGTCCGCAGGCAGCTGGCGCAGATAGCCGAACGAGGACAGGCCGGAGCCGAAGTCATCCAGTGCCATCCGGCAGCCACGCGCTTTGACCGCATCGATGAAAGCGCGTGCCTGGCTGAGGTTGCTGATCGCCGCGGTCTCGGTGATCTCGAAACACAGTTTCGAGGCCAGCGCGCGGTTGCGCTCGAGCAGGTCGCAGACGAAGGCGAGGAATCCCGGCTCGGCGATCGACTGCGCCGAAACGTTGACGTTGCACAGGCCCAGCTGGCGCACGTGTGCCGGGCAGACCTGCAGGTGGCGGAACAACAGCCCGAGCACGTGCCGATCCAGCGCCACCGCCATGCCGTATCGCTCCACCGCCGGCATGAACTGACCGGGCAGATGCAGGCTGCCATCGGTACCACGCATGCGCACCAGCACCTCGTAATGCAGGTAGGACGGATCGCCCACGCGGGCGATGCGCTGCGCGTACAGCAGCATGCGATTCTCCGCCATGGCCAGGCTGACACCCTGCAGACGCTCGGCCTCCTGCCGCCGCTCCTCCAGCGCCATGCGGTTCTCGTTGAAGCAGTGCACACGGTTGCGACCGGCCTGCTTGGCCGCATAGCAGGCGCTGTCGGCGGCGCTCATCAACCAGTTCGCGTCCGGCGCCTCGGCACTGACCTCGACCACGCCGATGCTGCAGCTCAACTGCGGGCTGCCCTCGCTGATCGGGAACGTGGCCTGGCCCAGGTTGCGGATCACCCGCTGCAGTACCCGCTTGGCTTCATCCTGGCCGGCGTGGGCGAGAAACACCGCGAACTCATCGGCCCCCAGGCGGCCGACCCAATCGCCATCACGCACCGCCGCCACCAGATAGTCGGCGAAACCGCGCAGCATCTGGTCGCCGGCGGCATGACCGAAGCTGTCGTTGACCAGCTTGAAGTGGTCCAGGTTGATGTAGCACAGCGCATGCGTACCACCGTCCGTCCGGACCTGCAGCAGCGCGCGTTCCAGCAGGCGTTCGATCTCGCGGCGGTTGATCAGGCCGGTCAGCGGATCGTGGCTGGCGTGATGCTCGATCTCGCGCGCCAGTGCATGGTTCTGGCTGACATCCTCGATGATCGCGAACACCGACAATCCACCGCCCGAGCTGCGAACCGCGGTACCGCTCCAGCGTCCCCAGACGAGGCTGCCATCGCGCCGCCGGAAACGCAGCTCGCTCGGCCGCAGCTGCCGGTCCCAGTCGATGCGGCCGACACCGTCGAGGACCAGTTCCCCCTCCATCAGCAGGTCACCCAGCAGCATCTGCAGCAGCACATCGCGCCGGTAGTCGAGGATATCCGCCATCGCCTGGTTGGCCTCGACCACGCGGCCATCGGTGTCGAGCTTCAGCATGCCGACATTGGCCTGGTAGAAGGCCGCGCGGAAGCGGCTCTCGTGCTCGGTCAGATCCTTGCCGACGCGACGCGCCAGCGCCACTGCCATCAGGCTGATCACCAGCACCGACAGGCCGCCAACCATCAGCGTGGCGATCCGGACCATGGTGGCCATCCTCAGCAGCGCCTGCGAGAACGCCTGGGCCTGCACCTGCAGGCGGCGGTCGAGATCCCGCAGCTGCTGCAGGTAGCGATTGCGGTCGGCCACGGGCAGTTCACCTGCCGCATGCCTCCGTTGCAGCTCGGCGACCAGGGCCTGCACAGCCTCCAGATCACCATCGGTCTGCCGCCACAGTGCAGTGGCTTCGCGGAATGCTCCCAGGTCACGGGCGTAGCGGAACGAGAACACCAGGCGTGGAATATCGGCGCGCGCGTTGCCGCCCTGCAGGAAACCCTGCCGGGCCTTCTCCTCGTCCGGTACCGCCTGTTCCAGCGCCAGCCGGGCCTGCAGATCCCCCAACGGAATCCGCAGGGCCTGGCGCGCGTCATCCAGGTCCTGCGCATCGCCACGCGCCAGGTAGCGGCTCAGCGCAGCGGTCGCATCCTGCTGCCCCCGCGACCAGTAGCCCTGGCCGGCAATCCAGGCCGTCGAGGCCGCCTGCAGTTCCTGGATCAACGCGGACAGCGCGACCAACCCGATCGCCATGCCCGTCAACAACGCAAAGCGCAATCCCAGGCCACGGGTCATCGGCACCCGCCGGCTCTGCTGGTCCGTGCCACTTCTACCCATCCCGGATCCCCCCGAATGTGCTGCGGTGACAACCTCCCTTGGAACCGGCCCAGCCTATGACCGGCAATGTGTTTGCCATGCGAAAAGGGGACGGAGGGGATTAAGTCGTTTTCGGCATAAGCGCACTGCCGGGCATAAACGACTTAATCCCCTCCGTCCCCTTTTCCAGGCCCATAACGGACAACGCCAACCCGGAGGCTGGCGTTGTTCAGGACCGCAGGTGCGGCTTAGAAGCTGCGCGGGCCGCGCGGCTTGAAGCCGTCACGACGCGGCGGGCGGCTGTCGCGGTCACCGCCGCGGTCGCCACCGTGGCCACCCGGACCGCCCGGGCCACCGCGACGCGGGCCACCCGGGCCGCCCGGACCACGCTTGTCGAAGCGCGGCTTGAACGGACGCGGGGCCGGGTTGGTGTCTTCACCCGGAGCCAGCGCACGCATCTGCAGCTGCTGGCCGGACACCCACACCTTCTGCAGGTGCGACAGCACGTCCGGCGGCATCTGTGCCGGCAGGTCCAGCAGCGAGAAGTCGTCGTGGATGTCGATGCGGCCGATGAAGCGGCTTTCCAGGCCAGCTTCGTTGGCAATGGCGCCAACGATGTTGGCCGGCTTCACGCCGTGCTGGTGGCCGACCGAAATGCGGTAGGTCTCCATGCCCTGCTCCGGCGCACCACGTGGCGGAACCTCACGGCGCGGACGCTGCTCGAAGCCACCTTCGGCGTCGTCGCGGCGCGGGCCACGCTCGAAGCGCGGACCACGCTCGTTGCGGTCGAAGCGATCGCCACGTTCCGGGCGGTCACCACGGTCGAAGCGTTCGCGCGGTGCGCGCTCTTCACGCGGGGCACGCACCGGCGGCTGCAGCAGGAACGGGGTGTCACCCTGCAGCATCTTGGCCAGCGCGGCAGCCACTTCGATGGCCGGCACGTTCTGCTCGTTCTCGAAACGCTCCAGCAGCTGGCGGTAGAAGTCCAGGCCACCGGCGCCGAGGGTTTCGCTGATGCGCGAGGTGAACTTGTTGATGCGGGTGTCGTTGACCGCTTCCACGCTCGGCAGCTGCATCTCTTCGATCGGCTGGCGGGTGGCGCGCTCGATCTGGCGCAGCATGCCCTTCTCGCGCGGGGTGGCGAACAGGATCGCCTCGCCGCTGCGGCCGGCACGACCGGTACGGCCGATGCGGTGCACGTAGCTTTCGGTGTCGTACGGGATGTCGTAGTTCAGCACGTGGCTGATGCGCTCCACGTCCAGGCCGCGGGCAGCCACGTCGGTGGCGACCAGGATGTCCAGCTTGCCTTCCTTCAGCATGGCGATGGTGCGCTCACGCTGGGCCTGCTGCATGTCACCGTTGATGGCGGCAGCGGCCAGGCCACGGGCCTGCAGCTTGCTGGCCAGCTCTTCGGTGCCGGCCTTGGTGCGCGCGAAGATGATCATCGCGTCGAACGGCTCGACTTCCAGGATGCGGGTCAGCGCGTCCAGCTTGTGCATGCCGCTCACCCACCAGTAACGCTGGCGGATGTTTGCCGAGGTGGTGGTCTTGGCCGCGATGGTCACTTCCACCGGGTCCTGCAGGTAGGTCTGCGCGATGCGGCGGATCTGCGGCGGCATGGTGGCCGAGAACAGGGCCACCTGGCGCTGCTCCGGCAGCTTCTTCAGCACGGCTTCGACGTCGTCGATGAAGCCCATGCGCAGCATTTCATCGGCTTCGTCCAGCACCAGCGTCTTCAGCTCTGACAGGTCCAGGGTGCTGCGGTCCAGGTGGTCGATCACGCGGCCGGGGGTACCGACCACGATGTGCACGCCGCGGCGCAGGGCCGACAGCTGCTGGCCGTACGGCTGGCCGCCGTACACCGGCAGCACGCGGAAGCCCGGGATCTTCGACGAATAGGACTGGAACGCCTCGGCAACCTGGATGGCCAGTTCGCGGGTCGGCGCCAGGATCAGGGCCTGCGGCTTGATCTGCTGCAGATCGATGTTGGACAGTACCGGCAGCGCGAACGCTGCGGTCTTGCCGGTGCCGGTCTGGGCCTGGCCCAGCACGTCGCGACCTTCCAGCATCGCCGGGATGGTGGCGGCCTGGATCGGCGACGGGGTTTCGTAGCCGATGGCGGTGACCGCCTGCATCACGGGCTCGGACAGGCCGAGCTGCGCGAACTGCAGCGGCGCTTGGGAATCTTGGGACATGGGGAACTCCGAAGACACTGCCGTCTTCCTGGCAGTGCGATAAAAAAGGTGATGGTCCGCGCTTTGGGCGCCCTTCTTATCGCGTGCCCTGGCGCTGCTCGGTTGGAGGAGATTTCACTCGCTCAGAGCGGAATCATACCGCATTGATCCTGAACAAGGCGTACAGCTTGCCGTGCGCGTACCGTCATGCCCCAAGCTGGCGCACAATACGCGCCCTCTTCACCGGCCCGGCCGCTGCTGCGCCCTTCCCCAGGAACCCCGCTCCATGCAGATTCTCGAATTCGACCTCGACGGTGACTACGTCGAACTCAAGCAACTGCTCAAGCTGGCCGACCTGGTCACCAGTGGCGGCGAGGCCAAGATGGTCATCGGTGACGGCCAGGTGCGGGTCGACGGCGAAGTCGAACTGCGCAAGGCCTGCAAGATCCGCGCAGGCCAGGTGGTCGAGTTCGCCGACAGCCAGATCCGGGTGCTGGCCGCCGGCTGATCTGAACGGGCTGATCTGAACCGGTTCAGGCCACGCGCTGGGTCAGGTGCGAGGCGATCAGCTGCCTGAACGGTGCCACGCCTTGTGCCAGACGCAGGCCCGCCGCGCGCAGCAGCCGCGCCGGGCGGCGATCGTCGGTATACAGGCTGGCGATGGCATTGGTGGCCTCGTACAGCGGCCGCGACGCCAGCCGGTGACCGCGCTGGTAGCTGGCCAGCACGCCGGCGGCGGCAATGTCGGCACCACGTCGCTGCTGCGCGACGATGCCCTGTGCGAGCCGCTGTGCGCTGGCCAGTCCCAGGTTGAAGCCATGCGCGGTGACCGGGTGCATGCCGACGGCGGCATCGCCGATCAGCGCCGAACGCTCGCCGACGAAACGGTGCGCGTACACACCCACCAGTGGATACGCCTGCGGCGTGGCCACTGGCTGCATGCGGCCAAGACGGTGTTCGAAGCAGGCACCGATGGCCTCACCGAAGGCCACCTCATCCATCGCCAGCAGTTCTTCAATCTGCCGCGGTGGCAGTGTGATCACTGCTGATGCCTGGCCTTCGTTGAGCGGCAGCAACGCCATCGTGCGGCCGTAGCCGAACCATTCCCAGGCAGTGTGGTGATGATCACGCTCAACCTGCATGCGGCACACCAGCATCGACTTGCCGAAGTCGCGCATCTGCGCGCCGATGCCGAGCATGCGGCGGGTTGCGGAGAAGCGGCTGTCAGCGGCGACCAGCAGGCGCGCATGAAGTTGGCTGCCGTCATCGAGTTTGACCACGTGGCCCTGCGCATCGGCCTGCACGCCCAGCACCTTGCGCCCGTCGAACAGCTCCAGGCCGTCCTGCCCCTGCACGGCATCCCATGCAGCGCGGCGGATCAGATGGTTGGGCACCAGCCAACCCAGCGGCTGACCGTCCACCTGGCTGCTGGCGAAGGTCAGCGCGAACGGCGAGCCGCCGTTCATCACCTTGGCATCGCGCAGTTCAGCGACTTCGGCCTGCGGCAGGCGCTGCCACAGCCCCAGCTGCTCCATGCTCTGCCGCGAGGCATGGGTCAGCGCGATCTCACGGCCATCGAAGGCGGCCTCGGCAAGGGCCTGGCGCGGTTGAACTTCGACCAGCCCGACCTGCAGGCCGCTACCGGCCAGCGCACGCGCGAAACACAGCCCCGCCGGTCCGGCGCCGACCACCACCACGTCCATCCTGCGCATGCGCGCCTCCTGCCGTTGATTCAGTCCGCGCCAGCATAGCGCCGCGCACCTGACCGGCCTTGATCTGGATCAGGCCGGGATCACAACAACGCGAACACCAGCGCCAGGATCGACAGCAGCGACACTGCCCAGACCAGGCTGCGCACGTAGGGCACGCCCGCGGCATACAGCGGCAGGTAGACCACGCGCGCCCAGAAGTAGGCCTGCGCCGCCAGCGCCGTGGTGTCGTTGCCGCGCCCGGCCACGACCACTGCGATGGCGGCGGCAGCGAAGAACGGGAACGTCTCCAGGAAGTTGGCCTGCGCACGCTGCAGGCGCCCGGCCAGCGGGCTGAGTGGCCTGGCTTCGCCATCACGCGCCGAGGCATTCCACTTCATCCCGCGCTCGCGGGTGACCACGGTGGAGGTAGCGAAGATGTAGACAAAGCCCAGCAGCACCGACCAGGCCAGCATCGTCAGTTCAGTTGCCATCGATCATCTCCTCAGGGTGCCGACGCACGCAGGCTGTAACCGGCCAGGCGCCACACCTGGTCCTCGTCGAAACGGAACGAGACGAGCTCGCGTACCGGCTGCGCGCTGTTGGCGAAACGGGTCGGGAAGCTGACGTTGATGTACAGCCCCTCCGGCACCGCGGCACCGGCGCTGTACTTGACCCGGGTGATGGTCGGCTGGCCACGCCCGGCCAGCGCACCCAGGCGCGTGCGCTCGGCGGTCAACTGGCTGACGAAGGCGGCCTTCGGTACTGCGCGGCGCGCGACGGCCGAAGCGCCATCCCACAACTCGCCTGCGCGGTTGGCATCGACCAGCTGCGCCGCCTTCACTGCGGCCGCGCCCATTTCCGCATCCTGCTTCTGCACCTGCGCCTGCTGCGCGGCAGTCAACGCCGGAGCGCCGGCCGTGGCCGGTTTCGCAGCCGCCGGCGATGCCGGTGCGGGGCGCGCGGGTGCCGGTGCAGGCGTGGCCGGCGCGGGTGCCTGCGCCAATGCGGTCAGGGGCAGCAGGGACAGCAGCAGGAGCACGCGCTTCATGGACACCGCCGGTTCTCGGGAAAGAACCGCAGTCTACGCCAGCGCGGTGAGCTGTTCGTCAGCGCGCGTGGGCGCTGCCTTCCACCGCTGCGGCATCGGCCTGCGCGGCAGGCGTGCCGGTGTCTGCTGGCGCCTGTTCGGCCACCGGCGGCGGCTCCGACGGTGCCGGCGGCAACGTTGCCACATCGATTTCCGACAGCGGGCTTTCTTCCGGGCACACCGCATCCGGGAAACCGAAGCGCTGCTTCAGTGCCTGGCCGCAGCTGTTGATCGATTCCATGTCGGCGCCTTCGCGCTTGCACTGCTGGTCGAAGGCGATCAGGAACGCATCCTTGCGCTGCACGAAGTCATCGCCGCAGGCGCGCATCTGCTTGATCCGTTCCAGATCGTCCTGCACCGCGTTGGTGCCATCCAGACCGTACTGGCGTAGTTCGTCCGGCGTCAGCAGGCGCAGGCTGCGGTTGGGCACCGTCATCATCAGATCGGCCACGCCCACCGCCACGCCGTTGCGCTGCAGGTAGTCCTTTACGTTGTCGTAGACCTCGTGCAGCTCGCGGTTGAGCTCGGCGCGCGAGGTCGCCTTGGAACTGATGCGCATCATGCGGTGGATGCCGACCTTTCCCGACAGCAGCCGGTTGTCACCAGCGGCCAGCACGAACACGCAGGCGCTGTGGCAGATCGAGCCTTCGCGCACCCAGATGGTCCAGCCCGATTCACCGATGCTGTCACCGGCGACGATCGCCGATTCCACCTGACCGCCGCTGGAGTCCAGATCGAGGATGCGCTTGTGGATCTTCTGTTCATCGGCGACCACGGCAAGTCGCCACATCATTTCGGCGAAGCCCGGATTGATCTTGCCGGCGTAACGCACCCGCATCAGGCCACGCTCGGCACACGGCGCCAGGGCCTGGGCAATCTGCTCGCGCTGCAGGCCCTCCAGCTCGACGCCATCGCCCGCCTCACCGGCGTACTCGGTACTGCAGCTGACCCAGGCGCGGCCATTCTCCAACTGCGCCTGCGGCCAAGGCCGATCCGCCCGGCTGCGCGGCGGCGCCGGCGGTGGCGGTGCGTCAGCCGCATTGATCGACACCATGTTCTCGCCATCACTGGCCGGCGCCCGCGCCGCCTTGTCGGCAGCGGTCACATTGCCCGGATTCTCCAACTGACTGCAGCCCGCCAGGGCCAGGCACAACAGGGGCAACCAGCGGAATTTGGCGGACATCGGGCAACCGGGATTCATGGGAGCAAGAGGCACAGTCTACCCGTCCAGGCCGCGCATTCAGCGCGTGGCACTGAACCCCTTCTGACCCTTGGGAAAAAGCGTGTCGACCAAGGTCGACACCTACCAACAGCAAAAGCGTGCCGACCAACGGTCGGCACCCACCAACTGCAGCGACCAACTGTCAGAGGTGGGGCGGTGTGGGCTGACAGGACCGTTGGCGCCATGGATGGCGCCATCGAGCCCCCATGGACGGGTTTACGGCGTGTCCTGC
>OFRL01000403.1_pt1 | contig 21555 bp, 9 predicted proteins | sample 1543121 | NCBI WGS metagenome assembly OFRL01 (sample SAMN07774228, study PRJEB24372) | wastewater metagenome | isolation source: Lake Maggiore Cannobio | place: Italy: Cannobio | collected 2016-01
CGTCCTGTCCTATGCGGCGGGCGGTCCCACGGACTTCCTCGCTCGCACGCTGGCCGAGAAAGTCTCAGCCCGCATCGGCCAGCCCGTGCTGGTCGAATCCAAGCCCGGCGCCGGCGGCGCGCTTGTCCTCGGTGGTCTCGATCGGCAGCAGCTTGAGATATTCGATGCGCCGCGCCACCTCCGCCGCGGTCGGCGCCGAGATCGTGCCGTTCACGATCTCGCCGGCCTGGGTCAGAGCGCGATAGCGATAATTCGGCACGGCGTCACCGCACCGTTGCGACGCGGAGGATCTCGGCGGGCGAGGTCAATCCGGCGCGGCATTTGGCGACCCCGTCGTCGAGCATCGTGGTCATGCCCGCCCGGATCGCCATCGTATCGATCTTCAGTCCGTCGGTTCGCTCTCCGATCAGCTCGCGCAGTTCATTGGACAGTTCGAGCAGCTCGAACACCCCGAGGCGGCCGCGATAACCGGTACCGCCGCAGCGCTCGCAGCCGCATGGCTCCTGGATGATCTCCTCGGCCTTGAAGCCGAGCGCGGCGAGCCGGGGATCCTCGGTGAAATCGGCCGCTGCCAGCGGCCGCGCCGTCTTGCAGCGCTCGCACAATTGCCGGACCAGGCGCTGTGCGATCACACCGCGCAACACCGACCGCAGCAGATAGCCTTCGACCCCGAGGTCGAGCAGGCGCGGCACCGCGGCAGCCGCGGTCTCGGTGTGCAGCGTCGTCAGCACCAGATGGCCGGTCAGCGCGGCATGCACCGCGACATGCGCGGTCTCCGTGTCGCGGATTTCGCCGACCATGATCACATCAGGGTCCTGGCGAACGAACGAGCGCAGCGCGGTGGCGAAGGTCAGGCCGATCGCCGGTTTGATCTGGGACTGGTTGACGCCGGGCAGCTCGTATTCGACCGGGTCCTCGATGGTCAGGATCTTGCGGCTGGGCTCGTTGAGGATCGACAGGATGGTCGCCAAGGTCGTGGTCTTGCCGCTGCCGGTCGGCCCGGTGATCACGACCATGCCATGCGGAAGCTTCAACAGGCGCCGCAGCTTGCCCTCGTCAGGCGCAGAGAAGCCGAGCTTTTCGACCACCAGCAGGCCGCGATCCTTCGGCAGGATACGGATGACGGCGGATTCGCCGTGCTGGGTCGGCATGATCGCGACGCGAATATCGATGTCGGTACGCCCGGCCCGCAGCCGCGCCGCGCCGTCCTGCGGCAGGCGGCGCTCGGCGATGTTGAGATTGGCGATGATCTTGATGCGGGAGACCACCGCCTGCGGCAGCACGCCCGACAGCGCCGCAACCGGCCGCAGCAGGCCATCGATCCGCAAGCGCACCATGAGGCCGGCCGAGAACGGCTCGATATGGATGTCGCTGGCGCGAAGCTCGACCGCCTTCTCGATCAGATCGTTGACCGCGCGTACTACCGGGGCGCCGCTGGCCAGATCGCGCAGGCTCTCGATGTCGTCCTCGCGAGGCAGCGCCGACGTCGTATCGGTCGCCTCGGCCTCCTCGGCACTCGCGTTGTTCAGCGCGATGACGACGTCTTCCGACGAGGCCACCTTCACATCGATGCCGGCGCCGAGCACGATCTGCGCCGCCCGCAGCGTCGCCTGGTCGGTCGGATCGACGACCGCGAGGACAGTGGTGCCGTCGGCGGCCCGGCACGGATAGACCATGGTCTCGCGCAGGAAGCGCGCCGAGAACGCGCTGACCAGCGGTTCGGCCGAGGTCATGTCCTGCAGCGCCAGGCGGCCGAGCGCGAAGAAACGTGCCGCCTCGTCGGCGAATTCGGTCGGTGAGAGGCTGGTGACCTCCCACAACTTCAACTGCCTGACATCGGCGCCCGGCCCGGTCCGCTCGACTACCCCGTCGATCGGCGCCAGGTGATTGTTCTGACGCAGATAATCCACGAACCGAACGGACAGGTCGTTGGCCATTCTCGATATCCCGCCACACTATCCCGGATCAGCTCGTGCCATCCGCCGCCGCGTTCGGCTCCGGCGGTTCTGCGGTTATCGATCCGAAGTGTGACAGCTGTGCGAAGTGGCGTCGTTCGCCTCGCTCAACAAGCCTCGACGTGGCACCGCGGACACGACCGGGCGAGCGCAGCTCGATGTTGGTGCGATGCGGTGGGGCGGTGCGCGAACGACAATCATGTAACCAATTTATTTCTGTCATGTTCGATCGATAAGAGTCCTCCCGGGGTAGGACCGATCGTCGCAAGCCATCGATTTTTCAGTTAGTCGGAGCGAAGGGCCTTCATGCAACGCGCAGGCACAGTGGGCCGCTGCCCGACGATCCGTGGCGGCCTCGCAGCCATTTTTGCATTGACGTCATTGGGGTTGCTGGCGTCCTGCAATTCCGCGACGGTCAGCGAGAGCGTCGACGCGTCCCAGGTCGACGTCACCGACAAGGTGCGGTCGCTGGATTTGTTGCCACGCCAACCGCAGCCGGTGAGCGGGCTGGCGGCCACGAGCGGCAGCCAAAGCGGCAGCGTACGCGCGGCGATGTATGACGGAAGCGACGTCACGGCGGTGGCGGATGCGCGGCCGCAGCCGGCTTCGAACGGCAATGGCTTCGATCTGAATTTCGAGAGCACGCCGGTGGCGACCGTCGCCAAGGTCGTGCTCGGCGACATCCTGCATGTCGGATACACCATCGACCCGCGGGTGCAGGGCACGGTGAGCCTGGTGTCGGTCCGACCGGTGCCGAAATCCGACATGGTCTTCGTGCTTGAAAACGCACTCCGCCTGAGCGGCGTCGTGCTGATGAAGGATACGGCGGGCTACCGCCTGACGCCGCTCGGCGACGCCGTCGGCGGCGGCCGCGTCGATGCCGCGGCAGCCAATCCCGAGGCCGGATTCGGCATCTCGGTGGTCCCGCTGCAATATGTGTCGGCGCAGACCCTGCTGAAGCTGACCGACAGCTTCGCCACCCGGGCCGGCTCGGTTCGCGCCGACACGACGCGCAACTTGCTGCTGATCCAGGGCACCGGCGCCGAGCGCCGCACCGCGGTCGATACCGTGCTCAGCTTCGACGTCGACTGGATGCGCGGCCAGTCCGTCGGCATCTTCCCGATCTCGAGCGGCTCGCCCGCGCCGGTCATTGCCGAGCTGGAGAAGATCGTCGATTCCGGCGAGAACGGCCTCAGCCAGAACGTCATCAAGTTCATGCCGATCCAGCGCCTCAACGCCGTGCTGGTGGTGACCAAGAAGCCGGACATGCTGCATACGGCTGCGACCTGGATCAAGCGCCTCGACCGCAACGACACCGCGCGCACCTCGGTCCACGTCTACCGCGTCAAATACGGCGATGCGCGCCAGATCGCGCGGGTGCTGACCGACATGTTCCTCGGCGGCTCGTCCGGCAATCTGCTCGACAGTGCCGACAGCCAGCTCGCGCCCGGCTCCGGCACCTCGTCGACCTCGAGCGCCGCCGACCGCCTGTCGCTCAACAATAACGGCGGCGCGAATTCGAGCATGGGCGGCTTCGCATCGCGCGGCACGTCGGGGACAGGCGCGACGGGCCAGGGCCTCGGCCAGGGATTCGGCGCCGGCGGACAGTCCAACAATCCCAACAATCAGGGACAGGGCAACAATGCGCTGGATGCCGGCCGCGGCGCGTCGGGCTCGGGCAACGGCCAGCCCGTCATGCAGGACGTACGCATCACGCCCGATGTCGTGAACAACAATCTCCTGATCTATGCCGACCAGGCCAACTACCGCATCATCGAGGCGACGCTGGTGCAGATCGACGAGCCGCAACTGCAGGTCGCGATCGACGCGACGATCGCCGAGGTCACGCTCAACAACACCCTGTCCTACGGCGTGCAGACCTATCTCACCAGCCGGAGCCTCGGCCTGAAGCCGAACATGGGCTCGTTCACCGGCACCCAGGCCACCACGGCGCCCGCGACCACCACGGATGCGGCCACCGGCGTCGCTTCCGTCGCCGGCTCGGTCACCAATGCCTTCATCAACCGGGCCTTCCCGGGCTTCAACTTCCTGGTCGGGTCCGAGACGCAGCCGAGCTTCATCCTGGATGCGCTGCATGCCGTCACCAGCGTCAAGGTGCTCTCCAATCCGTCGCTGGTCGTGATCAACAACCAGGTCGCGACCTTGCAGGTCGGCGACGTCGTCCCGGTGTCGACCGGCAGCGCGACGGTGCTGACCACCAGCAATACGGTGGTCAACACCATCGACTATCGCAACACCGGCATCATCCTGAAGGTCTCGCCGCGCGTCAGCGTCAACGGCACCGTGCGGCTCGATATCGAGCAGGAGATCAGCAACGTTCCGCAAAGCAGCACGGTGAACCTGACGCCGACGGTGTCGGAGCGCAGGGTCAAGAGCCAGATCTCGGTCGCCAACGGCCAGACCGTGCTGCTGGCGGGCCTGATCAGCGAGCAGCAGAGCGGCGCCCGCAACGCGCTTCCCGTGCTCGACCAGATTCCCGGCCTCGGCGATGCCTTCGGGCATCAGAGCAACGGCACCCAGCGCACCGAGTTGATCATCTTCATCCGCCCGCAGATCATCCGCAACGGCTCCGACGCCCAGACCGTGGCCGAGGAGCTGCGATCGAAATTGCGCGGCAGCATCGCCACGACAACGACCAATGCGCCGATCACCACCAGCTATCACTGAGCGGAGCAACGGGATGCGCCGCGGACTCGCACAACGGACAGGCGTTGCGGCTTCGCTCGCCGTCGTGCTTTGGGCCATCACCGCGTCTGCTGCGAGCGCCGACAGCGTCGCGCGCGGCGCGGCGGCCTTCAATCACGGCGATTATGTCAGGGCCGCTCGGGAGCTCGCGCCGGCCGCCGAGCGCGGCAACCCGAGAGCGCTCGGCATGCTCGGCTTCATGTATGAGCACGGCTTCGGCGTCCCGCAGGCCTACGCCGCTGCCGCCGATCTCTATTATCGCGGCGCCGTGCAGGGCGACCCGTTCGCGCAAGCCCAGCTCGGCCTGATCTACGACAAGGGACACGGCGTCCCGACCGATTTTGTGCTGGCCTACAAATGGCTCAACCTGGCGGCCGCCCGCGCCGGCGGGCGGCAGCGTGACGCCTATCTGAGGTTTCGCGATGCAGTCGCATCGAAACTCTCGACCTATGAGATCATTGCCGGCCAGCGGTTTGCGTTGGGATGGGTTCCCGACCGGGCAGCGCCGGACGTGCACCTGACGGTCAAGTAATCACCGATCGCAAGCCCGCGCCGCGCGCGACCCGTCGCGCTCCCCGCGACAGCGGAATTTGCATCGCGCCGTCGCTTTTCCCATGTCGCGATCTTGCGCCCTCGCCGTCATCGACCGGACGAGCTCGCCGCATCGCCGAGCCCGATGACCTGGAAGGCACTGTTCTCGTTGTAGGTCTGCTTGTCACGCCGCTGACGCTTCTGCCCCGGCGATTCCTCCGGCTGCGTCTGGTCACCGCTGCCGCCGCCGTAACCCATGACCTCGACGATGATGATCGAGGGCTGGTCATTGGCCTTTGGCGGTGGCGCCGCGGCCTGCTGGCTCGCAGCGGCGGTGTTCGACGCGGCTGTCAGCGCGCCAACGGGCGGCCCCTGCACCGTCGGAACGCCGGTCGACGTGCCCTGCACCTGGATGTTGGCGGCGTTGACCACCTGCAGCGCCGCGAGGTTGACGTTGCCGGAGACGCGGATGCCGGCCTCGCCCGCATCGATGGTGCCGAGCGGTGCGATCAGATCGATGTTGCCGGGCGGGACTTCGGGAATCGGATTGAGCGTCGCGATGCCGGCGCCGGCCGACGGGGTGGTCGGCGACAGCGTGATGTTGCCGTAATTGTCGTAGACGCGCCGGGGCGGGGTAAAGATCGTCGTCGTCTTCGAGCCACGGCCGGCGTTGATGTCGCCGGTTGCTGACCAAACAATGATGTCGCCGCCGAAGGTGGTCATGATGCGACTCTGGCCCAGCAGCACGCTGCCGAGCGAATAGACGTCGATGTTGCCGGAGCCTTGCGTGATCAGACCCGCGCTGGCACCGGGCGCAACGCCCTCCACGCCAATGATGGTCTTGCCGCCCGGATTGAGGATCTGGATATCGCCGCCGAAGTCGGTGTGGATGCCGGCATTGGCAAGGTAGGTGCCGCCCGTTCCATTCGGCGCAATGCCGCTGAACATCGTGATGTCGCCGCCATAGGCGATCGGCTTGCCCTGCGCATCCGTACTCGGGAACAACGCGGCGATGGCCTCGCGGCCGCGCAGATAGCTGCCGAGCCGCGGACTGGCCAGCGCGCCGGTCTCCTCGCGTCCGCCGGCGGTGAGCTCCGCGAAATAGATCTGGCGGACGAAGATGCTCTGCTGCTCGCTCGACAATCCCAGGAAGAACGTCAACGCGTCGGCGCTCGAGCCGGTGAAGCCGTACATCTTGTTCAGCCAGGCAATGAGCTGCCGATCATAGGTCTGGACCACCTTGCCGCTGCCGGCGAGCGGCGTGCCGTCCCCCGGAAGCTGGTTGGCCGGATCGAAATAGAGTTTTGCGAAACCTGCATAGTTCGGCCCGGTCGGGCCGACGCCCGCGAGCACCCAGATGCCGGCGCCCTCCGACCTGGTCGACGTGTTCGCGCCGAACAGCGGGCCGACGCTTTGCAGCATCCCGTAATAGCCCTGATACAGGTTGCGGCCTGCCTGCACATCCAGCAGTCCCGAGCCGGCAACGGTGACCGATTGATAGATGATGTCGCGGCCGGCCTTGATGATGGAGACATAACCGGAATTGTCGCCGGCGTTGGCGAAGGCCAGGTCCGGGTTGTTGAAGATTGCATCCGGCGTCGGGCCGGTGCCGACGATATCGCGACCCGCGACGATCTGGAACGGCTTGGCGGCTGTGTACCAGGTCGTGGGCGACGGCAGGAATCCCAGATTGGTTTGCGGCTGCATCCCCTGGACCTGTCCGATAGTCAGGTCGACGATGTCGACACCGGCGTAAACCAGCGCAGGCTGATTGTCGCCGGCGTGCAGATTGGTCAGCGGCGTATCGGGGCCGAAGGCAATCGGAATGCCATTGGTCAGGCGGTTTGGCGCCGTCGGGCTGGCATTGGAGGCATTCGTCGTATTGAACACGGGATGGAACGGCGTCGCGAGCGTGCTCATGTCCGCACCCGACATCGCCACCACCTGGCTCGAGCCATAGATCGAGCCGGCGGCCAGAAGCGCGAGCTGGCCGAACGGCGAAGGTGCGAGCTCGATCGGCGCAAACGACAGAGCAGTACCTCCGGGCTCCGAGAAGCGAATGTCGCCATTGGCGGCGGCAGCGATCAGCGTGCCGGGATAGAAGGCGACGCTGCCGACGCCGCTGGCGGGATTTCCGTCCAGGGCTGCGACGTCGCCGCCCGCGGCGTAGAGGCCGATCGCGGTCGACGGCGTCCACAAAGTGAAGCGTGATTGCCCGCCGCTCGCGACGAGCGAGGTCGTGCCGTCCGCATTCCGCACCGTGTAAGGGGTTTGGTTCTGATCGACCGGATCAGCCATGCCGGCATCGCCGGCGCCCCCGAACACGAGATCGCCGCGCGTCGTGATGCTGATGGTGCCATCGCCCGGCGTGAAGATCGGTCCGGGGGTTTTCATCGAGCGCTTGAAGACGTTCGGGTCGACCGCGCGCGGATCGTACGAGGTGAAGGTGGCACCGCCGAGGTTCGGCGCGAGCCCACCGATGGCGCCGGCGTTCACGGCGATGTCGCCGCGCAGATTGGTGATCGAGCCGTAATAATCAGGCACCTGCACCCCGTAAGTCGGCACCACGGAGTTGAGCTTGCCGCCGATCCTTACCGTGAGATCGCCGCCGCCGGTTTGAACCAGCGTGCCGTCGCACAGCACCCGCCCGGTCGAAGCCACCACGAGATCGAGACCGGTCGAGCCGTTGCCGGTCACGCCGGCGTTGCCGCCAGCGACCAACGTCAAATTGCCACCACCGAGCGTGCCGATGCCCTGGAAGCCGATCAGCTGCAGGCTGTTATTCCACGCAGATGTCTTGGCATATGAGCCGAAATTGACCCACCACGCGGTCGGATCGATCGACTGACCGCCGCCTTGCCGGCCGAACCAATTGCTGGTGAGATTCGAGTCCACATAGCGACTGTTGTTGTTGAATATTTGAACGTTGCCGGTGACATCTCCCTGCGCAACGAGCAGCACATCGCCGCCATGCTCCGGATACCAGGCATGGACACCACCGCGGCTCGCGGTGCCGATCACGTCGTACGGGTTACTGCCGTCCGCGGCCAGGAACGGCGCGGATTGGGTGCCGGCGGTGTAGACGCCATAGGGCGTGGCCTCGCTGAAGCTTCCGCCCGCCAACAGATCCAGGCTGCCCGTACCGGTACGCAGCACGCTGAAGAAGGTTCCGTTGAGCGACGAATTGTAGGCCGGATCGCTGAGCGAGAGATTGCCGCGCCCGTTGAGCGCCTGCGGCGCCTGCAGCGCGCGCTGGTCGGCGGCGGCGAGATCTGCGCCGGCAACCAGTCGAACCGACGCGGACAGCGAACCGGGCGCCAGCATGAAGGCCCCGGCTGCCGTAGCGGAAGCGCCTGGAATTGCGGGGCTGTTCACAATTGCGACCGTAGGCATATTGCCGGGCTCGAATGCGAACGCCCCATAGCTGTTGCTGATGCTCAGTATTGTGCCAGCCGGAACGGTGTCACCGGGATTGTAGGCGTGGTTATTGGAATCGACCAGATTGTACCACCAGTTGAACGTCCACCAATTGTAGAAGTCGTCGTTTGGAATCGTCCAATCATGCACGACATAGACGTCTGTGTTCTGATCAAGCCAGTAAGAATAGCCGCCGGATGAGGATTGCTTGAAGTACGGACTGTTGGTGACGTCGAAGATCGTGAAGGAGGCCGGCATCCCGGGTGACGACCTGAAACCGTCCGAGATGCTTCCGTTCACCGTCACGTTGCCGCCGGCGCGGATCACGAGAGCCATTGGCTCGCCCGCACCATAGGTCGCCGAGTTCGGGTCGCGGTCGGCATTGGCGCCGTAACGATACTTCGCGAGGTCGATATCGCCCGAGGTCGACAGATTGCCGCTCGAGGTGATCTGCACGCCCGGCCGCAGATGGTAGGCACTGCCGTAGGCCGACAGCCCTGCAACGCGCGCCGACAATCCCGTATTGCCGAGTGCCGCGCTGATGAAGGTCGTGCTGGCTACGTCGTAGCCGTCAAGCGTGGCCTGGGTGATGGTGCTGCCGTCAGGCAGATTGTAGGTCCAGAAGGCGTTGAGCGCGATGCTATAGGCGCCCTTGATGTTGAGCGGACCCGCGGCGTTGATCGCGATATCGCCGGAGGTCTCGCCGGTGCGCTGGGCATTCAGCACCACGTCGCCATAGGCGACGCCGTTCGGCGCGGTGAGATTCATCGTCGCGCCGGGCGACAGCGTGAGCGCGCCGCCGGCGGCGGTCAGCTCGATGTGACCGCGATTCTTGGCCTCGATCGGCTGGCCGTAGCTATCGGTCTGTAGCACCGTGCCGTGGGCATCGAGCACTGCGTTCGATGCGAGTGTCAGGCCGTTGCCGGCAGAGAGCCGGATGGTCCCGGGAGCAAAGCCGGACGCATCGATGGTGCCGGCAACGGTCAGGCTTCCGCCGTCGACGGAGACCGTGACGTTGCGGGCCTTGACGCCGTCGCCGATGGCGAGATCGCCGGTCTTGATATCGAAGCTGCGGGCGTCGAAGAAGCCGCCGGCATTCAGCAGCGCGTTGAGCGCCGCAAAATCCAGCGTACCGGCAACCACGCTGAAGTCGCCGCTGCCGTAACCAGCTGCCGCGCCGCCATGGAGCACGCCGTTGAGCGCCACGAGCCCGTTGCCCGCGCTGATGCTGATCGATCCGGCATTGGCGTTGATGGCGGAGACGTCGATGACGGAGCCGGCAGCCTGCGTCAGACTCCCTTGCGTGCTGTTGAAGATCGCCGTGCCGCCGAAGCCATAGACCGTCGCTTTCTGGATCGTCGACGGCTGACCGCTCAGATCGATCCGGCTGCCGCCGCCCAGCGCGATATCGCCTGTCGCATTGACCACGAGCTTGCCGCTCGGCAGCAGGATGGTGCTGGCGATGGCGACGCTGTTGCCGGTGAGATCGATCTCGGCGCCCGCAACCGACGAGGTCGCACTGCTCGGCGCTGTGCCTGCAGGCGCGGCGACGTTGAGCGCGCCGCCCGCGGCATAGGCCATGATCGACTTCTGCACGCCGGTCAGCAGCGGCGTCGACAGCGTCAGGCTGCCCCCCGTGCCGCTCTGGCCGAAGACATCGGCGGAGCTGGAACTCGGCGACTTATAAACGAACAGCTTGCCGTTGCCGGCCGAAACGATCCGGGAACGGCCGGTGATGTTGACGTTGTTGAAGCCGTAGATCACACGGCTCACCGACGAGTTGTCGAGCGATGCGAATTTGCCGAAGTCGATCTCGTCAGCGACGAGATCGAGCGTGCCGCTGCCGGTCCCCGCTCCGCCCGCAACGATCGCCGGCGGCGTCGCGCCGGGAACTCCGTTCCAGGTGATCTTGTTGGCGGCGATCACGCTGTGATCACCGGTCGCGCCGTAGCCGTAAATCGCCGGCGTATTCAGCACGAAATCGACGCCACTGCCGGTGGCATCGAGACCGGCGCTGCCGAACAGATTGATGGCATTGGCAGCACTGAGCGTGATCGACTTGAGTGCTGGCGCTGCATGGAGAGGATCGCCGTGCAGCAGCGTGTTGAACAATGTCTGGTCGAACAGCAAACCGGATGGTGCACCCGCTGCGGCGACGGTCGCAGCGTCGCCGATATTGATGCTGCCGACCGCCAGCGCGATGTTGCTTGATCCGAAATGGGCAGTCGGATCGATGCTGGAGGCGCCGTTGGTCGCGAGCGCCAGTGTTCCCTCGGAATAGAGCTGTGATCCGGCGCCGATCGTGATCGAGCCGGTACCGGCACCGGATCCGAGGAAGTTCAGCTTGCCGTTGGACAGCGCCAGCACCGTGAGGCTGTTCGCCGAGTAGCTCATGCCGGTGGACACGGAATCAAACGGCGCCGCGCCCTGCCCGATCGTGCTCAGCGTGACATCATTGCCCACGACGATGTTGTTGCCCACAAAGAACAGCTCGCCGGCATTCAGAGAGACTCCGTCGCGGATATAGAGATTGGATAAGTACGCGGACAGGAAGAGCAACGTGCCGTTATTGATCAACATGGAGCCATTGACCGTCAGGCGCGGGGCCGCGATCGCATTCAGGTCGGATGCGCGAACCGAGACGCCATTAAATCCCGCCGTCGGCACATCGGCATAGATTTCGCCGACCCGCATCAGCGTCACCTGACCCGCATTCCCGTCTTGTGCGCCCTGGAACAGGGCCGTGCCATTGAAGGTGAGCGCGGATTCGCCTGTCGGCGATGTCGGGGTCTCGAACAGCAGCACCAGCCCCTTGCCGTCGGCCGGCAGCAGCGGCCGCACGCCGCCGAACCGGGTCACGTTCGCGGTCAGGAAATCGCTGTAGCCCTGCTCGTTGTACTGCGAATAGTTGCGAACCGACTTGCCCGCGGTGATCAGCGCCGTCACCGGCAAGGTGGCTCTGATCGCGGTGTTGGCAATGCCGGTCGAAACCGAAGCGGCGTAAGTGCCGTTGCCGATCGATATCGGGCTGGCAACCGGTGTCGTGTTCGTACCTGCGAGCTCCACGCGGTACGCACCGGGCAGGAGCGCATAGTTGGACGGCAGCAATGTGTAGGTCCCGGCGGGTAGTCCGGGCACGCCGGCAGGGATGGTCACCTGCTGACCGACCACCGGATCACCCGCGCCATTCTCGGGTGCGACCGGTGCATAGCCGGACTTGTAGCCAGGCAGGATGGCGTAGACCTTGTCGCTGGCCTTGCTGACAGGCGTCGTGGGGTTGGCGTTGACGAGCGGGGCGTTGAGCACGTTGATCGAACCGCCGCGTCCGGAGACGAAGCCGGCGCCGCTGAGCATGCCGCCCCCCGACATGTCGAGGATCGCGCCGCTCGCGACCTTGATCGACTGCCCATCCAGCAGGATGCCGGATTGGACCCAATTGGTGCCGCTATTTGTCAGGTCGAAGGGACGGACGCTGTTGCCGTTATAACTATAGGTGACACCGTCAACCGTACCGCCATAGGGAATGGTCAGGCCCGCCATCGATACGGAGGTCAGGCTGCCCGGCAGGATATCGACTCGTTGCGTAGAGATGCGGTTGTCGTAAGGATTGTTGTTGCCGAGCACGACAACGCCGAACGGTGCGCGGACGATGCCGCCCTGCTCGACAACAGGCGCGGCGAGCGCGAGGCTGCCGAACGCGGACAGCGGTGCGTCCGGGATCGTATCGGTGCTGCGGCCGATGGTCAGCGTGGGCGGCTGATCGGACTGCGCTGCCGTGAAATTGCTTTGCCCGGCGGTGACGACCGCGACAGCGCCTGTGGCAGGATAGATCTGGGCTGCGATGAGAGCGAGATTCCAGTCGGTCGATAACGTCGTCGCCTGCCCCGCCGCACCGCTGGCCAGGAAGCGGATATCGCCCTTGCTGGCGAACCTGATGTCGCTAAAGCCGGGCGCGTACATGCTGTTCGGCGCGGCAGCCGAGAATTGGATCAGCCCCTGAATGTCGATCTGACCGGCATCGGCCTCGAAGATCGCATTGGTCGGCAACACCGCGCTTCTGGGATTGCGGATGCTGCCGCTGATGGTGCCGTCAGGGATATTGGCGACCGATTCAGCAAACAGGATGTAGGGCGCCGACAGCTTCACGCTCCCGGTCGCGGCCGCCATCGAGGAATCGATCGGCCCGGACACCGGAGCTCCCGACGTGAACGCCGCCGCCGTCAGCGTCAGGCTGCGGCCGAGCGCGAGCGACACGTTGCCGGAGAACTGCATGTAGTCGCCGGAGATCAGCGTCAGGCTGTCGAACCCGCCGGCCTTGACCATGTCGGCGCTCACGGTGGCCTGGCCGAACGCGAGATGCGACGCATCCGTCCCCGGAGCGATGTCCGCAGGCAGCAAGGAATCCGGACGCCCCTGCACCACGGTCATCAGGCTTGGCACGATCACATTGGACGGCGCCGTGCTGTTGGGGAAGGTACTCATCTTGAAGATCGGCGTGGTGAGCGCGATCGACAAATTGCCGCCGGAAGCGCCGCTCCCGCCGGAGAAGGCGTGGATATCGCCGTCGAGATAGAGACCGCTCTGCGACGCCAGCGTAACGGAGCCGCCATTCGTCGTGACCATCTGCGGTTGGGTTGACGACGCTGCACCGCCCGCTGCCAGATCGATCGCGACGTGGGTGCCGTCTGCATTGAGTTCGGCGCCCGGGCGCAGGATCACGAAGGCGCCGCCGCCATTGATGGTGATGGCGCCGCCGTCGGTCGCTCGCCCGAACAGATGTCCTGATGTGTCGGATGCCTGATAGGCCAGACCCGAGACATCGAGCCTGGCTGCGGCATCGACCCAGACCGAAACGCCGCGGCCGTTGCCGTTCAGGTCGAAGTTGAGACCCGCCAGAACCGGCGAGCTGTAGGCATCATTGACCAAAGTGATGCTGCCGCCACGCGCAGTGAGGTTGCCGAACACGCTGATCTGGCCGAAGGCGTCGAGCGTGATGCTCTGGCCCGGATCGACGCTGATCGAGGCACCGTCGCCCACCACGATCGCGCCGCCGCCCGCGAGAGGACCGGAGCCGGATCTGACGAGCGAGCGCAGCGTGAGGCTCGCACCGCCGCGCTGGGTCACAGCGGCCTTGACCGAATCCGCGGTGAACAACGGCGGCGTCCACAGCGTCAGCGCCGATGACGGATCGCTGCCGGTAGCTGCCGCATAGCTGTTCGCCGTGAACCGGTAGACCGGCATCGCGGCCGCAATCACGGTGTTGCTGGCCACCACGACGCCGAGCCCGCCATTGATGTCGTAGCTCGAGAAGCCGGCGGTGAAGAACGCTGGATTGAGCGCCGCTGCCGGTGTGATCTGGACGGTCTGCGGCAGCACCACGCCGGCTGGAATAATGGTCCCGACCGGATAGGTCATCGGCGTGGATTGAATCGATCCTGCGGCGTAGGTGATTTGATAGGGCGTGATTGGAATGCCGTTCGGGAAGACATTGGAAGGAATGGTGGTTCCCGCCGGAATACGGCCATTGCCGCTCCAGCCAGTGATGACCGTCCCGACCGGGATCACATCGCCTGGGCTCCAATAATTCGTCCCGCCATTGCTGGTCCTGCTCTGGAGCGCATCCATGCCCTTCGGCACGGTCCAAATCGCACCGGTCGGCGCGGTCGGTACCGCTGAGATCGTGACGTCGACCGGTATCGGCGTGTCGTACACCAGCGAGGTGAAATTCAGCGTCAGCGCCGTCGGCAAGGGCTGGCCTGCGCGAATGGTCATGGCCTGCTTCAGCTTCACGGCCAGAGGCGCCGACATGCCCGCGGGCAGTACACCGCCGGCAAGTTCGGCATTCTCGCCGATCAGGATGTTGCCGGGCGTCGAGATCGTCAGCGTGCCGCCGCCGCTGACACCCCAGGCACGGATCGCGCCGTCGAGAACAAGATTTCCATCGCCCGGCGTGCCGGCGTTCTGCTGGGTGTGGCCCGCAATGATCGTGACGTTGCCGCCCTTGCCGCCCTGCGTCTTGCCGTTGATGAGAACGGCACCGCCGGAGGAGACATCGATCACGCTGCCGGCCGCGAGCGTGACGTTCTGGGTCGAATCGAAGGTGACATTGCCGCCGTCGAGCAAGCCGAGGCCCGACACACTGGTCGGATCGGTCTGCGCATTGACCCACAGGCCGCGCGTGTCGATGGTCGCGCCGGCCTCCAGCGTCAGCGTCGCGCCGCCGGTCGCGTTGGTCAGCGCGATGGTGCCGTTTGCGGTGTTGAGGATGTTGCTGACCGTGACGCTGCCGGAGCGCGCGATGATGTCGGCGGCGATATCGACGGTCGGAGCGGTCAGCCTGACCTGCGCGCCCGGCGCAAATTGCAGCGGCGCGTTGATCGAGATCTTGTTGCCGGTGTTGATGTTGAAGCCGCCGAGGCCAAAGCTGTTGAGCGTCGGCGCATCGAACCAGGCCGTGTTGGTGCGGTCGGACGGCAGCGCGGAGGTCAAACCGAGATTGCCTGAGACCGGCGCGACGTTACCGAACGTCACGTTGGTGTTGTAGGCGTTGGAGAGTCCATAGCGATCGTACTGCCCAAGCGCCAGCGTGCCGGCGAGCGGCACGGTGGTCTGCGTCAGCTTGTAGCCGTCGCTGATGCCGGCCGGACGCTTGGCAAGCTGCTGCTCGCCGTCGATCACGTTGGCGAGGATGGTGCCCTCGAACACCGAGGTCGGGGTCGAAAGGAGGAGGCTGCCGGCATCGCGGCCCATTGTGTAGCCGTTTTCCCAGCGGCTGCTGCCCTTGCCGAACGGGCTGAGATAGACCTCGACGACGCCCCAATGCGCGTGATTGACGATGAAGCCGTTCGCCACCGCGACATAGGTCAAATAGGACGGCGCATTGTCGGCACTGTAGATGCGGCCGTCACTGCCGAGCAGCAGCGTCTGCCGCACATAGCCGCTCTGATATTGCACGGCGCCGCCGGAGATGTTGAAGAGCGCGCCTTGCTGCGCCACCACTTCCGGCGCCGACAGCGTGATGGTGCCGCCGACCGCGGTCCATTCGCCGATCTTGTGGCCGGTGTTGTTGAGATAGCCGGAGACTTCGAGCAGTCCGCCCGCGGTGTAATAGCGGTCGGTCGCATAGCCGCCGGTGCCGGCCGGCACCAAAGTGAGATCACGGGCATCGATCCACATGTTGCTGTTGAGCAGCGTGCCGCTGTCGCGGTTCTGCGGGCTGTCGCGCAGCTCGTTGCCCTGGACATTGACCTTGATCGCATTGGCCGACACCGGCAGCACGGTGCCGGTGGTGCCGGAGACGTCGATGACAGAGCCGGTTTCGGCGAACACCCGCTTACCGGCGGAGGCCGTGACCTGGCCGCCCTGCGCCATGGTCAGCGAGCCGTTCCTGAAGTCGATGGTGCCGCCGGTGACGATCTCGATGCGCGACTGATCGGGGCGATCCACCAATGTCGAGAGGTTGTCGAACTGGCCGGCCGCCAGCAGATTGGGCTTGGCCGAGGCGATCAGCGCATCGCGCTGCGAATTGAACGCGGTCGCGGTCGGATCGATGCCCGAGACCAGCGCGGCCGCGGCATCGGTCTCCGGCAGGATCAGGCTGATGCCGTTACTGGTCAGCGTAACGCTGCCGCTTGTATCGGACGCCGAGTTGAGCAGATGAATGGTGCCGCGCTGGTTGACCGAGGTGGTGGAGACGAGGATGCCGTCCTGGGTGACGGCATGGCCGGCCAGAGTGATGTCGCCCTGCTGGGCCAGCACCAGGCCGGTGTTGGTGACCGTGCCGCTGCTGCTGCCGCTGCGCAGCAGTGGCGCGATCTCGTTGCCGCGTGTGGTCGAGTTCTGGTTGGCGTTGGTGCCGTAACCGGCGCGCAGGATGAAATCGTCGCCGGCCGCGAACTGGGTCTGGCCCTTCGGCGTAGTGATGGCGCCGGCGTTGTTGACCTCGGTGCCCATCAGCAGCACGAAGCCGCCGCCCGCCGTCACCGAGGACGGCGCATTGGTGGTGATCAGCGCGCCGCTCTCGACCACGATCTTGCCGCCCGCGCCGGTGAAGTTCGGCACATAGACGTTGCCGCTCTGGCTCGCATAGATGCCATTACCGAACTGGCCGTCGGTGATGTTGGCGCTGGAGGCGATCAGCGAGCCGACATTGATCTGGCTTGCGCCGCCGAAGATGATGCCGTTCTGGTTGATCACCAGCACCTGGCCGGGAGCGGTGATGCGGCCGAGGATCTGGCTCGGCCCGGTGTTGCCGACGACGCGGTTCAGCGCGGTCCAGTTGCCGGCCTGCTGGTTGAAGTTGAGCGTGGTCTGGCTGCCGACATTGAAGCTCTGCCAGTTGAGGATTGCCTGCGGCGCGGTCTGGTTGACGGTCACCGTGGTCTGGCCGCCGCTCGCGGCCTGGCTCGGCAGCGCGGCGCCTTGCCAGAGGGCCGAGCCGGGCACGGCGCCCGGTGCAACCTGAAGCCCGCCCACGGCAAGACCGTTCGGCACCGCCACCTGCGGCAGCGTGGTGGATCGCTGCGAGGCGGCAGCCGCGCCGCGGGCCGCCGCCTGCGCGGCCTGCAGCGCCTGGATGGCCTGGGTCGCCCGGGTCAGCGCGCCCTGGCTTTGCCTTGCGACTTCGGTTGCCTGCTGGGCCGCGGCGGTGGCGCCGTCGCTGGCGATCGTCGGCGCCGAATTGATCGCTCCGAAATTGCCGAACGGACGCGCGGACGCATCCTCGAGCCCGGTCAGCAGCAGCGCCAGCGTGCTGGTTCCGGCCAGCAGCATCGAGCGGGACACCAATCCGATCCGCTGCCGCGGCGGCAGCGGCGCAACCCGACGCTGAGCGAGGCGGGAACGGTCGGCGGCTTTCCGGGCGCGCGATGGGCGGGAGATCACACGGTCGACGAACATGAGGCATCCTGACTAGGCCAAATCGCGATCACTGTGATGACCGCGGGCTCACTGTCGTGACACCTCCGGACGTCGACGCCCTCAAAGGTTTTTTATGAATGTTTTGTGTCACACGCGCGAGCGTCAGAGCGCGTTCGAGCAAGGCCGCGCCCTGGAACTGAAACGCGTGGAACACGTGTTGCGCGCGACAAAAGCGCTAGGAAAGCAGGACAAGCCCGCCGGGCAAGCTGCGGGCGCGAATGCCGAACGCACGCTCAATCTGCAGCAAGGCCTCGTCCGGACGATCGATCCTGAAACGACCGTTGACGGGGCTGCGCCCGAACTCCGCATTCAGCAGCACGATGCGGCCGGAGCGGTATCTGTTCAATTCCCCGATCACCTCCGCCAACGGTGTCATGTTGCAGATGATCAGGCCCTGTTGCCAGGCGGCGGCAATCGACGGATCGATCGCGACGACATCGCCAAATCCGCCATCGCCATAGGTGACGCGCTGCCTGGACTTGAGAACGACTTGTTGCGCCAGATGCTCCACATGCGCTTCGTTCGCGAGGCACGTGACACAGACGCTCGCCCCGTCGACGCGCACGTCGAACTGCGCCCCCGTCGACGTGGTCCTTCCGCCCGCCGCGATCACGCTGAATGTCTCGGCTCGCCGATCCGCGACCTTGAAAGAGGCCTCGCCGGCGATCAGTTCGACCGTGCCGGACGCAGCTCCCGATCCGAGCGAGATGCTGGTGCGCGTGTTCATCTGGACCGCGACGCCGTCCACCACGGCCACCTCGCGCTGCTCGCCGACGCCGGTACGATAATCAGCGCGCAGTTCGAACAGCGACGGCCACAGATCGAGCGGAGGGTGCACCACCATGATCCCGGCTGCCGTGGCCGCCAGCGCACCTCCGATGATCGCACGGCGGCTGGTGATCGCCGTCCTGCCGCCGGCGGGCGCGCGGCGGCCCGTCGTCCTCGAATCCGCGAGCAGGCTCTGGCCCGCGGGGCCGAACGCCTTCCAGAACCGGCTGGCCTCCGAAAAAGCCGCCGCATGCGCCGGGCTCTGGCCGCACCAGCGCCGCAAGGCCGCCGCGTCGGACGCCCTCGCCTCTCCGGACGTCAGACGACGAATCCAGGCATGGGCTTCGCGCTCAAGCGCGGAAAGCTCGTCGTGATGTTGGTCGCTCTCAATCATCAACGTTGCATGTTGCCGGTCGTCTTGAAGCCCGTGGTCGCAATGCTCTGCGGGCGAGCCGGCGGCCCTCCCGTAACATAGACACTCCAGAGGACGCGAACCGCACAATTTTCTACTCCGGGCGCCGGATTTTCTTGAAACGGGCGACGCAATGCTCCTGCGCCCTCCGCAATTCCTTCTCCACCAGGCTCACGGAAATGCCGAAGCGCCGGGCAATCTGCTGCCGGGACAGCCCCTCCAGCCTGGCGGCCAGCAGGATGGCCCGCGGCCGCGGTGGCAATTCCGCCATCACCTGCTTGAGCCTTTCGAGATCGGAGCGGCCGGAGATCACGCGCACGGCGTCGGGTGCATCGTCCGCCAGATTGAGCAGCGCCTCGACCTCTTCCGCATTGAGGCGCCGGTTGTCGGCGCGCCGCTGATTGAGCGCGACGTGGAAGGCGGATCGAAGCAGGTAGGCGGCCGGATTGCGGACATCGCCGACGATCTCCCGGCCGTTCAGGCGCAGATAGGTATCCTGCAGCGCGTCTTCGGCCCATTCCAGCGAGCCCAGTCGACGCGCAAGGCGCGATTTCAAATCCTGATAGCGCTCGATCAACAGGGCCCGCAACGTGCGCGCGCTCTCATTGTCCGCGGCCTCGTCATGATCCGACGCCTTGGAGAGGCTCTCGCCCTCACTCATCTCGTCGGCCGCCTTCATCCGGCGGACAGTCGACGGTACCGCCGGACGCCCGGGGCAGGATCACCATGGTGAAGGGTTGCGTCATCTGCACAGGGGGAGCTTCGCCCGCGGATACGCGATTTGCCGCCTCCGCAATCGCTGCATCCCGTTGCGGATCGCCGGTCGTCCCCAAAAGCTTCACCCTCGTCACACTGCCGGACGGCCCGATCCAGAAGCTGATTGCGGCCCGGTACGCACCAGGCCTTGTCGCTCGCTGGGCGCACAGGGCATTGTTCAGCCGCTCCTGTAGCAGCGCCGAATATCGCCGTTCAATAGCGCTCTGTTGTGACAAGGCCGCTTGCGCGATCGCCGCCGGCGAACGCGTCACAAAAGTTTCATTCGGCGCGGGAACGACGACGATGGCATCGGGTGCCGTGTAGTCCGCGACCAGTCCGCTGCCCTGCAGAAGCAGCAGGATGGCCTGCTGCGGATTGAACTGCCCCTGCACCGGGTTCGAGACCCGGCCGACCGCCAGATTGCCGTTATAGGCGATGACGACGCCGGTCGTCTTGCTATAGGCGTCTAGTGCCGATGCGAGCGATTGCGCGGGAATGTCGAACCAAGCCTGGCTCGACGGTTGAGCGGTTTGCGCCGATACCGCACAAGCCCAGAACATGCCCAGGGAGAAAAGGCCGCAGAACCAGAAACGCCACCGAAACGGCATGAGATGCAGACATCATTATCCCGGGTGAACTCCGCCTATCCCATAGCGTCTGCAAAGGTCTTGAGCCACTCCCCTTCACGTAGGTCTCCCATCATTGTGGCGCACCGACGTCGCGGCGCGGAACCTGAAGCCGGTCTTTCCGGGATCGGCTGAGTATCGCGCCAGCACCTTCTGCACGACACCACGGCAACGACGAGCGCCGCGAGGCGATTGTCATTTCCTGCGAAACGAGACGAGCGAGCGCTTGCTGCTTCAGCATCGCAGCACCAAACCGCGACCGCGGCCACCGCATACAACCATGCGGCGATGAAGCGAAGCGGCCGCGCCAGTCGAGCGCCATCATCGCGAGCGCAGACCGTGATGGTGACAAGGGCTCGGTCAACAGCCGACAAACATGTCCGCCACCGGCCACACGCGGCGACCGACCTCCGCCTTCGCCCTCGGGCTACACCGGGACGACCGTTTGCGTGCCGTTCGTGCGGACTACGGTCAGAGAGAGGGGGATGGTGCCCAGGGGCGGGATCGAACCACCGACACTGCGATTTTCAGTCGCATGCTCTACCAACTGAGCTACCTGGGCATACAAGCTGGGCCGAAAAGGCCGGAGCGAGCGGGCGGTTTATAGAGAGGTCGGAGCGCTGTGTCCACCCGGCTTCGCGAAACGCTTCGCCGGGCGCGGCCCGCCCTGTGCAATTTCCCCAACTTATTGGGAAATCTTGGCTATTCCGGGTCCTCCGCGTCGTCCTCGCGGCCGGGAACGACATAGCGGCCGGTCAGCCAGCGGTTCAGGTCGACATCGCGGCAGCGCGGCGAACAGAACGGGCGGAAGGCCTGCGCGACCGGCTTGCCGCAGATCGGGCAGGCACGCGTGGTCGGGGGCGTTCGGGGCTGGTCGGTCATGGCTCGGAGGTAGCTTACATCAATCGAGATGCAAGGGCGCTGAGGGCACGAGGTTCCTCGGCCTCACACCGCGACGGCGTTGAGCCAGCCGTGGCGGATCGGAAAGCCTTCGCCGCCGAGCAGGGTCACGGTCTCGTAGAGCGGCAGGCCGACGACGTTGGTGTAGGAGCCGACCATCTTGACCACGAAGGATCCGGCGATGCCCTGCACGGCGTAGCCGCCGGCTTTGCCGCGCCATTCGCCGGAGCCGATATAGGCCTGGATGTCGTCCTCGCTGAGCCGCTTGAAGCGCGCGCGCGTCTCGACATGAAGCCGCTCCCTGGACTCGACGAGCCGATCGTCGCCAAGAACATGGGCACCGGCGGGGGAAGCACAAACATCGGAGCCGACACATCGGCGGGGGCTCTCAATGATTTCACACCGTGACTTCACCGGCGTGACCAAGGTCGATGGAAGGACTCTATCCGGCGTCGCTGCCGTGTACGGGCAACCGTCCCGCACGATCCACGAGCAAGGACGCTCATTCGTTGAACGCATCGCTCCAGGCGCTTTTGGCGCTTCGATCGAGGGCGACATCAAGCTT
>OFRL01000406.1_pt1 | contig 21419 bp, 22 predicted proteins | sample 1543121 | NCBI WGS metagenome assembly OFRL01 (sample SAMN07774228, study PRJEB24372) | wastewater metagenome | isolation source: Lake Maggiore Cannobio | place: Italy: Cannobio | collected 2016-01
TCCCCTCCGTCCCCTTTTTCATCTCTGTGCCTGCAGCCATTCGCGGAACCGCTTCGCCGGCTCACGCTCGGCACGCGAGCGCAGTCGCGTGAGCCAGTAGCGCCCCAGCTCCAGCGTGGTGCTGAATGGCTGCAGCAGGCGACCCTCGGCCAGTTCCTGCTCGAACATGCGCAGCGGCAGCAGCGCCACGCCGGCACCACCCACCGCGGCCATCGCCACCGTCAACGACGAATCAAACACCGGCCCGCGGGCTTCCACGCCACTCACTCCTGCCGCCTGCAGCCAGCGCGGCCATTCGTCGCTGCGGTAGGAGCGCAGCAGGGGCAGGGTGCCCAGGTCGCGTGGCTGTTTGAGCCGCCGCGCCAATGCTGGTGCGCACAGCGGTGCAAACGGCGCGTCGAGGATCGCTGTGCAGGCCTGGCCCTGCCAGTCGCCATCACCGAAGCGGATCGCCAGGTCCAGGCCCTCGCCGGCCAGATCGATGCGGTTGTTGTGGGTCTGCAGTCGCAGCTCGATGTCCGGGTGCGCGGCCTCGAACGCAGCCAGCCGTGGCAGCAGCCAACCGGTGGCGAAGGTGCCGACCACGCCCAGCGTCAGTACTTCACGGGCCGGGCCACCGGTGTAGCGCGCGATGCTGGCCGAGATGCGCTCGAACGATTCGTTGAGCACCGGATACAGCGCCGCGCCCTCCTCGGTGAGCGCCACGCCGCGCGGCAGGCGATGGAACAGACGGATGCCGAGCCGGTCCTCCAGCCCGCGGATCTGGTGGCTCAGCGCGGCCTGGCTGACGCACAGCTCCAGCGCGGCACGGGTGAAGTTCTGGTGGCGTGCGGCCGCCTCGAAGGCACGCAGGGCGTTCAGCGGCAGGGTAGGGTGCAGCATCGGAGTAGTCGTGAGCCAGGGTGATGGCTGATCCTACCTGCCTCGCGCCCAGTTCAGGAGAATTAAGGGGTTGATTGCGACAGTCATTAATCCAGCTAATGCCTCCCGCTGATTTTTCGCGCTGGTCGCCTGCGTGCGAGGCTTCAATAATCGAACGGTCCCCCAGGAGAACCCCGCATGCTCGCCCGTCGCCGATTCCTGCAGTTCAGTGGTGCCGCCGTGGCTTCCTCGCTTGCCCTGCCGTTGCTGGCCCGTGCGGCGGGCAAGACCGCCGCCAGTGCACCGACCGATGCCGCCCTCACCGCCGCCACCGACTTCGCCGCACTGGAAAAGGCCTGTGCCGGCCGCCTCGGCGTGACCCTGCTTGATACCGCCAGCGGCCGCCGCATCGGTCATCGCCAGGACGAGCGTTTCCCGATGTGCAGCACGTTCAAGAGCGTGCTGGCCGCCACCGTGCTCAGCCAGGCCGAGCGCAGGCCCGCGTTGCTGGACACGCGCGTGCCGGTGCGCGATGCCGACCTGCTCTCGCACGCGCCGGTCACTCGCCGCCACGCCGGCAAGGACATGACCGTGCGCGATCTGTGCCGTGCCACGATCATCACCAGCGACAATACTGCCGCCAACCTGCTGTTCGGCGTGGTCGGTGGCCCGCCCGCGGTGACTGCGTTCCTGCGCGCGAGCGGTGATGCGGTGAGCCGCAGTGATCGCCTGGAGCCGGAGCTGAACAGCTTTGCCAAGGGCGATCCGCGCGACACCACCACGCCGGCGGCGATGGCTGCGACCCTGCAGCGCGTGGTGCTGGGCGAGGTGCTGCAGCCGGCGTCGCGGCAGCAGCTGGCCGATTGGCTGATCGACAACGAAACCGGCGACGCCTGCCTGCGCGCGGGCCTGGGCAAGCGCTGGCGCGTCGGTGACAAGACCGGCAGCAACGGCGAGGACGCGCGCAACGACATCGCCGTGTTGTGGCCGCTGGCCGGCGGCACGCCCTGGGTGCTGACCGCCTACCTGCAGGCGGGTGCGATCAGCAACGAACAGCGTGCCACGGTGCTGGCGCAGGTTGGCCGCATCGCCGATCGCCTGATCGGTTGAGGTAACCGGGGTCATTCAGAAGTGGCTTGCCGGATCGGTTCGGCGCGCGCATCCTGCGCGCGTTCGAATCACACGGAAGTCCCCCATGAGCCATGAACTGATCTACCTGCTGCTGATCTTTGCGCTGCTGGTGATCCCGCGCGCGCTGCAGCGTTTCAGCCTGCCCGCGCCGCTGACCTGCCTGCTGTTCGGCATCATCGGCATGCTCTGGCTGGGCGACCAGGCGCACGACGCGGTGATCGGTCTGTTGGCCACGCTGGGCATTTCCTCGCTGTTCCTGTTCGCCGGCCTGGAAGTGGATCTGCAGGCGCTGCGCCGTGGCATGTGGCCGCTGCTGGCGCATCTGGTGATCCGTACAGGCACGCTGTTCGGTGTGGGCTGGCTGGCCTGGCGTTACGCGGGGCTGCCGTGGCAGGCCGCCGGCCTGCTGGCGCTGGCGCTGCTGACGCCGTCCACCGGCTTCATCATGGATTCGCTGTCGCGGCTGGGCCTGAGCGAGGACGAGCGGTTCTGGGTGACCAGCAAGGCCATTGCCGGTGAACTGCTGGCGCTGGCGGCGTTGTTCATCGTGCTGCAGGCCGGTGATCCGGGGCACATGGCGCTGTCCAGCCTGGCCCTGCTGGCGATGATGGTCGGCCTGCCGCTGCTGTTCATCGCGCTGGGCCGCTGGGTGGCGCCGCACGCGCCGGGTTCGGAGTTCTCGCTGCTGGTCATGGTCGGCATGGTCGCGGCGTACATCACCTATCTGCTGGGTGTGTATTACCTGGTCGGTGCCTTCATCGCCGGCCTGGTCGCGCGCCTGCTGCACCAGCGCATGCCGCTGCTGGCCTCGCACGAGAACCTGCATGCGCTGCGCCTGTTCGCCTCGTTCTTCGTGCCGTTCTACTTCTTCAACGCCGGCACCAAGGTGCCCAGCGAAGCACTGAGCTTTGAGGCGCTGGGGCTGGGCATCGTGATCACCCTGGTGGTGCTGCCGCTGCGCATCGGCGTGGTCTGGCTGCAGCGTCGGGTGATGTTCGGCGAGAGCTTCCGCAGCAGCCTGCGGGTCTCGCTGGCGTTGGCCCCGACGCTGATTTTCACCCTGGTGCTGGCCGCGATCATGCGCGAGCGTTTCCAGATTCCGGCGGTGCTGTTCGGCGCGCTGCTGCTGTATGCCGCACTGACCACGCTGTTGCCGTCGCTGGTGTTCCGCACGCCGTTCGATGTCGATCCGGTTGAACAGAAACCTGCGGGTGAAGGCGAAGCCGCGCCGGTGGCGGCCACCGAAACGCTGCCAGCGGCATCTGCAGTCGATCGCTGAGCGGATGCTGCGCGTGCGGTTTGCGCACTTCGGCCATGGCCGTTAGGGTTGGGGCATGAAACTGCCTGCCGTTGTCACCGCTTCCGCCCTCCTGCTCAGCCTTGCTGCGTGTTCGCAGCGCTCCGATACGGTCGCCCATGATCTGGCGACCGCACCGGCCGATGCCTTCATGGCCGCCATCGCCGCGCATTGCGGCCAGGCTTACGCCGGCAAGGTGGTGGAGGACACGCCGGCACCAACCGGCAAGGATCCGTTCGCCGGGCAGCGCCTGGTCATGCATGTGCGCGGCTGTGCCGATCCGGCGCACGAGCTGCGCATCCCGTTCCATGTCGGCGATGACCACTCGCGGACCTGGGTGCTGACCCGTACGGAAACCGGCCTGCGCCTGAAGCACGACCATCGCCACGAAGACGGCAGCCCCGACGCGATCACCCTGTACGGGGGCGACAGCACGCCGCCGGGCACCGCCGAGCGCCAGCAGTTCCCCGCCGACGCCGATTCGGTGGCGATGTTCCGCCGCGCCGACATGCTGGCCTCCACGCACAACACCTGGGCGATGGAGATTGATCCCGACCAGACCTTTGTCTACGAGCTGACCCGCCCGGAGGGCCGCCGCTTCCGCGTGCAGTTCGACCTGAGCAAGCCGGTTGCCCTGCCGCCTGCACCGTGGGGCGACGATAAAGCGTCCGCCCCGTGATCCCAGGGTCGGATCCCTCCTGCGGAGGGCCTCGACCCCAGAAAGGCCCTCAGTAGATCCACGCCATGCGTGGATGCGGGATACCGGACCGGGGTCAGAGTCCTGGCCGTCGGCCAGGGATCCGACCGTGTACTTACCGCGTACCGAAACGCGCGCGGCAGCCGTTGCTCACCCACACCTGGCCACGTGAGTAGCCCCAGCTGCGGCCTTCCTGGCAGGCACTGCCGGACAGCTGCTGCTGCAGCACCGGGCGGCCCTGACGCTCATCCCAGTCGCAGGTCTGCGAGCGGTTGTTGTTGCTGCTGCAGGTAACTGAGTAATTGCTGTTGCCGCCCCCCCAGCCACCGCCACCGCCGCCCCAGCCGCGGGCTTCGGCGAATTCGGCACGGCAGCCGCCACTGACCCAGACCGCGCCGTTGCGCACGCCCCAGGTACGCCCTTCGTTGCAGGGGCTGCCGGACAGCTGGCGGACCAGGCGGGCATTGCGCCAGCCGACCGGGCAGCTGCGCTCGCGGTTGTTCTGGCTCTCGCAGCGGATGGTCTCGCCGGGCCGGCCGTTGTTGCCGCCCCAGCCACCGCCATTGCCGCCGCCCCAGCCGCCGCGGGCCTCGACGAATTCGGCGCGGCAACCGTTGGTGACCCAGATGCTGCCGTTACGGCTGCCCCAGGTGCGTCCTTCATCGCAGTCCGAGCCGGACAGCTGGCGCACCAGCTGCGCATTGCGCCAGCCGGTGTTGCAGACCCGTTCGCGGTTGTTCTGGCTTTCGCAGCGGACCACGCCGCTCTGCGCATGCGCGGAAGGGGCGGGCAGGGCAAGGGTGCCCGCGGCACCCAGGCTGAGGGTTACGGCCAGGCTGGCCAGGGACAGCGGTTTCATGGCGGCATCCCATACGGTGGCAGGTGCCCGACTATAGGGAGGGGGGCGATCAAGCCGGTGTGACTGGCCGGATTTGCCCCGGCCGGGGCCTCGGCCGCAGAATACGAGGCTTTCCGGCCCCCATCCGGTGCCGGCGTTCTCCAGCGGAGCTTCCCCCCCATGCGTACCCACTTCTGCGGCCTGGTCGATGAGACCCTGATTGGCCAGACTGTCACCCTCGCCGGCTGGACCGACGTGGCCCGTAACCAGGGCGGCGTCTGCTTCATCGATCTTCGAGATCATGAAGGCATCGTGCAGGTGACCGTGGAAGTCGACAACGCCGACGTGTTCGCCGTGGCCGCGTCGCTGGGCTACGAGGACGTGCTGCAGGTGGAAGGCGTGGTGCGTGCCCGCCACGCGGTGAACGACAAGATGCGCACCGGCAAGGTGGAAGTGATCGCCACCGCCATCACCGTGCTGAACAAGGCCGCGCCGTTGCCGTTCCACGCCCACGAGAATCCGGGCGAGGAAACCCGCCTGAAGTACCGCTACCTGGACCTGCGCCGCCCGGAAATGCAACGCATGCAGCGCACCCGCATCAAGCTGGTGCAGGCCCTGCGCCGCCATCTGGACGACAAGGGCTTCCAGGACATCGAGACCCCGATCCTGACCAAGGCCACCCCGGAAGGCGCGCGCGACTTCCTGGTGCCGGCGCGCATGCACCCGGGCGAGTTCTACGCCCTGCCGCAGAGCCCGCAGCTGTTCAAGCAGATCCTGATGGTGGCCGGCTTCGACCGCTACTACCAGATCGCGCGCTGCTTCCGCGACGAGGCCCTGCGTGCCGACCGCCAGCTGGAATTCACCCAGCTGGACATGGAATTCGCCTTCGTCCGCGAGCGCGACGTGCAGGATTTCGTCGAGGACATGATCCGCGCCATCTTCAAGGAAGTGGTCGACGTCCAGCTGGATGCCAGCTTCCCGCGCATGACCTGGGCCGAGGCAATGCGTCGTTACGGCTCGGACAAGCCGGACCTGCGCATCGCGCTGGAGCTGGTCGACGTGGCCGAGCTGGTCAAGGACAGCGAGTTCGCCGTGTTCACCGGCCCGGCCAATGACGCCGAAGGCCGCGTCGCCGCGCTGCGCATCCCGGGCGGTGCAGCGCTCAGCCGCAAGCAGATCGACGAATACGCCGCGCATGCCGCCAAGTACGGCGCCAAGGGCCTGGCCTACATCAAGATCGCCGACAACGGCGAAGTCAGCTCGCCGATCCAGAAGTTCTTCAGCGAGGAATCCTTCGCCGCGCTGGTCGCCCATGTCGGCGCCGGTAACGGCGACATCGTGTTCTTCGGCGCCGGTGGCTACAACAAGGTCTCGGACTTCATGGGCGCGCTGCGCCTGAAGGCCGGCAAGGACTTCGGCCTGGTCGCCGACGGCTGGGCACCGCTGTGGGTCACCGACTTCCCGATGTTCGAGTGGGACGAGGAAGAACAGCGCTACGTCGCCCTGCATCACCCCTTCACCGCACCGGCCGTGGACGACATCGCCGACCTGCGTGCCAATGCCCGTACCGCCGTTTCGCGCGGCTACGACATGGTGCTCAATGGCAATGAAATCGGCGGTGGTTCGATCCGTATCCATCGTCCGGACATGCAGAGCGCGGTGTTCGAACTGCTCGGCATCGGTGCCGAAGAGGCCCGCGCCAAGTTCGGCTTCCTGCTCGACGCGCTGAACTACGGCGCGCCGCCGCACGGTGGCATCGCCTTCGGCATCGACCGCATCGCCGCGCTGATGGCCGGCACCGAGTCGATCCGCGACGTCATCCCCTTCCCGAAGACCACCGGTGCACAGGATCTGATGACCGACGCGCCGTCGCCGATCGTCGACGCGCAGCTGGCCGAAGTGCACATCCAGGTTCGCCCCAAGACCAACTGATCAGGAGATCCAGGCAATGACCGAGTTTGCGTTTTCGCTGGAGTGGGAAAAGCTGGGCAATGAAGGCTCCGAGGCCACCCTGGTCACCGAGCGTGCGCGCGTGTTCGGTGGTTGGCTGGTTCGCGTCGGAACCAACCCGGCGGCGATGGCCCTGACCTTCGTCGCCGACGGCGAAGGCCGTTGGGACGGTGAAGACTTCGGCGTCGAGGATTACGAGGACGACGAAGAGGAAGAGTACGACGAGGACGAGGAAGGCGAAGAAGAGGACGAGGACGAAGAGGAGTACGAGGAAGAGGACGAGGAAGAAGAAGCGGAATCGCCTGAAAAGGCTTGACCCGCGCTTCGCCCTGACGTCAACTTCCTGCATGTATTCGATCCGCCGCGCCACCGTGGACGACGCGCCGACCCTGTCGGCGCTGGCTGCCCGCACGTTCACCGAAACCTTCGGCCATCTGTATCCGCCGCAGGACCTGCAGGCCTTCCTCGAGGAGGCCTACACGGTCGAGCGCCAGCGCGTGATCCTGGCCCACCCCGATTACGCGGTGTGGCTGCTGGAGCTGGACGGAGAGGCGGTCGGCCATGCCGCCGCCGGCCCCTGTGGCTTGCCGCACCCGGACGTGAAGCCCGGTGACGGCGAACTCAAGCGCCTGTACCTGATCAAGACGCAGCAGAGCTGCGGCTGGGGCAGCCGCCTGCTGGAAACCGCGCTGGCCTGGCTGGAACACGAAGGCCCGCGCACGCTGTGGCTGGGCGTGTGGTCGGAGAACTTCGGCGCACAGCGTTTCTACGCCCGCTATGGATTCGAGAAGGCCGGCGAGTACCTGTTCCCGGTCGGTGATACCCAGGACCTCGAGTTCATCCTGCGCCGCGCACCGCGCGCGACCTGACGTTCACCGCCGCTTGCTGCGCGCGCGTGTTCAATCACCGTACGTTTCCGCCCCGCTGACCGCCAGGCTGTTTGCATGACTCCCCCCGTATTGCTGCTGCATGGCATCTGGAATGCCCGTGCCTGGGTCGGGCCGCTGGCCTGGCGCCTGCGCGCGCGTGGTTTCCAGGTGCACGCGTTCGGTTACTCCTCGGTGTTCGGTGGCCCCGACGTGGCCGTGCCGCAGCTGCTGGAGCGGCTGGCCGATGCCGGCCCGTTGTCGCTGGTCGGCCACAGCCTGGGGGGATTGCTGGCGCTGGAGGCCTTGCGCCGCCAGCCGCAGCTGGATGTGCAGCGCGTGGTCTGCCTGGGCTCGCCGCTGCGCGGCAGTGGCACTGCGCGTTCGCTGTCCGAGCACGGCTGGGGCCTGGCGTTGGGGCGCAGCAGCGATCTGCTGCTCGATGGCCTGCCGGACTGGCAGGGCAGGGCCGAGGTTGGCCTGATCGCCGGTTCGGTGCCGCACGGGCTGGGCAGCCTGCTGGGCGCCATCGACGATGCCTCCGACGGTACCGTGGCCCTGGCCGAGACACGACTGCCGGGCCTGGCCGACCATTGCGTGGTGCGCACCAGCCACAGTGGCCTGGTGGTATCGCCCGATGCCGCGCGGCAGACCGCGCATTTCCTGCGCCACGGCCAGTTCGATCACAGCCGCGACGCCGCCGCTGCGTAAGGCGGTTCGCCGGGCAGGGCGGTGCACTCTCGGTAGCGCCGGGCCATGCCCGGCGGCAGTAGATCCACGCCATGCGTGGATGGCGCCTTCCCGATATCCCTTCGGCCCTAGACACGGTTGCCGCCCCCGATCAGGTAGAATCCGCGCCTTGATCCTGAAGCAGCCAGACGGTAGCACCCATGGGTAGAGGCCCCTCCATCGAAGCCCGCAAGAACGCGTCCGACGCGAAGCGCGGCAAGATTTTCACCAAGATCATCCGCGAGATCGGCGTTGCCGCGCGCGGCGGTGGAGGCGACCCCAACAACAATCCGCGCCTGCGCGTGGCCGTGGACAAGGGCCTGGCCGTGAACATGTCCAAGGACGTGATCGAGCGCGCCATCAAGAAGGCTACCGGTGAACTGGAAGGCGTCGATTACGAGGAAATCCGCTACGAGGGCTACGCCCCGGGTGGCGTGGCCGTGATCGTCGACTGCCTGACCGACAACCGCGTGCGCACGGTGGCCGATGTCCGCCATGCGTTCAGCAAGTGCGGCGGCAACATGGGCACCGAAGGCTCGGTCGCCTTCATGTTCAAGCGCCTGGGCGTGCTCAGCTTCGCCCCGGGTGCCGACGAGGAAGCCATCACCGAAGCGGCCATCGAGGCCGGCGCCGATGACATCGTGGTCTACCCGGACGACGGCTCGATCGACGTGGTCACCAGCCCTGACGCGTTCAACGCGGTCAAGGATGCGATGGCCGCCGCTGGCCATGTCGCCGACCACGCCGAAATCACCTTCCGCGCGGACAACGACATCAAGGTCGAGGGCGAGGTTGCCCTGCAGGTCAAGAAGCTGCTGGACATGCTTGAAGACCTGGACGACGTGCAGGACGTGTACTCCAACGCCGAACTCGGCGCCGACGCCTACGCCTGAGCCGTCCTTGACGGCCTGGGCGCGGGCCGTTGAACGGTCACCGCGGACAGTCATGAGCCCATACGCCTGCCAGCGCCTCCCGTTCCGCCCCGCCAGGAGTGCAGCATGACCCGCATCCTCGGCATCGACCCCGGTTCGCAGCGGACCGGGGTCGGCATCATCGATGTCGACGCCACCGGCCGCGTCAGCCACGTGCACCACCAGCCGCTGGTGCTGCTCGGCGCCGACGATTTCCCGCAGCGCATGAAGCTGCTGGTGCTGGGCCTGGCTGACCTGTGCCGCGAGTACCAGCCGCAGGAAGTGGCCATCGAACGCGTGTTCATGGCCCGCAACCCCGATTCGGCGCTGAAGCTGGGCCAGGCCCGTGGCGCGGCCATTTCCGCCGTGGTGCTGCGTGACCTGCCGGTGCACGAATACGCCGCCAGCGAGATCAAGCTGGCGGTGGTCGGGCGCGGTGGCGCCGAAAAGCAACAGGTTCAACACATGGTCGGGCTCATGCTCAACCTGAAAACCAAGCTGCAGGCCGACGCGGCCGACGCGTTGGCAGTGGCGATCACCCATGCCCACGTAAGGGCAACGGCCAACCGCCTGGGGCTCAGTGCCCGCCAGGCGTGGGGCCGCAAATGAGGAGCTGCACGCAATGATCGGTCGACTGCGCGGCATCGTCGCCTACAAGGCGCCGCCGTGGCTGGTGGTGGACGTGAACGGAGTGGGCTACGAACTGGAGGCGCCGATGAGCACCTTCTACGACCTGCCCGAGCTCGGCCGCGAGGTCACCCTGTACACCCATTACTCGCAGAAGGAAGACAGCGTCTCGCTGTACGGCTTCCTGCGCGAAGGTGAGCGGCGCCTGTTCCGCGACGTGCAGAAGGTCAGTGGCATCGGCGCGAAGATCGCGCTGGCCGTGCTGTCCGGCGTCACCGTCGAGGAATTCGCGCGCATGGTCCAGGCCGGTGACATCACCGCGCTGACCCGCATTCCGGGCATCGGCAAGAAGACCGCCGAGCGCATGGTGCTGGAGCTGCGTGACCGCGCGGCGCAGTTCGGTGCCGGCGGCGCGCTGCCCACCGGCAGCGGCCCGGCCCCGGCCGATCCGCTGTCCGATGCCACCGTGGCCCTGCAGCAGCTGGGCTACAAGCCGGCCGAAGCGGCGCGCATGGCCCGCGATGCCTTCAATGAAGGTGACGAAGTGGCCACCGTGATCCGCAAGGCGCTGCAGTCGGCACTGCGCTGACCCGCCTTCCTTTCCCCCAACCCACCGCCTGAGCCTCGCCAGGAGTCCCATGTCCAGCAGTCAAACCCCGCACGCGGCCGCCCCAGGCGGTCATGGTCACGCCCCTCCAGCCGGAGGCCTGGCGCTGATCATCGGTGCGATCGGCGTGGTCTTCGGCGATATCGGTACCAGCCCGCTGTACACCCTGAAGGAGGCGTTCTCGCCGCACTACGGGCTCAACAGTGACCACGACACCGTGCTGGGCGTGCTGTCGCTGGCGTTCTGGGCGCTGAACATCGTGGTCACGCTGAAGTACGTGACCATCATCATGCGCGCCGACAACGACGGCGAGGGCGGCATCATGGCGCTGATGGCGCTGACCCAGCGCACGCTGCGCAACGGGTCGCGCTCGGCCTATGTGGTCGGCATCCTCGGCATCTTCGGTGCCTCGCTGTTCTTCGGCGATGGCGTGATCACCCCCGCGATATCGGTGCTGGGTGCGGTGGAAGGCCTGGAAGTTGCCGCGCCAGGACTGCACGCCTTCATCGTACCGATCACCGTGGTGGTACTGCTGGCGGTGTTCGCGGTACAGCGCTTCGGCACCGCGAAGATCGGCAAGCTGTTCGGGCCGATCACCTCGATCTGGTTCATTTCGCTGGCGGCGATCGGCATCTACAACATCGTCGATGCACCGGAAGTGCTGAAGGCGTTCAACCCGTGGTGGGCAATCCGCTTCTTCATGGAGCATGGCTGGCACAGCATCTTCATCCTCGGTGCGGTGGTGCTGGCAGTGACCGGCGGTGAGGCGCTGTACGCCGACATGGGCCACTTCGGTGCCAAGCCGATCCGCCACGCCTGGTACTTCTTCGTGCTGCCGTGCCTGGTGCTGAACTACCTGGGGCAGGGTGCGCTGGTGCTCAACCACCCCGAGGCGGTGAAAAATCCGTTCTTCGAAGCGGTGCCGTCGTGGGCGCTGTATCCGATGATCATCCTGGCCACCATGGCCGCGGTGATTGCCTCGCAGTCGGTCATCACCGGCGCGTTCTCGGTATCGCGCCAGGCCATGCAGCTGGGCTACATCCCGCGCATGCGGATCAAGCACACCTCGCACGACACCATCGGCCAGATCTACATCCCGGGTATCAACTGGGGCATCGCGGTGATGGTGATCGGCCTGGTGCTGGCCTTCCGCAGCTCCTCCAACCTGGCGGTGGCCTACGGCATCTCGGTGTCGGCCACCATGCTGATCGACACCCTGCTGCTGGCCCTGGTGGCGCGCTCGCTGTGGCCGAAGGCGCGCAAGTGGATCCTGCCGCTGTGTGTGGTGTTCTTCGTCATCGACCTCGGCTTCGTCATCGCCAACGGCGCCAAGCTGCTGCAGGGCGCCTGGTTCCCGGTGGTGCTGGGCATCTTCCTGTTCACCATGATGCGCACCTGGCGCCGTGGCCGCGAGCTGCTGCGCGATGAGATCCGCAAGGACGGCATCCGCCTGGATACCTTCCTGCCAGGCCTGATGCTGGCGCCGCCGGTACGCGTGCCGGGCACCGCGGTATTCCTCACCGCCGACCCGACCGTGGCTCCGCATGCGCTGATGCACAATCTCAAGCACAACAAGGTGCTGCACGAGCGCAACGTGTTCCTGCACGTGGAAACCCTGCCCATTCCCTATGCGATGGAAGGGCAGCGGCTGAAGATCGAATCGGTGGGCGACGAGTTCTACCGCGTCTACGTGCGCTTCGGTTTCATGGAGACCCCGGACGTGCCGCTGGCGCTGATGCGCTCGTGCGACCACGGCGGCATCTACTTCGACCCGATGGACACCACCTTCTTCGCCAGCCGCGAAACCATCGTCGCCACCGCCAACCGTGGCATGCCGATCTGGCGTGACAAGCTGTTCGCGCTGATGCACAGGAACGCCGCTCCGGCCACGGGCTTCTTCCGGATTCCGGGCAACAGATTGGTGGAACTGGGCGCGCAGGTGGAGATTTAATCTCCACCTGCGCTACGTCCCACGATTTGCTGCGCAAACCGTGGGTCCCGCGCGCATTCCACCTTATCCCCGCGCCTGTCGGCGCGCCCCCTTGAACAACAAGGGGGCTCCACTTGCGGAGATGCCGCGCGCTTGAAGCTTGGCCCACTCTGCTCTCCAGTTTCCTCCACGCCTGGATCTACCGTGCCGACCAACGGTCGGCACCCACTAAAGCAGAACGCCGTTCCGACAGGCCGCAGGAAACTGTCGAAGGCGGGGTGGGTCCGCTTGCGGGGGCGTGAGCCGCATGGATGCGGCGACCGAGCTTACATGGACGTACTACTTGCAGCGTCCCCCGCAACCGGACCCACCCCGCCATTCCCCAGGAACTCAGCTTTGGCTGTTGCTCCGGCCGTTGCAGTTGCTTCTGCGGGTGGCGGGCGCAGCCCGGCCGAAACCCGCGCTTTTGCCGCATAATCAGCACATGACCGACGACCGCATCATCGGCGCCGGCGCCACCCGCGAGGATGACGCCGCCGACGCCAGCATCCGCCCCAAGCGCCTTGCCGACTACCTCGGCCAGGTGCCGGTGCGCGAGCAGATGGAGATCTACATCCAGGCGGCCAAGGGGCGCGGCGACGCGCTCGACCACGTGCTGATCTTCGGGCCGCCCGGCCTGGGCAAGACCACCCTCAGCCATGTCATCGCCAACGAACTGGGCGTGGCCCTGCGGGTCACCTCCGGCCCGGTGATCGAGAAGGCCGGCGACCTCGCCGCGCTGCTGACCAACCTGCAGCCGCACGATGTGCTGTTCATCGACGAGATCCATCGCCTGTCGCCGGTGGTGGAGGAAGTGCTGTACCCGGCGATGGAAGATTTCCAGATCGACATCATGATCGGCGAGGGCCCCGCCGCCCGCTCGATCAAGATCGACCTGCCGCCGTTCACCCTGATCGGTGCCACCACCCGTGCTGGCCTTCTGACCGCGCCGTTGCGCGACCGCTTCGGCATCGTCCAGCGCCTGGAGTTCTACAGTGTCGAGGAGCTGACCCGGATCGTGCGCCGCTCGGCAGCCATCCTGGCCATCGACTGCACCGCCGATGGGGCAGGGGAGATCGCGCGCCGCGCGCGTGGCACCCCGCGTATCGCCAACCGCCTGCTGCGCCGCGTGCGCGACTATGCGCAGGTGAAGGCCGGCGGCCACATCGACGAGGCCGTGGCCCAGGCCGCGATGAAGATGCTCAAGGTCGACCCGGAGGGCTTCGACGAGCTTGACCGGCGCCTGCTCAAGACCATGGTCGACTACTTCGACGGCGGCCCGGTCGGCATCGAATCGCTGGCGGCGGCGCTGTCTGAAGAGCGCGGCACGCTGGAAGACGTGGTCGAGCCGTACCTGATCCAGCAGGGCTTCCTGGTGCGCACCGCGCGTGGCCGCATGGCCACCCACAAGGCCTACCGGCACATGGGCCTGAAGCCGAAGAACCCGCCGCAGGACCTGTTCGCGGAGGTTCCCGATGTCGGTTGAGCCCCGATTCAGTTGGCCGACACGCATTTACTGGGAAGATACCGACGCAGGTGGCGTGGTCTACCACGCCCGCTACGTGGCCTTCATGGAACGGGCCCGGACCGAATGGATGCGTGCGCTGGGCTACGGCCAGGAGCGCATGCGCGCCGAGCACGGGATGGTCTTTGCGGTGCGCTCGATGCAGATGGATTTCATCAAGCCGGCACGGCTGGATGACACCCTGCAGGTGAGTGCCCGTCTGGTCCAGCTGAAGAAGGCCAGCATGGTCTTCGACCAGCAGATCCTGCGCGACGGCGAGCTGCTGCTGTCGGCGCAGGTCCGCATCGCCGCACTGGAAGCGGCCAGTTTCCGCCCGCGTGGCATGGACGAGGCCGTCCTTGCCGTGCTGCAACCCCACCTCCACCCCGAATCCGAACACTGAGGAACAACGGATGATCGCAACGCTCCTGGCCCTGCAGGCCACGGTCACCGAGGCACTGCCGGCCGACGTCAGCAATGCCGCGACACAGACCCTTGCCCAGGCCACCACTGGCGGCGGCATCAACTACCTCGAACTGATGGCCAAGGCCAGCCTGCCGGTGAAGATCATCGTGCTGCTGCTGCTGGTCGGCTCGTTCGTCAGCTGGGTGATCATTTTCCGCAAGGCCCGCGTGTTCAAGCAGGCCACCCGCGAAGCCGACGAGTTCGAGAACCGCTTCTGGTCCGGTGCGGACCTGGGCAAGCTGTACAGCTCGGCCACCGACCGCAGCCGCAATGTCGGCGGCCTGGAAGCCATCTTCGAAGCCGGCTTCCGCGAGTACACCCGCCTGCGCGACAAGCGCCGCCTGGACGGCCGTGCCCAGCTGGAAGGCGCACAGCGTGCCATGCGCACCACCTACACCCGCGAAGTGGACCAGCTTGAGCGCAACCTGGAACTGCTGGCCAACATCGGCTCGACCGCGCCTTACGTGGGCCTGGTCGGTACCGTGTTCGGCATCATGGTGACCATGCACGACATGATCAGCAGCGGTGCGCAGGCCGGCATCGCCGCCGTCGCGCCGGGCATCTCCGAGGCACTGTTCGCCACCGCCATCGGCCTGTTCGTGGCGATCCCGGCGGTGTGGGCCTACAACCGCTTCACCACGCGCGTGGAGCGCATGTCGGTGCGGTTCGAGACCTTCGCCGAAGAGTTCAGCTCCATCCTGCAGCGCCAGAGCGCTGGCGACGAGTAAGCGCCTGACCCGGGAGTCCAAGCCATGTCCGCTGCCATCGGTCGCCGCAAGCGCCGCAAGCTGAAATCGGAAATCAACGTCGTTCCCTACATCGACGTCATGCTGGTGCTGCTGATCATTTTCATGGTCACCGCACCGCTGCTCACCCTGAGCTTCGACGTCGACCTGCCGCAGTCCAACGCCAAGGCGCTGGAGAGCAAGCAGGATCCGGTGATCGTCTCGGTGCGCCAGGACGGCCAGCTCAGCCTGAAGCTGCCCGACGCCAAGGACCCGACCGCCGTGTCGGCCGAGGAACTGGAAGGCCGTCTGGCCGGCATCGCCGCCCAGGACAAGGGCGTGCGCGTGATCGTCGCCGCCGACCGCGCCGTGGCCTATGAAAAGGTCATTGCTGCAATGGATGTGATCAAGCGCGCCAAGGTAGACAAGGTAGGCCTGGCCACCGATGCACGCTGACGCCCTGCCACCCCCGCATCAGCGCGAACCCGGCTGGGGCTTGCCCCTGGCGCTGGCGTTGCTGGTGCACCTGCTGGTCGCGCTGGTGTTCATCGTGGCCTGGTTCTGGTCGCCCGAGCGCAACACCGATGCCGCCGCCGGCGATCCCTCGGTCGAGGCCAGCCTGGCGCTGTCCGCGTCCGAGGCCTCCGCTGCACGCCAGGCCCTGCGCCAGTCGGAAAAGCTGGAAGACCTGCCGCCGCCGGTGGCCGAGCCGATCCCGGTGCCGGAAGACACCATCCCGCCGCCGCAGCCGATTCCCGAGCCGCGCCCGCAGGACGCCCCCACGCCGCAGCAGCAACAGGCGCAGGAGCGTGTCGCGCAGCCGGACACCAAGGACCAGGAAGCGGTGAGCGCGCTGGCCATCTCGCAAGAGAAGGCCAAGCAGGAACAGGAAGCCAAGCGCCGCCAGGAGCAGATCGACCTGACCGAACGCAAGCGCCAGGAAGAAGCGGAGCAGAAGCTGCGCCTGGCCAAGCAGCAGGAAGCGGACGAAAAAAAGAAGCAGGCCGAGCAGGAGCGCGTGGCGGCTGACAAGGCCGAGGCCGAGAAGCAGAAGAAGATCGCCGAGATCCGTGCCCGCCGCGAGCAGGCCGAGAAGGAAGCCAAGCTGGCCGAGCAGAAGCTGCGTCAGGTGGCAGCCGCGCGTAATGCTGCCGGCAGTGCCGCTGTCGGTTCCAGCGGTGCCTCCCAGCCGGCCGCCGGTGGCGGTGGCAACAGCGATGATCTTTCGGCCAAGTACGCGGCCGCGATCCAGGCCAAGGTGCTGTCGCAGTGGGTGCGCCCGGATACGGTGCCGCTCGGCCAGCGTTGCCAGATCACCATCACCCAGATTCCGGGGGGCACGGTGATGCAGGCCAAGGTCAGCCCGAACTGCCCGTACGACGAGGCCGGCAAGCGTTCGATCGAGGCCGCCGTGCTCAACGCGCAGCCGCTGCCGTACCGCGGCTTCGAGTCTGTGTTCGCACGCACGCTCAACTTCACCTTTACTGCCCAGGATCGCTGAGGCGGGCAAGGCAAGGTGGCTCTCGGGTCACCTCCGCCCACGGATGTCGCGCTTGCCTCTGGCGGGCCCGGTTTCGACCGGGCAGGCTGGGGGCTGCTGTGGAATACCACCCTGCGGGGCGGTGTGGCCGGGGCAGGCGGTGCGATGTTAGCCACGACGTTAACGGTGCGTGAGAGGACGGGCTGGAACTGACCCGGAATTCACGTACCCTTGGTTCATGATTGCGAAGCGGTTCACTCCCGCTTTGTTATCCCTCGTTCCGGTTTCCCCCTATTGAGCGCTCCATGAAAAAGATGCCTCGCTGGCTTGCCGTGTTTGCGGCCCTGTTGCTGCCCTTTGCTGCCGTCGCGCAGCAGAAGGGGCTGGATATCGACATCATCGGCGGCAATGCCTCCGCGCTGCCGATCACCATCGTGCCGATGCCCTACCAGGGTTCGGCGGCTGCACCGCAGACCGACGTCGCCGGCGTGGTCCGCGCCGACCTCGAGCGTTCGGGCCAGTTCCGCACGCTGCCGGAAGCACAGATCGTCGAAAAGCCCGTGCGGGGCGGCGACATCCAGTTCGCCACCTGGCGCGCGCTGAAGCAGAACTACATCGTGGTCGGCCGCGTGCTCGACGCCGGTGCCGGCGCCTACCGTGTCGAGTACGAACTGTTCGACGTACCGAAGGGCGAGCGCCTGCTGGGCCTGGCCATGACCGCCCGTGGCAACGCCATGCGTGACGTCGCCCACCAGATGGCCGACGCCATCTACGAGAAGATCACCGGTGTCCGTGGCGCCTTCTGGACCCGCATCGCCTACGTGACCGCCAGCGGCAAGGGCGACGCCATGCGCTACGCGCTGATGGTGGCCGACTCCGATGGCTACAACCCGCAGACCATCGTGCGTTCGGCCGAGCCGCTGCTGTCGCCGTCGTGGAGCCCGGATGGCAGCAAGCTGGCCTACGTCAGCTTCGAGCGTGGCAATTCGGCCATCTACATCCAGAACATCGGCACCGGTGCGCGTGAGCTGGTCACCAGCTTCCGCGGCATCAACAGCGCCCCGGCGTTCTCGCCGGACGGCCGCAAGCTGGCCCTGACCCTGTCGCGTTCGGGTAACCCGGAAATCTACGTGATGGACCTGGGCAGCAAGCAGCTGACCCAGCTGACCAACCACTTCGCCATCGATACCGAGCCGACCTGGGCACCGGACGGCAGCGCGGTGTACTTCACCTCCGACCGCGGCGGCCGTCCGCAGGTCTACAAGGTCGGTGCGGGCGGCGGCAGCGCCGAGCGCGTGACCTTCCAGGGCAACTACAATGCCAAGCCCTCGGTGTCCTACGATGGCAAGAAGATCGCCGTCGCCCAGGGCTCGGGCAACAGCTACAAGATCGCGATGATGGACAGCTCGCTGGGTTCGCCCCGCTGGAGCACGCTGTCCCCGGGTTCGCTGGATGAATCTCCGAGCTTTGCGCCCAACGCAAGCATGGTGTTGTACGCCGCCCGCGAGGGTGGCCGTGGTGTGCTGTACGCCGTTTCTGCCGATGCGCGCGTGCGCCAGCGGTTGGTTCTGGCTGACGGAGATGTGCGCGAACCGGCATGGTCCCCATACCGTACCCAGCGCTAAAAGAGTGTTAATATTTTCGCTGTCTTGAACCCCTCATCGGCCTAGGAGCCACAAAGGTATCGCCATGAACAAGTCCACCCGCGTTCTGCTTGTTTCCCTGCTGTCTGTGGCCGTCCTGGCCGGTTGCTCGAAGAAGGTGAAGGAAGAGCCGGCAGCCCCGGTTGACACCGGCACCTCGACCACCACCCCGACCGCTCCGTCGACCTCCGGCCTGTACGGCCCGGGCGACCTGGACACCGACGCTTGCCTGCGCCAGCGCGTTGTCTACTTCGACCTGGACAAGGAAGACGTGAAGCCGGAATTCCAGGCCATCATGGCGTGCCACGCCAAGTACCTGCGTGACCGTCCGTCCTCGCGCATCACCCTGCAGGGCCACACCGACGAGCGCGGTTCGCGCGCGTACAACCAGGCCCTGGGCGAGCGTCGTGGCAACGGCGTCAACTCGGCCCTGCAGGCCAACGGTGGCTCGGCTTCGCAGCTGACCGTCGTGTCCTACGGTGAAGAGCGTCCGGTCTGCACCGAGTCGAACGAGTCCTGCTGGTCGCAGAACCGTCGCGTCGAAATCGTCTACACCGCGCAGTAATCCATGCGTATTGGCATCAAACTGATGCTGGTCGTTGCGGCAGCCCCCCCCACCGGCGCATGCACAGCGACAGAGCCTGGCCGACCGCGTTGGCGCGATCGAGCAGCAGATGTACAACAACAGTGCCAACCAGGACCTGTTGAACCAGATCAATCAGCTGCGGCAGCAGGTCACCAGCCTGCAGGCCTCGATCGAGCAGTTGCAGCACGACAACGCCCAGCTCAAGCAGTCCGCCCAGGACCAGTACCTGGATCTGGACAGCCGCCTGAACCGGTTGGAAGGGGGCAATGCCGCCCCGGCCCTGCCGCCCGTTCCGGCGAGCGCGCCGAAGGCCGCCCCGGCCCCGGCAAAACCCGCAGCGGCGGCCACTTCCGAGCGGCCGCCTTCCGTCCATGGTGATGCCGGCAGCCTTGCCGCCACCGGCGACGAGCGCACCTCCTACAACGTCGCCTTCGATTCGCTGAAGGCCGGCAAGTACGATGATTCGGCGCAGCTGTTCCTGAGCTTCCTGCAGCTGTACCCGAACGGCGTCTACGCGCCGAACGCGCTGTACTGGCTGGGCGAGAGCTACTACGCCACCCGCAATTTCCCGATGGCGGAGACCCAGTTCCGTGAACTGCTCTCGCGCTATCCGACCCACGACAAGGCCGCAGGCGGCCTGCTCAAGGTTGGCCTCTCGCAGTATGGCGAGGGCAAGGTCGACCAGGCCCAGCAGACGCTGGAGACCGTCGTGGCGCAGTACCCCGGCTCGGACGCCGCGCGCACCGCGCAGGACCGCCTGCAGTCGATCCGCCTCGGCAAGCAGATCCGCTGATCCGCTGCCCGGGCGTACAATGGGTGCCCTGTAGAGCCGAGCCCACGCTCGGCTGCTTTCGTTTCCGGACCGGCAAACCCGCCCGGATCCGGTAGCGCCGGGCCATGCCCGGCGGCTTGCATTACCGGCTGGGCCACACCCGACCGGCTGCAGTTGTAGAGCCGAGCCATGCTCGGCTGCTTTCATTACCGGCCACGGTAGCCCACCCGCCACGTGTCCCACCAAGAAGTCCCCGCCATGACCGCCGTTACCTCGTCCAGCGCCGCCGCCACGCCCAGTGAGATCGTGCAGTCGCCCCTGCCACGCCTGAAGATCACCGAGATCTTCACCTCGCTGCAGGGCGAAGCCGATACCGCCGGCTGGCCGACCGTGTTCGTGCGCCTGACCGGCTGCCCGCTGCGTTGCCAGTACTGCGACACCGCCTATGCCTTCCATGGCGGCACCTGGTGGGACATCGACGACATCGTGGCCGAGGTGCTGGCCCAGGGCGTGCGCCACGTCTGCGTGACCGGTGGCGAGCCGCTGGCACAGAAGCGCTGCCTGGTACTGCTGCAGAAGCTGTGCGACGCCGGCATGGATGTCTCGCTGGAAACCTCCGGTGCGCTGGACGTCAGCGCCGTGGACCCCCGGGTATCGCGCGTGGTCGACATCAAGACCCCGGGTTCGGCCGAAGTGGCGCGCAACCGCTGGGACAACCTGCCGTTGCTGACTGCCCGCGACCAGATCAAGTTCGTCATCTGCAGCCGCGAGGATTACGACTGGGCCAAGTCCCTGCTGGCCGAGCACGATCTGGTGAAGCGTTGCACCGTGTTCTTCTCGCCGAGCAAGGGTGAGATCACCGCGCGCCAGCTGGCCGACTGGATCGTCGAGGACCGGCTGCCGGTGCGCTTCCAGATGCAGTTGCATAAAATCCTGTGGAACGACGAGCCGGGCCGATGAGCCCAGGCAGCGTTCCCTGATGTAGCTCCGGCGCGGGACAGCGTGCTGGCTTTCCCCTCCCAACCGGATGTTTTACCCATGAAGAAGGCAGTCGTGCTTCTCTCCGGCGGCATGGATTCAGCCGCCGTCATCGCCATGGCCCAGGAACAGGGCTTCGCCGTGCATGCCCTGAGCGTGCGCTACGGCCAGCGCCATACTTCCGAACTGGATGCCGCCGCCCGCGTGGCCAAGGCCCAGGGCGTTATCGCGCACAAGACCGTGGACGTGGACCTGCGCAGCATCGGCGGCTCGGCGCTGACCGACGACATCGACGTGCCCGAGGCCGGCGGTGCCGGCATTCCGGTCACCTACGTGCCGGCGCGCAACACCATCATGCTGTCGCTGGCGTTGGGCTGGGCCGAAGTGCTCGGCGCCAACGACATCTTCTGCGGCGTCAACGCCGTGGACTACTCCGGCTACCCGGACTGCCGTCCCGAGTTCGTGGCCGCGTTCCAGGCGCTGGCCAACCTGGCCACCAAGTCGGGCGTGGAAGGCGCGGGCATCAAGGTGCACGCACCGCTGCAGTTCCTCAGCAAGGGCCAGATCGTCAGCGAAGGCGTGCGCCTGGGCGTGGACTTCGGCCTGACCGTGTCCTGCTACAACGCCGACGCCAACGGCGCCGCCTGCGGCCACTGCGATGCCTGCCGCCTGCGCGCGCAGGGCTTCACCGAGGCCGGCGTAGCCGACCCGACGCTGTACGCCTGAAATACGGGTGCCGGGCATGGCCCGGCGCCGCCGGGGTCTGGAATCTGGTAGTGGGGG
>OFRL01000409.1_pt1 | contig 21166 bp, 22 predicted proteins | sample 1543121 | NCBI WGS metagenome assembly OFRL01 (sample SAMN07774228, study PRJEB24372) | wastewater metagenome | isolation source: Lake Maggiore Cannobio | place: Italy: Cannobio | collected 2016-01
CCGCAACCGTATGAGCACTCGAGCCGGCCGGGCCGTGCTTAAATCTCGTCGGGCAAAGGGCCGCTACCGGCTCTCTGCTTGATCAGTCGCATTCAGACGCGGCAGATCTTTCAACAACTCCAGCGAGACGGAACATATGTTCGCTCGGGAACCCTTTGGTGCAGCATGATTACTGATAAATCTCTTACCCAGCCAGCGATTGCCTATGCCTTAGGGCGTCAAGTAGGTGGCGCGGTCAAGCGCAACTTACTGCGCCGCCGGCTACGTGAACTGTTTCGGGCCAAGGCCAGTGGGCTTTTGCCAGGCTGGTATCTAGTTGGCGCCGCCTCAGGGGCAACGAAACTGTCATTTAATGACTTAAGTAGCCAAGTGGATGCGTTGCTCGGGCGTTGTGCCGCCAAGGCCGCCAAGGCTGGCAACTAGGCCATGAGCAAAATCATGCTTCGGGCAATCAATTGGTATCAACAGGCTTTTGCCTATCGCCTATCGCCTTGTCGATTTTATCCAAGTTGCTCGAATTATGCCCAAGAAGCGATCACGATTTACGGATCATGGCGGGGCGGCTTATTGACTTTGCGAAGGTTGTTGCGTTGCCGCCCTTTTGGCCCGAGCGGTTTTGACCCCGTGCCAGAAATTTCATGTTGTGATCAACATGTCGCGACAACGAAGGTGGTTTACGAAAATGTTCGATAGTTTTTTCGGCGCAGCCTCTTGGTTGATCGCGCTTTTTTATAGTTGGATTCCAAACTATACATTTGCGATTGCGATGGTCGCAGTTGCGGTGATGTTGTTGATCACGCCACTGACACTTAAGAGCACCAAGGGCATGCTTGAGATGCAACGACTGCAACCAGAAATGAAACGGTTGCAACAACAATTTAAAGGTGAGCGCCAAAAACTCAACGAAGCAATGATGAAGTTGTATCAAGAACACAAAGTGAATCCACTTGCATCTTGTTTGCCGTTACTCGCACAAATGCCAGTGTTTATTATTATGTTCCGCGCAATTAGCGGATTGACGAATCGAGTAAAGCCAAATGGCGCTTTTATTCCAAAATATTTAGACGAATCATCGGCAATTTATAGATCACTTGTAGGCAAAACCGAGATGGTTTCATTTGGTATTGATTTGGCCAAAACACCGCTTTCTGCGATGCGGGACAACTTTGTGTCTGGGCTCGTATATGCCTTACTGGTAGTGCTTTTGGCCGGTTTATACCTAGTTCAGCAACGAATGATTGCCTCACGCACGATCAGCCCGACAATGTCAGCAAGTCAAGCGAAATTAATGCAATACATGCCAGTTGCGTTTGCTGTGTTTCAAATTTGGTTGCCAACTGCGTTGATTGTTTATTACATGATGCAAGCAGTGATTCGAATCATTCAACAGCAGTACATCACACAACGATTCTACAAAAAAGATGGCAGCCTCGGCAAACAAGCGCAGGCCGCAAGTGCGACGGCACGTGAAATGAAAGATAATTCAAAAAAAGACGACAACAATAAAAGTGATAAAAAAAATCAGAAAAAAAATGACACGAACGAAACACAAAAATTTATTAGTAAACGTGTTACTCCATCAAAAAATAGTCAAGTACAACCATCTCGTCGTCGACCTCAACCACCAGGAAAAAACCGCAGTGGTTCGGTACCGCGAAATAAAAAACCAAATCTTTAATACAACCGAAAGGAAATTGAATCATGGAATGGGTAGAAACAACAGCAGAAACAATTGACGACGCAAAAGCATTGGCCCTTGATCGTTTAGGGGTCGATGACGTAGACGCAGAATTTGAAGTCGTCGAAGAGCCAAAAGCAGGCCTTTTTGGTCGAACCCGTGGTGAGGCCCGAGTTCGTGCTCGAATTAAGCCAAACTCGGTTCGAGCTAAAGCCGACCGCCGCGACCGCCGTGGAAAACCAACAGCTGAACGGTCTGAACGGTCTGAACGGTCTGAACGACCTGCCCGACCACGTCAGCAACGCCCAGAACGTGCTGAACGCAGCGAACGAGGTCCACGAACTGATCGTGGCTCACGCTCGCCTCGTGCCGACCGGTCAGATCGAAATGATGCTCCGCGTGAACGCACACCAAGAGCCGACCTTCCTCCAGTAGATCCAACCACCGTGAGTGCTGTAGCAACTACATTTTTGGAAGGTTTAGTCACTGCGGCTGGTCTAAAAGGTTCAGTATCAGCAAAAGTCGAAGGCGAGAACATTGACATTGACGTACTTGGTGACGACCTGAACTTTTTGGTTGGCACAAAAGGTGCAACTTTGATGGCTTTACAAGATTTAACGCGAGTCGTTAGTCAACGCCGACTTGGTGATCACGAAACACGCTTGCGTGTTGATGTTGCCGGTTATCGTGAAAAGCGCCGTGAGGCTTTAAGCCGTTTCGCCCTCAAAGTGGCTGCTGACGTTAAAACTTCGGGCCAAGCTCGTGCTTTAGAGCCAATGAATTCAGCTGATCGCAAGATTGTGCACGATGCACTTGTTGAAAGCGAAGGCATTTCAACTCGTTCAGAAGGTACTGATCCGTTCCGTAGGGTAGTTGTGGCTTTGGCTTCAACTCTTGAAAGCTCGGTAGATGATCAAGATTCAGATCAGGCACTCGACTCTCAAGAATCGTAAGATTCGTAAAATTAGTCAGATTTTTATTTAGGTCTGGCGACAAGATTTACTGAAGTTTTAGAAAGCTATCTAGAAACACGCCCAAAAATTAGATAGTTTCTGATCATGGCTTCAGTTGACCCTGCGAAATTGAGGGTACTTGAACGAGTTTTACGAGAAGCCCAAAGAACAGGTGCTTTAACGGCCGTCCCAGTCGATGAGATTATTAGTCACGCTAGATGGTTCTCTGAGGCGATACCTGAAACTGCACTAACGGCCGTAGACCTTGGCAGTGGGGCAGGAGTGCCAGGCTTGATCGTTGCTCTCGAATGTCCAGAACTTAACCTTGTTCTAGTAGACCGCCGATCCGGGCGAACGGACAGTTTATTGCGAGCGGTTAACGCTTTAGATCTTGCAGATCGAGTAACGGTATTGTGTAGCGAAATCGGTGAGATGGTTCGAGATTCAACTTGGGCAAAACACTTTGATGTGGCGATGAGCCGTGGTTTGGGGCCACCAATTCAAACCCTTAATTTGTCAAGAGATCTGGTTAAACCTGGGGGAGTAATTATCGTTAGTGAACCCCCACCCGATAGCCCATCTCGATGGGATCACCAGCAAGTTTTGGCCCTTGGCCTAAGGGGCCCAATTCGACTTGGATCTGTGGCAATGTTCCACGTGAAACATCCAGACCTTGAGAATGACGACTTCACGGCGTAACTAACTATTTAAGGCTCTATCCAATGTTTCACGTGGCACAATTAGGTCGCTGGCTAACCCATCCATTTTCTCTGCAACACGCCTAACTAGGCTTGGGGTATGGGCGAACCAGGCAAAGACCAAGCAGCAGCAACTCGGCCACTGCCACGAATTATTGCTTTCGCCAATCAAAAAGGTGGCGTGGGCAAAACGACTACAACAATTACAATCGGCGCTTCATTAGCCGAACTTGATTATCGGGTGCTAGTAGTTGATCTTGACCCGCAAGGCAACGCTTCAACAGGCTTAGGCATTAACGCCAGAGATCTCGACGCGACTATTTACGACGTGTTACTGCGTGGCGAAAAACTTGAAAACTGTATTGAACCGACCGCAATTAAGAACCTGTTTATCGCGCCAGCAAACCTAGATCTTGCCGGGGCCGATATTGAACTTGTGCCTGAAATGGGTCGTGAACAACGGCTTAAAAAAGCCCTTGAACCAGTGATCGATCAATATGACTATGTATTACTTGACTGTCCTCCGTCGCTTGGGCTATTGACTGTAAATGGTTTAACCGCCGCAACTGAAGTGTTTGTCCCGATTCAATGCGAATATTTCGCTCTCGAAGGACTCGGCCAGTTATTGCGTAGTGTCGATCGTGTTAGCCAAGTGCTTAACCCAACTCTCGAAGTAACCCATATTGCTTGCGTGATGTATACACACACAACTCTTGCTGACGATGTTGTCCGTGAGGTTCGCGAACACTTCGGTGACAAAGTATGCAAAACCGTTGTGCCAAGGTCGGTTCGCGTGGCCGAGGCCCCATCGCACGGTAAACCAGTAACAACTTTTGATCCTTCGTCAGCAGCGGCGAAGGCTTATCGCGAAATTGCAAAGGAGATCAGCGGTGGCACGTCCAACAGGGCTCGGTAAAGGATTAGACGCGTTAATTCCCGGTCGGGATCCACGCAAATCAAGCAATGACTCAGGCGACACGCCGGTCGGTGGCATGGGACTGCGTAATTTAGACGTTAAAACGATCGCTCCGAACACGAATCAACCCCGAATTCACTTTGACGACGACGCACTTGCTGAACTTGCTGCATCGATTAAAGCAGTCGGCGTGTTGCAACCAATTCTCGTTCGACCCAGTTCGCCAAGTGGGTCAAAAGCAGGTATTGCCTTTGAATTAATAGCAGGAGAGCGACGTTGGCGTGCCGCACAGCGAGCCGGACTAACCATGATTCCAGCTCTAGTTCGCGAAACTGATGATGTTTCATCAGTCGAGCAAGCATTAGTAGAAAATCTACATCGACAAGATCTAACACCACTTGAAGAAGCTGCCGCATATAAGCAGTTACTTGATGATTTCTCGATGACACACGAGCAAGTTGCCGAAAAAGTCGGTAAATCTCGAACAGTAATCACAAATTCGTTGCGATTACTTTCTCTGCCACCATCTATTCAACAATTATTGGCCGACGGCAGACTTTCTGGCGGACACGCGCGTGCTTTGCTTGGTGTAACCGACAAATCAAAGCAAGAACAACTTGCTCGACAATGCGCAAACGAAGGTTGGACTGTACGCGCAATTGAAGACGCAGTGCGTGCGAGCACTGGGCGAGTTACCAAAACAAATATTTCGGATAATACCAAAACTGGGACTACAAAAAATAAAACTCACACCACAACTCTGCCTGAACCAGGTTTAGTTGAACTACAAAGATTACTTAGCGAACATTTAGCAACAACAGTTTCTGTCACGTCAACTTTGGGTCGAGGTCGAGTGTCTATTGATTTCGCTGACTACGACGATCTTGAGCGGATTTATCGTGCGATGACTGAAGGCTCACCAAACACTGATTAAATTTCGTTAGATATTTTTGTGCGGTTTGTGTAAATAATTCTTACAGTCAAGTTGAACTTGACGCTCAAGGTTCACTTTAGGTTTCTCACAACTTGTGCATAACTTTGGGGAAAACTATCTGACTAGCGCTTTATTACCCTGCAAATTTCATGGATGTGGTTTTAACCCATACTGCCATTGCGTTTGCTAAGTCATCGGCAATTACCGCACAATGGGGGATAACGCGGTTTACAGGGCCTAATCCACAGACAACTGCTGGCATTGTGGTCTCGCGTAAGACCTGTAATCGCATGCCATTAACAGTTGGTGTAAACCACGGCGCAGAACGCTCAATTGCTTCAGCAGCCAGTGTTGCAAAAACATGTCCAGTAACCGAGTGAAAACCTTGTGTGTGATAGTACGCAATATCGCATACTTGAATTTCACGTGCTTCAATGCCGATATATAAATCTGCGGCAAAATCGTTTGCAAGTTGTGCATGACGGTGTGGGTCAGAATCATGGATCACCGCAACGTGTGTATGTTGTGCTCGAAGTCGATCACCTAATTCGTGTGTCAATCTGTCAAGCGAACCAAATTGACCAATCACAACTCGAAACTCAGCCAGATCATCACCATATTTTGGAGCCGTATGTCGTTCTTTAACTACGCCAACTCCAGGACCAACACCACTGTGTCGACTTGCCCGGTTTAGTGCTTGCAAAGTTGCCGGCCCACAAATTCCATCTGCAACAACGCCATAATTTTGTTGAAAATCGGTTAGAGCTTTTGCACTCCTCTTACCCAAATATCCGTCTACGCGTCCGCAATCAAAGCCGGTGCGAGACAACATGTGCTGCAGTTCAGATACATCGTCGCCACGCAATAGGGGAGAAGTTAAATAGAGCAGACGATCACCCAATTGAAATGATGACTCGACAAGCGTTAGCCAGGTTGCCTGATCACACACTCCAGAAATGTGCAACCCTCGTTGACGCTGAAGTTCTTCGACTGCTGTTTTAGTTTGCTGGCAAAAAGTCCCTGCACTGATTGCAGCAATATCTAAGAGGTTGGCGTTATGTAACCGCCGCTGAAGATCGCCAACAACCGCAAGGTTGTCACCGAGAACTAACTCTTGGTCGGGATAAATTCTGCGATCTCCGCGAGTAATTGGGGCTTACCTTTAGCACCAATCATTTTCTTTTTCATTTCGCCATTTTGAAACAACATCATCGTTGGAATGCTCATCACGCTAAAACGCTGAGCAATATCACCGTGGTCATCGACGTTTAGTTTGGCAATAGTTACTTTTCCGGCGTGCTCTTTTGCAATTTCAGTAAGTATCGGGTTCATTGCTTTGCACGGCCCGCACCATTCGGCCCAAAAATCTACAAGTATCGGCGTAGTCGAAGACTTAACTGTCTCATCAAAGTTTGCACTCGTCAGAATGATAATTCCATCAGCCATTAATTAGCCTTTCGTAAAGTTCACATCTATTTGTGCGCAGATATTTAGGTTATCTCGCTTGGATTGACCAACAGGTGAACCCCTTAGCTAGTGCTGTGACTCAAGCCACCGTTCGCAATCAATCGCCGCCATGCAACCAGACCCGGCTGCGGTGATTGCTTGACGGTAAGTGTGATCTTGCACATCACCGCACGCAAATACTCCGTCAATGTTTGTGTACGAAGAACCAGATCGTGTCTTGAGATAACCGCTGTCTTCCATTTCGAGCACATTTTTAAACAGATCAGTGTTTGGACGATGTCCAATTGCTACGAACAATCCAGTCACGTCTAATTTTGAGCGTTCTGCTGTAATTGTGTCGACTAAGCCAATTCCTTGAAGTTTGTCAGTGCCGATTATCTCGGTCACTTGCGAGTTCCATTTGAATTCAATCTTTGGATTATTACGTGCTCGATCTTGCATAATTTTTGAAGCTCGCAAAGCGTCACGGCGGTGGACGATTGTTACTTTGCTCGCAAATTTTGTAAGAAATGTAGCCTCTTCGATCGCCGAATCGCCACCACCGACAACTGCTATTTCTTGCCCTCGAAAAAAGAATCCATCGCAAGTCGCACATGTTGAGAGCCCATGACCATAGAAACGAGCTTCGTTTTCTAGTCCGAGCATGATTGATTGCGCACCAGTGCTAACGATGATTGACTCAGCTGTGTATTTCGTATCTCGCACCCAAACCGTAAATGGGCGCTTAGAAAAGTCAACTTTGGTGACTTTTTCAGTGATAAAAGTCGTATTAAAACGTGCTGCTTGTTCGCGAAACTTCAACATCAAATCGGGGCCCATCACACCTTGGGGAAACCCAGGAAAGTTTTCTACTTCTGTTGTCAGCATTAATTGGCCACCTGGTTGATCAGATGTTGAAGATGGTTCGCCTTCGATCACCAATGGCGCAAGATTGGCACGAGCGGTATATATCGCAGCAGTTAGCCCGGCTGGGCCAGATCCGATGATGATTACATTTTGATGTTTAGTTTCATTAACTGACATTAGATTGCCTTTCGTAAATTTATTTTTTATCTGAGTTATTCGTACTTGCGTGTCGCTTACGCATCATCATTGCGCCGGTGCCGCTGAACAATATCGCTAAAACAAAATATGATATCCACACAGCATTTGGTCTTGTCAACCAAATATCAAGCAATTCTTGTAAACCACGCGCAAGGCCAATTAAACCCAGGATAAAAACTATAAATCCGGCAACAATGGCAATAATTCCAAAGACAATGGCGCGCAACAGATTCGCGAAAGGTTTTGTTGTTTTATTTCGGACGAAACCCACACAGCGGTCAATTATGTCAACAGTTTTGTTAGCCCATTTTGGATCGGTAAACGGATTAGAGATCACACATTAAGACTAACCTTCGTCACTTGCGTGTTGCGTCAAAATTAGGCGGCGGCGAAAGAAACGTCCTGAATTAATCCTTGATAAGGATTCGCAGTACCGCATTGCACACTTTTGCCGACTTCACGCATCACGAGCAAAACATATTGCGCTTGATTAGCAACGACGAACTGAGCAACTCCACGTCGTGTGTTGTAATCGGTGTTGAGTCGCGGACCCCATTGTTCAAGTAATGCCGGGGCGTTGCCATTTGCTGCATACATTTCAAGCGACCACGGACCATTCTTCATCGCAACCCGCAACGTGCCAGTTGTTGCGCGTGATAGTTCTATCAAAACTCCGACATATTGTTTTGTGCCAAAAAATTGATTGACATAACAATCGGTGGACCAAACTGTTTTTGGATTATTGTCTTGCAAAGCCCAGATTTCTGTTTCATTTTCTTGTGCATCACCGTTCGGGTCGTAACTCGTCATTCGAGAAATAGTTACAGGTCCAAGATCGGGCGCAACGACAGTTATGTCGGTAGTAGACAGTTGTGCTGATCTGATATCACGAGTCGCAACTACCGTCACTGCGACACTGAGTAAAACAACGATTAATCCAAGAATTTTTGTTGATCCCGGCAGTTTTCTAAACGAAGATAATTTCGCTGGTTTTGTTTTTGGACTCAAGTTACGAGTAGTTCTTTGAGGTGTTGTATTGCCTGCAGTTTTTAAAACTGGTTGATCCGAACTAGCACCCAATGCTGGTTCGTCTGGGGTAATTATTTGACGATTTGGCTTTAGTGCTCTTGCCCCAGATGGCGGAGTCATTGATGTTGTGTGATCATGTTGCGCACTGATCGCAGCCATTAATGCAACTCGAGTTTCTTCTCCCGTTGCGTAGCGATGATCTGGATTACGTGCTAATAATTTATGAATCACGCGAACAAGTTGTGGCGCAAGCGACGGTCGCAGATGTGCCAAGTCGGTTGGCTCGCGTTGCAGTCGCGCCAAGGCAGTATCGGCATCTGTTTCTCCTAAAAACGGCACCTTGCCAGCCAAACACTCATATAAAACGAGTCCTAGTCCGTAAAGATCTGCGCGACCATCAAGCGGTTTTCCGCGAACTTGTTCAGGTGATAAATATTTTGCAGTACCCATCATGATGTTGTCATGAGTCAGATCTTCAGTGGTGTTGCCTAGTGCTTTAGCAATTCCAAAATCTGCGAGAAGAAAGCGACCTTCGGGCGTTATTAAAATATTTCCTGGCTTAACATCGCGATGTACGAGACCAGAATGATGTGCAACATCAAGCGCGGCAGCCATTGCTGCACCCATGTGAATTGTGAGCAGAGGTCCGAGTCGTTTTCTACGATCTAAAAGTTCGCGCAAACTTTTTCCTTGGACGTATTGCATAACAACTGCTTGTCGTCCGCTGTCTTCAACTGAGTCGTAGACCGCGACAATATTTGGATGACTTAATCCAGCGCAAGCAACTGCTTCACGACGAAAACGTTCGGCTACAACTGGGTCATTTGCGAGTTGTGGTTTAAGAACTTTGACTGCAACTTGACGATTTAAAAAAGTATCAACACCCAGCCAAACTTCTGCCATTCCACCGCGCGCGATTTGACGGTCAAGGCGATATCGACCAGCGAGAAGTCGCTGCGAATCTTCTGGTACTTCTTGTGGTTCTGGCCTCATCGCTGAACTTTGACATTAGTTCTGCGCAACCCTTCAAACGGGGAGTGTCAATTAATTAAGCATCACTTAACGTGATATGTCACGCCGACTGTGCCGACTCCGGTGTGCGAGCCGATGACCGAGCCAATGTCGCTAACTATTATTTCTTGATGATAAATCTCTTGAAGTTTTGCCAGAAACGGAGCGATATCGCTGCATTGCGCGTGCAAAACTGCTAAATCTGTGATTTCGCCAGCAGAACGAACTTTGTCAACAAGAAAAGCCAAAGCCTTACTACGAGTTCGTTCTTTGCCACCCTCTTGTAAAGTGCCGTCGCGTATTTCGATAATCGGCTTAATTGATAATGCTGATGCGACAAAGGCCTTAGCCCCGCTAATTCGACCACCTTTTTTGAGGTTTTCGAGAGTGTCGAGCGCACCAAAAACCCTGGTCCGAGAAGCCAAATCAATTGTGGCTGCTTCGAGTTCGTCAAGTGATGCGCCAGTGGCAGCTAATTTTGCGATTGCAATCACAGTTATGCCCTGACCCATGCTTGCCGAACGACTGTCGACAATTCGAACAGGCACGGTAACGCCAGGTTCTTTAGCGCCAGTCTCGGCCGCCTGCATTGTTGCTGAAAGATCACGCGAAAGACTGATCACAAGAATCCCTGTTGCGCCTTGTGAGATAAGTGTGCGGTAAGCCTCAGTAAATTGACCTGGCGCTGGGGCTGCAGTCTGAGGCAATATTGGTGACTCGTTGCAACGTTGCCAGAACTCTGTAGTAGTCAAACTCTTACGGTCAGTAAATTCTTGATCCCCGATACTGAATGTCAGTGGGACGATTGTGATGTTGTATTTTTCGGCCAACGATTGTGGGATGTCACACGCCGAATCGGTAACTATGCGAATGGTCATGGCTTTGATCGTAGTACGGGATGGTTCTTACTAATTTGCTTACGGTATTTGCGCCTTATATGTGCAACCCACCATGTCACGAGCAGCAACAATGCCACCACACTGACAACTTGTCCAAGACCCGCAATTGCGTTGACACGCGCTGAAACTTCAACTTTTTTGCCGAGTTGGCTCAACCCGTCGGCCGTAAATATTCGTATTTCGACAGGAAACAAACCGTTGGATAGTGCAACTACGTCAACAACTAGTTCACTCGACCCGTTTGCCGGCACTCGAATAATTGCTGCAGATTTTGTGAAACGCAATTTCGGACTGAGCACCCTGACCTGAACATCCATGTCTTGGTCGGAAGAATTTTGTAGGTCTAATCTCAATTGACTTTCTCGACTGCCGAGGGTGAATGTCGTACCTTCTTGCAGTGTTACTGCGGTGCGTAGCGTCTTAAGTTCGCCACGAGTTTGTCCGATGAAGTCGGCAAAATCAGACGCACTTAAGTTTTCGCTGGACAGTGCAAGCAGACGTTCGTTCCATTTTGCCCATTGCTCTGAATTCTCGCCGATTGATGACTTCAATTTATCTAAGTCTGTGCGCAGTAGATCTAAATCTTTAATTCGGTCTACGAATAGTGTCGAGTTTGCAGGTCGCAACGTGGGTTTAAATGCATCTTGTCGAGGCATTGAAATATTTTTAAGAGTTTGTATTGAAATTTGCAGAGGAACTCGTTTTAAGATCAGCAAAACCTCGTGCAACAAATCTGAGTTGACAACTGAACCATCTTGTGAAGTCAAAACGATCCATCGCAGAGAAGGTGTTCCGCCATCACTTTCAATTTTGTTGCGTTGTGCCAACAACTGGGCGGCGATTGCGCTCGCGTCAACAAACGAATTGTTGTTTAGATCACTTATTTGGGCAACATAACTCGGGTCAACAACATGAAGTGAGAGAGTTTTGGTGCCAGAAACAAGGCGATACGGCCGCGCAGTGTTTTCAAAAACACCCAGAGATTTGCTTGAGTTTGGCAACATCAGAATCGAGTCATACCCAGATTCAGCAAGTAGGTCTAAACCATCTTGGTCAAGTGGTGTCTTGGCAATCCACACGTTATTAGTTATCGTGTTTTTAGGCGAGAGTGCTTGCAAAGTTTTTTTACCAAGATCAAGTAGCGCCTTAAAATCTTTGTCGTGGTCACTTTGTCTAGCGCTAGATGGATCAAACTGAACATAGGTTGATTCAACAAGGGTTGTCGTGCCGAGTGCAGCGATTAGTTGTACAAGCAATGCCTGATCTTTTGGATTTTGTGACTTGCTAAGTCCATCGATTGCTTGTCCAGATATTTGCACCGAAATTAGTGGCCCATCTGATTCTAAGAGTGCTATCAATTTCGAAAACTTTTCACGAGTTTGGTCATCAACGATGTGTGAGCCATCAAGTTGCAAAGTATTCGAACTGTCCAATACGACTACAACATTGACTGGCATTGGGTCAGTGTTTTTTATTGTGCTGGCACGATTAACAAAGCTTGTTACATCGGCTTGAACAACATTATTTATCAGTACTTCAATGCGCACAGGGTAAATACCTGGATCACCAAATTCGATTCGTTGAGTGTCGGCTTTCAGATCGGTAGTCGATGCGCTGATTTCGATTTGTTGATCAGCGCGTTTTCGCAAGTTATTGAGAGAAAAATCAAGAGTGTCAATTGCAATAAACCGACTTGGCGTCGAAATAAGTTCTCGAACTTCTTTTTCACCGCCTACAACCATTGAGCCAAGTGAAACTCGAACTACCGAATTTGGATTTGAGAATAAATTTTTCAACAAAGTTGGATCATCAACCGTAAAAACAAATCGCAAAGTGCCAGACGTATAAATATGAAAGTTTTGTGCAGTCAATCGCAGGGCATTGCCCAGCACACCTTGCACAGACTCGACTGGCTGAACCTGCTGGGCTTGAACTTGTACGACCAATGTCGTTGAGGCAAACATGCTGATTGCCACGGCTGCGAGTAGTGGAGCAACGAGTGGTTTCAGTCGCATAATCACCAGTTATTCACGGTAGTGCCAGCAACGCCAAGCAATTGAGCAAACGCATCTGTTGTAGTTCAACGTTGCCTAGCCTGTAGAGCGTGGTGCCCCAGCGCTTCGCGCCTGTTTTGAGCGAAATTGCTCCCCTTGTGCCTAGATTTCGTGACGCCGGTTTCAAACTTTTTTTGGTGGGTGGCACAGTTCGCGATTTGATGTTAGATCGCAATGTTGAAGATTTAGATTTTGACCTAACAACAGATGCCCACCCTGATCAAATCAAATCGATTCTTGCTGGTTGGGCAGATGCATTATGGACGCAGGGCGAAAAATTCGGCACAATCGGCGCAAAAAAAGGTAATCGAGTTTACGAAATCACAACTCATCGGGCCGAGGCATACTCGCCAGACTCGCGCAAACCAGATGTGCAGTTCTCTAAAGATATTCACGAAGACCTTTCACGTCGTGATTTCACGATCAATTCAATGGCGTTAGATGTAACTTCAGAAACCCCAGAGCTCATTGATCCATTCAATGGAATGGCAGATCTATTAGCCAAAGTTTTACGAACACCACTTTCGCCTGAAATTAGTTTCAGTGATGATCCGTTGCGGATGTTGCGTGCTGCTCGATTTATTTCTGGTCTTGGAGTAGTGCCAGTGCCAGAACTGACAGCTGCAGTCAAAGCAATGAACGAGCGAATCATAATTGTTAGCGCCGAGAGAATTCGTGACGAGTTCGATCGACTGATGGTGACAGATCGTCCTTCATTTGGGTTGTGGTTTTTAGTTGATAACGGATTGTCGCAACATTTTTTGCCTGAACTAGCAGCGATGCAACTAGAACAAGACCCAATTCATCGACACAAGGATGTTCTTACACATACATTGGCGGTTGTTGAAAATGTCCAACCCGATGCGCCGTGTGATTTTCGGATCACACGATTAGCGGCCTTGTTTCACGACGTAGGCAAACCAAAGACAAGGTCGATTCGCGCCGGCAAAGGTGTCACGTTTTATCATCACGAAGCGGTTGGCGCACGAATGACACGAGAGCGAATGCGCAAACTCAAATACTCAACTCAAGATATCGAAACAGTTTCCGAACTCGTGGCACTCAGTGCGCGCTTTCATACTTATCAAATGGGATGGACCGATGCGGCAGTACGTCGTTATGTGCGCGATGCCGGTGATCATCTTGCTGACTTGAATGTCTTGACCCGAAGTGACTGCACAACACGTAATGAAAAAAAAGTTGAAGCACTTGCACGAAGAATGAGTGAACTCGAACAACGTATTGCAGAACTTGCGGTGAGCGAAGAATTAAAAGCAATGCGTCCAGAATTAGACGGCTCTCAAGTTATGGAATTTCTCAAAATTAAACCAGGTCGAGATATTGGCGAAGCACTTGACTTTCTCATGGAAATCCGCATTGAAGAAGGGTTGCTTGGGGATCAGGAAATTCGCTCACGCCTGAAATCTTGGTGGGACTCGCGAACCAAGTAGGTTCAGATTCTGAAGTCCTAGTATTGAGGTCTAAATATTTATGACACGCAAATCTCAAAAAACAACGCCAGTCACGACAGATGTCAATGACTCTGTTGGCGAAATTGATCATCGTCTAACACGACGCGCACTGATCAATAATTTTCGCCGCGGCGAAGTTTCTCGAGATACTTTGTGCGATGCGCATCCAGAACTATTACGCGTTGCGCGAAACTTTGGCCGATCAACGCGTGTCAAATGTCCGATTTGTGTCAATGACCAACTCGTCACTGTCTCATATGTTTTTGGTCCACGGTTACCAAGCCACGGGCGGTTTATCGCTACTCGAGCCGAGGTTGAACAATTTGATTTACGACCAGAGCGTTTTACTGCTTATTTAATAGAGGTATGTCGGACATGTTCTTGGCACCACCTGCTTAAAACCCGTGTTCTTGGTGGACATGGCAAATCGGATAAGTCGGCAATCGCCCAATAACTCTGCGACAGGCCTGTGGCACTCTGTCTGGATGCCGTTACACTTTCAACTTCACATACCTGCCCCTTCGGGGGCCCCAACTAATCGTTGGGTCCGAAGGGAGTTTTTACGTTTATGCGTGCATACGAATTAATGGTCATTGTCAGTGGCAATCTTGAAGAGTCCGCTGCACACAACTGGATCAGCGTCATTACCAAATCAGTAACTACTGCCGGCGGCACAGTCCACGGCACACCTGATTGGTGGGGCAAGCGTCGTCTGGCTTATCCAATTAAAAAACAGAACGATGGTTACTACGCAATTTTCAATATCACAGCCGATGGTGGGGCACTCGACGAAGCCGAGCGCGCTATGCGAATCGCTGATGATGTTTTAAGGCACAAACTCCTCCGCCTTCCTGATGACGAAGCCGCACGTCGCGGTATGACCGTGTCAGCCTAAAAATATTTACAACAGAAACAAAAGGTACAAAAAATGGCTGACAACAGCATCACTCTCGTCGGAAACTTAACTCGCGACCCAGAAATTCGATTCACAGCAACTGGTCGCGCAGTTGCGTCGTTCGGCATTGCAGTTGGTCGGCGTTATCAAGTCAACGGCGAATGGCAAGAACAAACTTCTTACTTCAATGTCACTGCTTGGGGTCAACTTGGCGAAAATGCAGCAGCAACTTTGGCCAAGGGCACACGAGTTGTTGTAACCGGTCGTCTTGAGCAACGCGAATACACATCCCGTGAGGGCGAGAAGCGCACAGCAATTGATGTAATTGCTGACGAACTCGGACCAAGTTTGCGTTGGGCAACTGCAGAAGTTAAGCGCACGCCAAAAACTGATGGCCAGAGTGGCGGAGCATCTGCTAGTCGACCAGCAAACTCAGGCACCAACCCAGGCACCGAAGCAACGCCATTTGATGGCGAAGAACCATTCTAAAACTCAACTAGCCGATTAACCAGACGATTAACTAACCAATCAACCAGACGATTAAGGACATTCCCAATGACAAGTAAATCCAACAAATTACGTGCACAAAAAGCATTGTTGCGCAAACCAAAGAAGCGCTCAAATGTAGTAGTTACAGAAAAGATTGGCTTTGTTGACTACAAAGATGTCAATTTGTTGCAACGATTTATGTCAGATCGTTCAAAGTTGCGTGCACGTCGAATGAACGGCAACAGCGTTCAACTTCAGCGCGATATCGCAACGGCTGTCAAGAATGCCCGTGAGATGGCACTCTTGCCATACACGAAGCGAGTTTCAGCAACACGCGCACCACGTGAGCGTGGCGAATACGGTTCTGATGACCGAGATCGTGATCGAGATCGCGGCCCACGTCGTCCTCGCCGTGACGATTCGTCATCTGGCGGTTCTTCATCGCGCACATCGGCACCGACTGCACAAACAGTAGAAGTATCACCAAATATCACCGCTGAAATCTCAACTGATGCCAGCACACAAGGGGCAACATCATGAAAATTCTTCTTCGCTCCGATGTCAAAGGTGTAGGTCGCCGTGGCGACATTGTGAATGTTTCAGCAGGTCACGCACGCAACTTTTTGTTGCCAAATGATCTCGGAGTTGTTGCAAATGATGGCACGGTCGCCCAGGCCGACATTATGCGCAAGGCTCAAGAACTCAAAGCTGCAACAGACCGCGAGTCTGCACGCAGTCTTGCAACTGCACTAGCAACCAAGGTGATCACAATCTCGGCTAAGGCCGGCAATGAGGGTCGTTTGTTTGGTTCAATCACGGCTGCCGAAATTGTTAAAGCAGTCTTTGATCAAGCTGGCGTAACTATTGATCGCAAGCATGTGCAACTCGACGAACCATTGCGTCAACTTGGCGAACATGTTGTTGTTGCTGAATTATTTGCCGATGTTTTAGTAAATCTGTCACTAAACGTTGTCGCTAAATAGCGTCAATTTTTAGTCGCTCTTTCCCTGCTTGTTTTAGGTTTATCCACATGAAAGTCACTTTTTCTATGGATACCTCTGTATTTAGTTACGCACTAAAGCTTTTAGCGTCACTGATTTCCACTGGTTATCCACAGAATAATCACAGGGTTATTCCCCTAGCAATCAACAGGCAAACGCAGGCATTGTGTAGTCATGTCTATTGCTGAGTTCCCGCGTGGCGATCGGTCTGCTTCTCAACAGCGCCAGACAAATCGAATTCCGCCGCACAGTATTGAAGCAGAAGCATCGTTGCTTGGTGCGATGTTGTTATCTCAAGAAGCAGTTGGTGTTGCTTTCGAACGCGGAGTGAGATCAGAAGAGTTTTACAAACCCGCGCACCAACATATTTATGATGCGATTCGTTCTCTTAACACTGCTGGTGAACCTGTTGATCCGATCACAGTTGGTGAAGAATTGCGACGCAATAGTTTGCTAGACGGCATTGGTGGCATCGATGCTTTATTGACATTACAAAACACAACACCCGCAATTACTAGTGCTGATCGCTACGCAAAAATTGTGCGCGAGACTGCGTCATTGCGTCGTTTATTAACTGTTGCATCAGAAATTGCCGAGATTGCATATAGCGGGCCCGAAGATGTGGCCAAAGCAATTGATGATTCAGAATCTAAAGTTTTTGATGTTTCTGAAAGCAATATTGGTGATAGTTCGCAACCGCTTAAATACCTTGTCGAAAATGCAATGGAGAAATTAGAAGATCGAGCCAACAATAAAGAGTTAGTGACTGGCACCGCCACAGGTTTGGCTGGTCTAGATAAAATTTTGCTTGGTTTGCAACCAGGCACGCTAAATATTCTTGGCGCACGACCTGCAATGGGCAAGTCGGCTCTCGCACTTGGTATTGCCGTTCACGTTGCGCGTACATCGGGCAAGCCAGTGTTGTTTTTCTCGCTCGAAATGGGCAGTGCCGAACTTGTTCAGAGAATTTTGGCGAGTGAAGCAGGTGTTGATTCAGCAGTTTTGCGCAGTGGTCGACCAACACCAAATGACTGGACAAAAATTGGGCACGCAGTTGGTCGTTTAGATGTGCCATTAATTATTGATGACAGCCCAGGCACTTCAGTTGGTGCGATTCGAGCCAAAGCCCGTCGAACCCTTAGTCGTCAAGGCGATCTTTCGTTGATTGTTATTGACTATTTACAACTGATGGGTGGCGATGGTCGACCAGAGAATCGTCAACTTGAAGTTAGTGAGATCAGTCGAAAATTAAAATTATTGGCTCGCGAATTTAAAATTCCAATTTTGGCTTTGAGTCAGTTAAGTCGTGGTTTAGAGTCACGCACAGATAAACGACCGACACTCTCAGACTTGCGTGAATCTGGCGCACTCGAGCAAGACGCCGACGTTGTGATGTTTCTTTATCGCGACGAAGTTTATAATCCTGACAACAAAGACGAGATTGGTGCAGCCGAATTAAATATTTCAAAGCATCGTGCTGGTCCACTGGGCAAGGTTCGCTTGGCGTGGCTGGCGGCTTACACTCGTTTCGAAAACTTCGCAACAGATACAAATTCGAACTAGTAACTATTATTAATTACCTCATTGGAAATTCATAATGTTTCTTGGTGATGATCTGCTGGCGTGGATGGTGATCGCACTTGGTGGTGCAATGTGCGCTGGCAATGTTGCTGCACTAATTCGTCCACCTAAAAAGCATCGTGACCAAAATGATTTAGCAAAGGCGCCTGTTGTGCGCAGTTTGGTGATGGCCACGATTGGTGGCTTCGCCGCCTTGTGGGCACTTGTTAGTTTGCTCTGAAATAAATACCGAACTGGTAACTAGTTACCAGTCGCTAGTTCGTCGAGATTCTTTTTTCTTGCTGGCATGGCGTTTGCCTTCAAGTCGGCGTTTAACCGATGCCCGAGTCGGCTTTGATTTTCTGCGATTCGGTGTGGGTGGCTTTGCAGCATTATCGATTATTTCTTTAAGTTGCGTCAAACAAAGTTGTCGATTGCGCCATTGGCTACGACTGGTTTGATTAGTTACACGTACTTTTATCGAGAGCGCAGTTGTCACTCGCCGAACTAAAACTTCTGGCCCGGTGATCTCATTAATCGCAACGGTCAAAGTCGCCTTCGACGACGTTTTATTTATATGTTGTCCACCTGCCCCACCCGAACGGGCAAAACTCCATTGCAAAGCAGCGCTTGGTACGACTAAGCCGCTAGTAGTTCGCAGATCTTCGTCAGGTTTCACTTTGGCAAGTCTTGCCCAAGTTTTGAGCGGGTGACGGGAATCGGACCCGCGTATTCAGCTTGGGAAGCTGATGTTCTACCACTGAACTACACCCGCAGTGCTGCAATTGAGCGTACCAACGCTTGTTTGAAGCCAAAATTTCACTCTGGCTAAGAATTCACTAGGGTTTTCTCGTTGTGATTCTGTCTGACCGAACTATTCGAGAGGCTTTGGCCCAAAAGCGGATCGTGATCGACCCGTTAGATGAGTCATGTATTCAACCTTCATCGATTGATGTCAAGGTCTCAAATTTATTTCGTGTGTTTCGCAATCACACCGCAAGCACAATCGATGTAAAACGTGATCTCACCGAACTGACAGAGTTAGTTGAGATTCTGTTTGATGGCGTGTTCATGTTGCACCCGGGCGAATTTGTTCTTGGTTCGACTCTTGAAAGAATCGGGCTTGCTAATGATCTCGTCGGACGCGTTGAAGGCAAAAGTTCTTTGGGTCGTCTCGGTTTGTTGATTCACTCAACTGCTGGGTTTATTGACGCAGGTTTTGACGGTCACATCACTCTTGAATTATCAAATGTCGCGAATTTGCCGATCACGATTTATCCGTCGATGAAAATTGGACAAGTTAGTTTCATGACGATGACGACACCAGCTGATAAGCCGTATGGTTCAGGTGCAAAGGGCTCAAAATATCAAGGCCAGCGCGGACCAACGCCGAGTCAGTACTTCAAAAACTTCGAATAGTTAACTAAAGCTCTGCGAACTTGTCGCACTGTTAGACACAGCGAGCGGTGCAGATTGATTTGCAATTGAACGTTCGCCATTTTCGAGAGCATCAAGCAAGTGAATTGCGATGTCACCAACTTTGATTTGCGATTCGTCTTTGCCGGCGCCTTTGACGCCGTCGTCAAGCATGATGTAACAAAATGGGCATGCCGTAGCGATACGAGTTGCCCCAGTGGCGATCGCTTCACGAGCACGCTCATCATTTACTTTCGTCCCGATGTCTTCTTCCATCCACATTCTGGCGCCACCTGCGCCACAGCACATGCCTTTAGTGCCGTTACGTGGCATTTCGACAATTTCGATTCCTTTAATTGATCCGACAACTTTTCGTGGGGCGATGTAAACATCGTTGTGTCGACCGAGGTAACACGAATCGTGATAAGTGATGCGCTCTTCGAGTGTGGCGTTAGTTACGTCAAGCTTTCCAGATTCAATTAAGTCTTCAAGCAACTGTGAGTGATGGATCACTTCGTAATTGCCACCAAGTTGCGGGTATTCGTTTTTTAGCGTGTTGAAACAGTGTGGGCATTGAGTAATAATTTTTTGCACACCCATCGTGTTGAGCATCTCGACGTTGGGCATCGCCAACATTTGAAATAAGTATTCGTTGCCACTGCGTCGCGCGCTGTCTCCAGTGCACATTTCGCTTGGTCCAAGAATTGCAACATCAATACCCGCCCGCTTGAGCAACTTTGCCATTGACTGTGTTACTTTTTTATTTTTGTCGTCGAAACTTCCGGCACAGCCAACCCAATAAAGATATTCACTTGCGAACGGTGCACCTGGGTCGAGTATTTGTACGTCTAAATCTTTGGCCCACTCACCGCGATCGGTTTGGCTCATCCCCCATGGGTTGCCTTGATTCTCCATTGCGCGGTAGGCGTTGCCCAATTGTGCAGGAAAGTTACTTTCCATTAGCGACAAATATCTGCGCATATCGAGAATCTTGTCGAGAATCTCGATATTTACTGGGCAGATTTCATCGCATGCTTTGCAACTCGTGCATGACCAAATTTCTTCGGCAGTGATTCGCTCAAACAATAAGTTCGCACCAATTTTAATTTCAGCATCAGCACTTAGAGGTGGAGATACTTTGCCCCCCGGAGCGTGTGCCGCAGTTGCCGCCATTACTTCGCCACTCTTGAGAATAATTTCTCGCGGATCAAGTGGCTTGCCTGTGGCATGGGCAGGGCAGACACTTGTGCAACGACCGCACATGGTGCACGCGTCGAGATCAAGCAACTGCTTCCAAGTAAATTCTTCGATCACATGTACGCCAAATGATTCAAGAGAAGTTTCGGTGAGGTTTGGCATCGCCTTCATCGCACCTTTTGGGCGCTCGCGATCTTTGAGATACATATTTAACGGGGATGTGAACATGTGGCGCAACATCGTGATCGGCAGAATCGCCAAGAACACAATGAATGTCAATACGTGCGCCACCCACCAGCCTTGGTGCCAAGTTGTCAGTGTCTGTGCGCTTGCACCGTTGACAAGTTGAGCCAACGGATAACCAACAACGCTCCAGCGCTCATGATCGAGGTTGACACCAGCAGCTTGACCTTGGGCGATGCGAAACATCTCTGCACCAAAACCAGTTACACC
>OFRL01000413.1_pt1 | contig 20962 bp, 21 predicted proteins | sample 1543121 | NCBI WGS metagenome assembly OFRL01 (sample SAMN07774228, study PRJEB24372) | wastewater metagenome | isolation source: Lake Maggiore Cannobio | place: Italy: Cannobio | collected 2016-01
GATGAATCTGACGGACTACGTCATCACGCCGATCTCTGTCGCGTTCGAAGCGGTGCGTTCGCGCGCAGCCGAGCAGGGCGTGGGGATTGTGGAAAGTGCAGTCATTGGGCTCGTGCCTCAAGCGGCCTTAGTACAGATCGCCGCGCACAGTGTCGCACTTAAACAGTTTGATGCGACGCAGGTGCTGGAGACGCGACTGGCGAGTGGGCTGTTCAGTACGGTGGTCCGGCCAGTCCCGTCTCGTACGCAGGAGCCGGTCGCTTTGCAATCGCAATCGCTTACGGATTTTTTCGACTCTGTGGCTGCGGCGACTCCGATTCCAGCCGGCGGGGCGGTTGCGGCTTTAGTGGGAGCCCTCGCGTCCTCGCTGGGGATCATGGGCGCGCGACTTAGCCAGCAACGGACAGTCGAAGGTCGGCTGTGTGAGATTAGCCTGCGGCTGCGTGCGCTGATGCAAGCGGATGGCGAGGCCTATCAGCGCTTTGTTCAGGCTACGAAGCTCGCAAAGACGGACAAGGCTCGTCCCTCCGTTTTGTCTGCCGCGCTCCATCTTGCGACGGAAATCCCCCTCGAAATCGCCGAGCAGGCGACGGAGGCGGGTGCCCTCCTCTATGCGTGTGCTGCGGAGGTGAAGCCCCCCGTCCAGTCTGACCTGACGGTTGGATTATTGCTGGCGGTCGCCGCCGCGGATGCGGGGCGCCACACAGTCGCGGAAAATATAAAAACACAACACAATCAACGCCTTAAACGATCTATTTTGCGGCGAATGCACGTAATGACAAAGCGTCTTGAGGAACTGAGGGGGCTATGTTATAGTTCCGCCCTTGGTCAAGGACGGGTTCGTAGGAGAAAAACCCCTGTACAGGCCTCGCCTGGGAAAGTAAGTAGACGGGAAGAATGGAAATCAAAGTCTTTAATAATAACGTTGAAAAAGCCCTCAAAGTTGCCAAAAAGAAACTCGCGGGGGAAGGCCTCTTTCGGGAACTGAAGCGTCGGCGGTTTTACGAGAAGCCGAGCGTCAAGAAGAAAGCCAAGGAACGCGAAGCGCAGCGTCGTCGTCAAAAGTGGTTGTCGAAGCGTAAGCCAGAGTAAGCCTCTCTCCACGCGCTTGCTCGTTCGGTTGATCGCAGTCCGCTCACGGTGTTCGTCTATTTTCCTTGTCCATGCGTCAGGATCAGATCACGGCTGCGCTTCGAATCGTGAAGCGCGAGACTCGTCAGTGGGCGGAGCCAGTCCTCGGGGTAGTTTCACGCGAGTCGAGCCGCAACCCTTTTCACATTCTCATTGCCTGCCTCCTCAGCCTCAGGACTAAAGATAAAACAACTGGTGAAGCCAGTGGCAGGCTCTTCGCGCTGGCGTATCAGCCGGCCTCGATGCTGGCCCTTCCGCTCCGGCAGATCGAACAAGCCATCTACCCCGTGTGCTTTTACCGGACAAAGGCCGCATCGATCCATGCGATCTGCCGCCGCTTGCTGGATCATTATGGTGGCGCAGTGCCTGATTCCATCGAGGAACTGGTCACGTTGTCGGGGGTCGGCAGGAAAACGGCGAATTTGGTGGTGACGGTCGCCTTCGGCAAGCCCGGTATCTGCGTGGATATCCACGTGCATCGCATCAGCAATCGCTGGGGCTATGTCAAGACGAAGACGCCGGAGGAAACGGAAGAAGCCCTACGACGCAAGTTGCCGAAGCCGCACTGGATTACGTTCAACGATCTGCTCGTCCCGTATGGCCAGCATCTCTGCCAGCCTGTCTCGCCTTTCTGCAGTCAGTGCAAACTCACCGCATATTGCGATCGGGTCGGGGTGACCCGTTCGCGGTAAGCGAGACAAGCGGGATGGGCGAGAAAAGCGCGTACGAGTCTCGCACGCGCAGACTGCTAGATGAACAGTTTCGTTTCCGCATCGGCGGTGAGCGCAATAATGGCGGGAAGTCCCATGACTTCGTCGACGTTTTTCGTCACAGCGGCAGGATCTACGCCCATGTATTCCAGCCCCGCGCTACAGGCGATGAGCCGGAATCGGCCGACCAGTTTCGCATCCTGAAACATTTCAGAAATCTTCGGAACGTTCTTTTCTTTCAGCAGCCGCGTCACGTCCTCTGCCGATGAAGCATATTCTGGCGGAAAGTCAATCACGTCAATTTTCCCCTCGGCCAGTTTTTTGATCGTCCAGAATAAGAGGATCACGATGACGTCTTTCCCCATCGCCGCCGCCGTGAGACTCAGGGTCGCAACCTGGTGCAGGGTATCGTAGGTGGCATGATGGGCGAAGATGACGAACTTGGAGTGAGGTGGCATAGTTGGCGGCTATTTCTTGGTGGCGCGCGTTTTGACGCTATTGATGTAATCGGTGATAGCTACATCGACTTCGCCCGCGGTCATGGGACGGTCATGCGTTTCACTCTCGTCGACAAGGTACTTGTCCTGCTCTTTTTCTTGTCGTAGAACCACGGAATTCTCTGGTGTCACTTCGATCAGCATGAACCACTCGCGCCCCTCTTGCGTGATGATAACCTCCTTGCCAAGGCCTTTTTTCGTAATCTCGACATGAAGATCCTCAGATGCGCCACCCGAAGAGGGCATCGCAGCGAGGGCCAAGCCTAAGCCTACGATGCCAAGCCAGGGACCGATGAGACGTGAGAGGGCACGCTGCGACATAGTGGCCGGATTATAGCTCGCTCAGAAATTTGCCGCAAATCTTCGTGGCTGTTTGGTTGTTGGCTTGAGTGCTCCCAGATCGCATGCTAGGATGCGCGTCTCATGGATGGCGTACTTGCAACAATTCAGCAATGGATTCCAGTCAATGTACTTATCGGGCTCACCGTGGCCTCGGTCATCGGCTTTGTGGCCTCCCTGATCGCCATTCCGCTGATTCTCGTCCGTCTCCCGGCTGACTATTTTGACATGCGTACGCCGCGCCATTGGATGAAAGACCATCATCCCCTACTGCGCTTGGTGGGGCTCATCGTGAAGAACGCCGTAGGTGTCATATTTTTCTTGGCTGGACTTGCCATGCTCTTTTTGCCAGGGCAGGGCCTGTTGACGATGTTGATTGGTGTGTCGCTTATGGACTTTCCCCGCAAGCGCGAGTTGGAGGCCAAAATGGTCGGCCAGCCGACCTTGCTGGGTATCATCAACACGATGCGACAGAGGTTTAATAAACCGCCGCTGACATTAGCTCCCGACCCCTAGACTCCTCACCCATGGCCAGCAACGACTCCCACCGTAAGACGCTCTATCTAATCGATGGGAGCGCCTATATCTATCGTGCTTTTTTCGGCCTGCCGGCGATGAATAATTCCAAAGGCCTTCAGACCCACGCCATCTTCGGCTTCACGATGACGTTGCTGAAGATTATTCGCGAGAAGAAGCCAGATGGCCTCGTTGTGGCATTTGACGAAAAGGGGCCGACGCTCCGCCACGCGGCGTTCAAAGATTATAAGGCGCAGCGGCCGCCCATGCCGGACGGGATGAGCGCTCAGATTCCCTACATCCACCGCGTGGTGGAGGCCCTTAATATTCCCGCCGTTCGGCAGTCCGGTTACGAGGCGGACGATTTAATCGGCACTCTTGCCCACCAGGCAGAACAGGCGGGATTTGATGTTGTCATCGTCACGGGCGACAAGGACATGTTTCAGCTCCTGACGGCTCATGTGCGTATCTACGACCCGGTGAAAGATAAATGGCTTGGCGAAGCGGAATGTCTCGAACGGTTCGGGGTGGAGCCCGCACGTGTCGTGGAGATCATGGGGCTTATGGGCGATGCGTCGGACAATATTCCCGGCGTCAAGGGCATTGGCGAGAAGACGGCGATGAAGCTGATCGCCCAGTTCGGGACGATCGATGAGCTTCTACGCCGTGTCGATGTGGTTACCCCTCCCAGAATTAAAGCCCTCCTGATCGACCAGGCAGAGAACGCCCGCCTTAGCCGGAGGCTGGTGACCATCCAGCTGGATAGTCCCATCCCCTTTGAGCCAGAGACCTATCATCTCAAGCCTCCACATCAGGACCAGCTCATCAACTTGTTGAACGAGCTGGGGTTCATCGGACTCCTCAAAACGTTTCAGTCCTCCTTCACGCACCCGGAGAAGGCTGTGGTGGAGACGGAACTTGTACAGGATGAATCTTCTGCGCAGCGATTTGTGAAGAGCTTGCCGCAGGGAGGTGTCCTCGGTCTGCAATGTCTGCTGGCCCCTGGAGCCGGGGCACAGGCAGATGTTCAGGGCTTTGCACTGTGTAGTGGAGACAGGAGCGCGTTCATTCCACTTAACGTTCAGGCCTACATGAGGCCGATCATTGCACTGCTACATGACTCCACGAGAACCAAGGTGGTTCATGATCTAAAGGCGACCCTGCTGGCCTTTCACCGTATCGGGGTGACCCTCGCAGGCCCCTTCTTGGACATTATGGTGGCGGACTATCTTCTTAATCCTAACCGCCGTGATCACCAGCTTGAGACGGTTGCGTTGGAACTTCTGGACCATCGGCTCGGGACTGGCAAGCAGGAGAAGGCTGCTCCGAAATCCCTGTTTGACGACGCGGACAGAGGATCACGTGAAGAAGCCACGGAGGCAGCCTGGGCGCTGGCTAGGCTCGCGCAGCCCTTAACGGAACGGTTGTCGGAGCAGGGCAGCCGTGCGCTGTTCAACGATGTGGAGATACCGCTCATACCCGTCTTGGCCGAGATCGAGCGGAATGGATTTTTGTTGGACGTCGAGGGCCTGCACACGCTGAGCAAAGAGTTAGAGCATGATCTCGAGAAGATGATCGAAACGATTCAGGGCCTGGCCGGCGGCGAGTTCAACATCAATTCGCCCAAGCAGCTTGCCACGGTACTCTTCGAGAAGTTGGGGCTCAAGCCGATCAGGAAGACCAAGACCGGCTACTCAACCGATGAAGACACGCTAGCCCAGCTCGCTGCGCAGCATGAATTGCCCGCGCAGATTGTGAACTATCGGAGCCTCAGCAAGCTCAAATCGACCTATGTCGATGCCTTGCCGGAGATGGTGAACCCTGAGACCAAACGGCTCCATACCTCGCTCAATCAGACCGTCGCAGCGACTGGACGGCTCTCCTCCACCGAGCCGAACTTGCAAAATATTCCGGTGAAGGGCGAGTACGGACTCCGAATCAGAGAAGCCTTCATCGCGCCTCCTGGCCATACCTTGCTCTGTGCCGACTATAGTCAGATCGAGCCCCGCATCCTCGCGCACCTGTCGCAAGATTCGCGCTTGCTTGCGGTGTTTGCCAAAGGGCAGGATATCCATATGGCTACCGCTATGGAGATTTTCGGCCTACCCTCTGGTCAGATCACACGAGACATGCGACGCGTGGCCAAGACAGTCGTCTTCGGGATTGTGTATGGGATCAGCCCATTCGGTCTGGCGTCGAATATTGGCGTGACCCAGGCGGAGGCGAAGAAATACATTGAGACCTTCTTTGAGAAGTTTTCTGCCGTGCGGGCCTTGATGGACCGGAATATCGAAGAAGGCAAAACGAAGGGCTACACGACTACGATCCTCGGGCGGCGGCGTCCCATTCCTGAGCTGCAGAGCGGAGATCCTGTGCAACGGGGCTTCGGTGAACGTATGGCGGTGAACAGTCCAATCCAAGGCTCAGCGGCGGATCTCATTAAAGTAGCAATGATCAGCGTGAGCCGGTTGCTGGCCCATGAGCTGCCCCATACCAAGATGATTCTCCAAGTCCACGACGAATTGATTTTCGAGGTACCGGAACAACACTTAGAAGAAACAAAGCAGCGCGTGAAACAGGAGATGGAAGGGGCGGGAAAGAGGATTGGGTTGTCCGTACCCCTAAAAGTCGATATGGGGACAGGTCATAACTGGCGACTGGCGCATCCGTAAGCGCCGTGATGGTGTTAGGGAATTTCACTTGTCATGAAGTTGGGTAGAGGGCTTGCGTAATTTCTGTCGTATTGAAGAGCATCGTGTTAAGGCGGGTATAAGCGGCGTGGCCGAAGTAGTGGTCGCGCACGTTGGTTGAGCCGGTGAAGTCTTTGTAGTCGATGAGCAGGCCCAGCCCTTCGCTTGGGATGCGGACGGCGCGCCGCGCACATTCGAGCCAGCGTTCGAATCCGTCGAAGGGCTCGACAATTTCCCACACAGCTTTGTTGGCGGCTTTCGCCGCGTCGCCTTCCGGCACGGCATCGCTGCCGGCCACGGCCATTTCCTGAACATAATCTCCGCCCCAGGCCATCGGCATTTCCATGGTGATCTGGGGCAGCTCCATTTTTGCGAGCCAGGCCTTGCCATCGGTCCGAAGATTCCGATGGTTGACGATGTGCAGTAGCTTGCCTACTCCTGACAGGTCCCATCCGTACCGGACTGGCATGCCGAAGGTGACGACGTCCAGCGCCGCTCCATTCAGGAGGGTGCCTTCCGATAGGAAGGGGGTGATCCGTTGGATCGTCGTGGTGATGTCTGGCCGATTGATCTGAGTAGCGAAATCCGACAGGAGAGCGAACAGTCTCGTCCTGCTGCTGGATGCGGCTACACATAAGAGATTCGAGACGAGGGCGAGGACTAAGCCGGCCTGTCCATGGGCCTGTAGGAGGATTCGATCTCCTTCGCCTAGCTTGTGGGTTTCGGTCCAGTCACGTAGCCGTCCAAGCAGCGAGGTGGCCGCCAAGGCACGGCCCAGGTGATGGTGTTCGCAGGACCAGAGTTCTCGGATGCAATGGATTTGACGATTGAGGCCCCGGTTCAGCGAGTGTTTCATCAGCTCCACGTAGGCGTTTGTGAAGTTGCCCGCATCCCCGATCTGCTCGTCGATCAGCCGCTTGGTGGCGTCATCGTTAGGGAGCGGTGGCTTCAACCCGCCGGGTAGAGATGCAATCCCATTGCTCCCGTCTCGTAGTAGCGCGAGGAGGGCATCGACGCCCGTCACGCCGCGTGAGTAGCCACGTTTCAGCCCGCCCAATTCATCCAGCCGTTGAGCCCCGAAGAGATCAGTCCCCATGATCGAGCCATGCAGTAAGACGATCAGACGGACGCCCGCTTGCGATAGAGATTTGCCGGTTGCGGCCATGACTTCCTGTCCGGACGGCAACTCCGATAGCACTCCCAGGGTCGCCTCACGAATGGTGAGTCGCTCGCCGGGATTTTTCCGCGACATTTCGTCATGTTGGAAATTATTTTCAATTGGCACGGGGAGCTACATCCACGAGGTTATATGTTTCAGAAAGCCGCGAAACGGTTCAATTGCTTACCAGTTTGAATTAATGACACACTATCACTGAACTCGATGCTCTCAGTGCACACTTTATTGCACACAGTAAGAGTTAAAGGAAAGAAACATTTGGTCGCCCGCATCGCAATTCTTGGAGGGAAACGTTTCATTTCTGAAAATGTTCGCAGCAGAAATGTTTGGGGCTCGCACGTGAGCCTTTGCCACGGCTCGAACTCACGCAGGCAAGATGTGCTTAGATGCCTCGTGGCGAAGCAAATCCTCGCCAATCTTGCCTACGGGGCCCCTTAATCCCTTGTTTTGGCCGAAAATGGCATGATAAATTAGGTGTTCTATTGGAATAAAAGGGAGGGGCCTGAGGGTATGTTACGTCGCCTCAATCGTGGATGGTCAGTTCGCATACTTGTCACACTATGCGTTGCTCTTGGCTTGTGGCTCCAGCCTGGCGCGGCGGTGGCGGCGGTGGTCCAGACCGAACATGTGATTCTTTTCGTCCTGGAAGGGTTTGGCCAGGACTCCCTGAAGGGCGGCACGATGCCGACCCTTAGCCGGCTGGTGAAGGACGGGTCTGTCACTTGGTCGGCTACGGCGGTCAAACCAGCCTTGCGGCTCCCGACGATGGTGTCGTTAATTACGGGGATGCCGGTTGAAAAGCATGGTATCACCTGGAACGTTTTTGAGTTTAGCCGTGGGTATCCACGCGTCCCGAGCGTGTTCGACTATCTCGACTTGAGCGGGGGCCGCGACAGTGCGATTTTCCTCATGGACGAATCCCTCTATCAGTTGGCGAGACCGGAGCCCTACACCGATTATCAGATGTGCGGGCCTCTGAAGCCTGAATGCAGCACGGACCGGATCGTGTCCTACATTCGTCAATATTTCAAAAAAGCGACCAGCGGTCATGGGTACGGCCATGCCATCTCGGCTTTGCCGCATTTCCTGGTTGTGCATCTTCCTGAGGCTGGCCGCGCTGGCACAGCTCGGGGTTGGACTTCGAAGGAATATCGCGAGGCCCTGCGCTCGGTGGATAAGGCGATCAATTCCGTGTTGGATCTCTATAAAGAAAAAAAGCTGATCAAGGGGACGACTCTGTTCGTGACCTCGCTCAGCGCGCCCGGCCAGGACCCTGGTCAGGAGCAGGCTGACGCAGCCGTGCCGATGGTGCCTTGGATTGCCTCGGGGGGTGGAGTCAAACATGGGTACGCGATCCACCAGCCGGTCTCGATCTTAGATACGGGCGCGACGGTGATGCGGACGCTGGGATTACAGACTCATACAGAGTGGGAGAGTTATGCCGTGGAAGAAATCTTTCAGGCTGCCTTTGTCCCGGCCCCCAGATTATCCTTATTGGAGTAGGTCGCAGGATGCCGCATGTAAAATGGTACATGATCGTGAGCCTGCTCGGGGGCGTGCTGGCCTCTTCGGTCGTCTTCTCGGCGCTCGCAGCCGGTCCACCTGCTGCCTATACGCAGGAACATGTCATCACCGTCGACGCCACGAAAATTCATCCTCAGACTTGGTGGTATGTGCCGGGCGTCACTCCGCCTATTCAGGCGTCGGACCCTGAGTCTATGGATGCCTACAGGACGACCGAGTCCCGCCCCCTCAAACTGAAGCCGGGTAAGTATAAGTTCATCAGCTTCACTTTTGATTTCCCCTTCACGGTGAATCTGGAGGGTAAGCTGGATATTGCCCAGGCCTTCAACCAATGTGTGGAGGGGCGAGGGACCCAGACCTTAACCGTCCGTTGCAGCCAGACCTATCCGCATGGCGGCCAGCGCGACAACTACTATCCGTAGAGGAGCGGCACTCATGGCTCAGACGCTTGATGATCTCTTAGAGGCACTCGAGGATGTCGATGATGCTACCCGCGAAGAGGCGGCCAAGGCCCTTGCGGAACTCGCAAATCCTTCTACCTTGGACGCGCTGGTTGGGGCTTGCGGAGACGAATATTGGAGCGTGCGGGCCCATGCGGGCCGTGGCGTGGCGAAGATCGGTGGGACGAAAGCTGTGGAAGCGCTCATCGTCCTATTCAACGATGCCACTATGGATGTGCGGAACGATGCCGTCGAGGCTATGGCCTCGATGGGGGCGATGACGGTCGATCGCTTGATCGTCGCATTAAAAGACGAGCGGTGGCGCGTCCGCGAGCATGCCGCAAAAGTCTGTGGCGAGATCAAAGATCCGAAAGTCGTCGAGGCGCTTATGCTCGTCTGTCGCGATCGTGACGGCGCCGTGAAGAGCGCCGCGGTAGAGGCGTTGGGCAAGATCCGCAACCCCAAAGCGATCCCCGTCTTGACCAAACTATTTCGCGATCCCTCGAAAACCGTACGAGAAACAGCCGGGACCGCCCTCATCGCGATCGGCCAGCCTTCCGTCGATCCGTTGATGGAATGTCTTCTGGATAAAGATTTTATCGTGCGGTGTCATGCAGCCCGTGCGCTCGGCGGGATGACCACGGACTATCAAATTGGACGAACCTGGGTGCGGGACTCCAAGGTTGTCGATATTTTGATTGCCATGCTGAAAGATCCGGATCGGGCCGTCCGGGAAGATGCCACGATTGCCCTGGGCCAGATCGGCGATCCGCGGGCTATCGATGGCTTGATCGAGGCAATGAAGGACGGGGTCGTGAAGCGACATGCCATTGCGTCGCTCGGCATGATCGGGGATCCGCGCGCCCTGCCCCCGGTACTGGATGCCTTGAAGGGGAAGGGGATTAAGCAGGATGGGACTCCGACTCCTGGGTGTATCGTCAGCGAAGATGCCTTTATCAAGGAAGCGGCTGCGACGGCGCTGGGCCAGTTCCGCGATCCACGTGTGATCCCTGATTTGATCATGCTCTTGAAAGATGGTGTGTTGCGTGAGAAGGCGAGCGCCGCCCTCGCGACGATTGGCGATACGGCGATCGAGCCGCTGATTGCCTTTCTGTACGACCCGAAAGCCTCTGAAGTGGTTAAAGAAGGGGAGCGGGTGCTCTCCTACGCGTCGGTCCGACTCACGGCGAAAGATGCCTTGCGGCAATTGACGCTGGAGACGCTTGAGAAATTGGGTTGGATGCCAGCGCCGGAAGACATCACCGTGAACTCGAGCGTGGTCGACAATGCCCGAGTGGACATGCCGCTCGGCGACACGGGACGATTTGGCCCGTCTGGTGATTATGCCCAACGAGGCTAGCAGGTAGCGGAACACTATGGCGGACGCGGTAGCTGAACAGATCGCCGCTCTCAAAGATGAGGACTGGGCGATTCGTGAAGAGGCGGCCATGATTCTGGGCCGACTTCGGGATCCAAGAGCGGTTGTCCCATTAGTCTCTGTGTTGCGTGACGGTGATCGCGCGGTGCGCGACGCGGCGACGGGGGCGCTCTTGGCGATCGGCGAGCCGGCCGTGATGACCCTGGGGGCCTGCCTCGCCGATCCCGTGCTCACGGTTCAGGAGTTGGCCTCGTCGGTGTTGGCCGCGATTGCCGATGTGCGGGTGCTCGGGCCACTCATCAAGGCGCTGAAGAGTCCGGACTGGATTGTGCGGATGCATGCGGCCAAGGCCTTGGGCCTGATTCACGACGCAGGGGCCGTGGTGTCATTAGTGCCGTTGCTCCAGGACAAGGTAAAAGCCGTGCGTGAGGAAGCGTCGACGGCCCTTGCGGCAATCGGCGAGGCGGCGCTCTCGTCGCTGCTCGAGGCGCTGACTCATACGGAATGGTTGGTGCGGCTGCATGCGGTCGAGGCGTTAGGGAAAACGAGGTCGCCAGACGCGGTAGACCCTCTGCTATCGGTGCTCGGAATCCCTTGCGCTCAGCCATCGGGTGTGGCACCCTTTAGTTATGGCTAAATCGAGCACGGTGATCATCGACGACACCGACAAAGCGCTTTTAGAGGCCCTGCAAAAAGACGGGCGCTTGCCCTACACCAAGCTCGCGGCGCGGGTGGGATTGTCCGAAGCCGCGGTGCGTCAACGCGTCCAGCGACTGATCGAGGGGGGCGTTACTCAGATCGTGGCTATCACCGACCCACTCACCCTCGGCTATCGCCGCATGGCCATGATCGGGATTCGGGTCGAAGGCGATTTGCGCGACACCGCCGCCACTTTGGCCGACTTGACCGAAGTTGACTACGTAGTTATCGTCGGCGGCTCGTTCGATATTTTGGCCGAAGTTGTCTGCGAAGATGACCAACACCTGCTGAGCTTGCTTAACGATAAAATCCGTGCCATACCTGGTGTGCGTTCAGTAGAAACATTTACTTACCTTGACCTATACAAACAAACTTACTCATGGGGGACCTAATGGCTAAAAATAAAGATGAAAAGTACGCAAAAAAATTAGACGAGATGGCGCAACGCCACTTGTGGATGCATTTCTCCCGCATGGGTACCTACAGTAAGAAAAAAGCCGTACCGATTATCGCTCGCGGGGAAGGATCTTACGTTTGGGATATACACGGTAAGCAGTATCTTGACGGTTTGTCGGGTTTGTTCACCGCTCAACTTGGCCACGGTCGGGCCGATTTAGCCGACGCGGCGGCCGCTCAAGCCAAGACGCTGGAGTACTGGCCCATCTGGACTTACGCCCACCCAACCGCAATCGAGTTGGCCGCCAAACTGGCCGAACTCGCGCCCGGAAACTTAAACCGAGTGTTCTTTACCTCGGGGGGATCCGAAGCGGTGGAGTCAGCCCTCAAATTGGCTCGTCAGTACCACCGCCTGCGGGGCGACGGCCAGCGCTACAAAGTCATCGCCCGTAAACTCTCTTACCACGGCACCACCATGGGCGCCCTTACCGTCACTGGGTTATCGGCCTACAAGAACGTCTTTGAACCCCTAGTCCCGGGTTCTCATCATGTCGGAAACACCAACCGGTATCGCCACCCGCTGGGTGACGACGAGAAGGCCTTCATGCTTTCGATTACCGACGAAATAGAAGAAGCCATTATTTGGGAAGGACCCGAAAATGTGGCCGCGGTATTTTTAGAGCCAGTGCAAAACGCGGGTGGATGTTTTACCCCACCCGAAGGGTACTTCCAGCGCGTGCGAGAAATCTGCGACAAATACGGAGTGCTATTTATCTCCGACGAAGTCATCTGTGCCTTTGGTCGGCTAGGGACTTGGTTTGGTGCTGAGCGTTTTGACTACCTACCTGACATGATCACTTGCGCTAAAGGGATCACTAGTGGGTACGCACCTCTCGGGGCAGTAATTTGTGGCGATCACATTGCCGAACCGTTCCTTGAAGGTAATAACTCTTTTCTGCACGGGCTTACCTTTGCCGGCCACCCTGTAAGTTGCGCAGTAGCACTCGCGAACTTAGCGGCGATGGAAAACGAAGATATTTTGGGCCACGTTCAGCGCAATGAAGCTGGATTTCGTGAACGCCTCGAGAGTTTGCGCGACATACCCATCGTGGGCGATGTACGGGGCCGGGGTTATTTCTACGGAATTGAGTTAGTGCGCGACCAGCAGACCAAAGAGACTTTCACCGACGCGGAAGCGGAAGACTTGCTCCGAGGGTTTTTGTCGCCCGCGCTCTACGAAGCCGGACTGATTTGCCGTTCTGATGACCGAGGCGACCCGGTAGTGCAGTTGGCTCCGCCCCTTATCTGCGGAGATAAAGAACTCGACTTCATCGAAGCGACCATGCGTACGGTCTTGACCGAAGCGTGGCGGCGATTTGGCCTCGCCGGAGCAGCCGCGTGAGCACCACTGTCGGGGTACCCCGCGAGGTGAAAAAGGGGGAACACCGAGTAGCCATAACCCCCGACGGGGTGGCCGAGCTCATTGCCAGCGAAGTGGCGGTAGTAATCGAAACTGGGGCCGGTGACGATTCGTCGATCACCGACGACGACTTCCGGGCCGCGGGGGCCGAGATTTCTTCTTCGGCCGACGACACTTGGGGCCGAGCCGATTTGGTGCTCAAAGTTAAAGAGCCCCAAGCGTCGGAGTTTTCACACCTGCGGCCCGATCTCACTTTGTTCACTTATCTGCACCTCGCGGCTTATCCCGCCGTGGCCGAAGCGCTGCTCGAAAATAAGACTACCGGCGTGGCTTACGAAACCGTACAGTCCGTTACGGGCGATCTTCCCCTGCTCGCGCCCATGAGCGAAGTCGCCGGGCGCATGGCGACTCAAATTGGCGCCCACTTTCTTGAGCGCGAACACGGGGGCCGGGGAGTTTTATTGGGCGGAGTGCCCGGAGTACGCCCGGCCAAGGTAGTGGTGATCGGTGCGGGAAATGTGGGTTGGAACGCGGCCTGGATCGCCCAAGGGATGGAAGCTGAAGTTTTATTACTAGACAAAAATATCAACCGGTTGCGGGCGGTTGATGAAGTCAACCAAGGACGGATTGTTACCGTGGCCAGTAACCGCGGGGCGCTGGAGCGAGCCTGCGCCGACGCGGACTTGGTGATCGGGGCGGTCTTGGTACCGGGGGGCCGAGCACCAATAGTTGTTACCGAAACTATGGTCGAATCGATGAAAGCCGGCGCGGTGATCGTTGACACCGCAGTTGATCAGGGTGGCTGCGTAGCCACGATCCACGAAACTAGCCACGACAACCCCATTTACGAATTACACGAAGTGCTGCACTATGCGGTCGGAAATATCCCCGCGGCGGTACCCAACACTTCTACTTACGCTCTAACTAACGCCACCTTGCCTTACGCACACGCGCTGGCAGTACACGGAGTTGCTGCGGCCACCACCAGATCAGCCGACTTGGCTCAAGGAGTCAACACCGTGGGCGGGATGATCACCAACCCCGCGGTAGCCGAGGCGTTAGGGCGGCCGTGGGTAAGCGCAGTTGAGGCGTTCGCGGCCTAAAAGCCAATTAAGATAAGGGCGCGCTGGGGCGAGGACCCGCTTACGAAGTGGCGTTAAGCCTAGCGATAGTAAGCATTGCGATTGCCAAAGAGCCCCCGATCGCGGCCCAGAATAAGACCGGCTGACCGGCGTCGGTACCCGCGGCTAAAAGATGGATCGTTATCACTACGTAAAGAACATAAGAACTCAGGTGTACGCCGTGCCAAAACCGACGGGGTAGACGTTTCATTATTAACGATGTGCCTTCGATGGCGAGCAATAAATAAAACCCAATGATTCCCCAAGCTACTGCGACGGGGTGCCACTTGGAAGCCAAGGGGACAAACAAATCGGCTAGGCCAAAACTAACAAAATTATCGAGGGCCAAACTCGCCGTATGGATAACGACAAATATCACCGCAAGAGCGCCAAACCATCGGTGTAGATCAAGAACCCAGGCTGGCTTAGGTCGACGAGTAAAACGCCCAGTGAGGGAAATTCCCCACACCACCGCCGCCCAACACAAAGCCCAAGCGACAATGCCGCTGGCGCGTGAGGTGTACCACCACAAATGAGTAGTCACACTAAAAACTCAGAAAATCCGGGTGACATCTCCACTACTTTTTCGCCCGCGTCATCATCAATAAACATTGCCTCTACCCCGCGCGCTTGGGCGGTGGCCATCCGCTGATGGCGGACAACTAAACACAACTCAGTGGCCACGACTTCGGCGTCAGAACCACTTCCGGCTATCACGGTGACTATCTCGGGGGCTAAAAGCGCCGGCTGACCCGTAGCGGGGTCAATGAGGTGGTGCGCCGGCCCGCGAGCGTTATCCCAAAGCCGACGAGTGGTTCCGCTAGTGGCCACCGCGCCGGCGCTGAGCGCGATCAGCGCGTTATCGAGATGCGGGACTTCAATAAGCCAACCCGATTCCGCCGGAGCTTGTCCCCGCACCCGCACGTCGCCCCCAAGATTTACGCTCGCGCCACAAGCCCCTTGATCTAACAACATCTCGCTCACCATATCGGCCGCTAGTCCTTTGCCGATGCCGCCTAAATCGATACGCACACCCGCCGGAAGGGTTATCGCCCCGACGACTCGATCGACCACGACTCCTGCGGGGGTCGGTACGGTGGTCGGGGACGCAGGTGAGTTGGTGGGCGAATCAAGTTGATCAAAACTTTTGTCGTAGCCCGCAGCCACCAGGGCGTCGGCCACGGTCGGGTCGTAGTGACCATCAGTCCAACGCCACGCAGCGATGGCCCGCTCAACTGCGTCGAGAGTGTCAGAACTAACTAAAACTGGTCGCCCACTACCGAGTCGCGAAATTTCACTAGTGGCAATAAAACGTGACCAGCGCGATTCGAGTTCGGCTATTCGCCGCTCAGCCAAATCAAGCAGAACTTTGGACTGGTCGCTGGGCGCAACCACGATCACGTGAACATCAGTGCCCATAGCTCGCCCCCAACGCTGATCGGTAATGATGGGGATCAACTCTGTCGCGTTTGTGTCCTCGGGGCCGAGGGGGCAAAGTTATTGCGAGGGATAGTGAGTGGAACGGCACGCGTCCGCGCGGGTTGAGTGGCAAGAGTGAGTATTTTGCTACGAGATACTTTGGTCCGAGTTTTTTGGGAACTGGCTGACGCGTCAAGAGTTATCGAAGTCATAATCACAAACATTGCCGAGGCGGCTAGGCCAGCAGCCAGCACCCGGCTTGCCGCAGCCGGACGCAAGCGCGAACGATGACGTTCCCGACCAGAATCAGTCATCATCTTCGTGCTCTTCGTGCTCTTCGTGCTCGTTACGATCACCAGAACGCGATCCGCTGATTATCTGGTCGAGTTCGGCGTAGAGATCATCAAGTGAAGTGATCTGGCTAGAAGCCCGAGGAGCGGCGGCGGGCGGCGGCGAGGCGGTAGGGGTTTGGGCGTTACTGGGAGTTAATACCCCCAGGCCGGCCGCCAACGCCACCGTGCCGGTAGAAAAGGTGAGGACTACTGCCGCGATCAGGGCCGACCGGTAGCGTTTGCGCGCCTTGGCCTTATTCTCCTCGGGGTTGGTAGTGCGCAAGTGGGTTGGGATGCGAGGCATAAATAATCCTTAGTGAGATGAATATCTTGAAGCCGGTCAAAACTCTTTGACCACCATTATCGCAGGACTAAAACCACTTCTGCTCGCGAACACTAAGAACGCTCTCAGGAGCCGCGCCCTGATCTAACTGGGTTGGGTGGGAGTGGTTACCGGCGGAGCCACGGGGGCGGGAGCGGGGGCAGCCACGGGATCGGCGACGGGTGCGGGGGCAGCCACGGGGGCGGGGGCGGCCGTACCGGACGAAGCCGAAGAACCGAATCTCGGAGCAGAACTAGGGCTGGGACCACCGGCGCTCACGGGCAAAAGAGTGTCGGCGACAGGAGTCGGCGCGAGAGAGTCGCTAGTTGCACTTTCAAGGGGTACCGCCACCGCCACCGGAGTGGGCAATGATGAAGCCGACTCCTTGATAGTTAAACCGGCGACGATGGCAAACATCGCCGACGCAGCTAATCCAGTGACCAAAATCCGGCTCGCGCTCGCGGCGCGCGCCCGACGGGGTCGTTTAGTCATCGTCATCGTCATCGTCATCGTGGCCGGGGCCGTGTTCATGGCCGGGCCCATCTTCGTCGTCGTCGTCGTCATCATCATCATGACCAGGAGTAGTCACGGGCGTGGTGACGGACGGAGAAGTTATGGGACTGACTAAAGAAGCGGAGGCAGATTTAACTCCACTGGTTACGGGCGGAGAAGCAACAGAAGCGGGCGTCGTTTCTGACTGAGATTCAGCCGCTTCGGTCGAATTTACGTTGCCGTCAGAAGATTCTGACGGCGCAGGGGTGACTGACTCCGTTGATCCTGCGGTAATACCCGGAATAGGAACGCCCGATCCGACTGCCGCTACGGCGGCGGCGGCCGAGGTGAGGGTCAGGCCGAGGGCTAAAGCCGAAGCGAGCACTCGGCGGTGACTCGCTTTAGCCTTTTCAACGAGGGGGTCTTTGCGGCGCAGGTGGGCGGGTATGCGATCCATGATTTCTCCTTGTTTTGATTGATTTAGGCGCGTCAAAACGCCTGTTCGCTAAATGAGGTATCGCAACTTCGGCCGCAAATGTTTCACCGATTACCGACTCATCACTTGGCCAAAAAGCCAAGGAGAATAAGAATTAATTTAAGAAGAAGAGAACTCGCCCAGCGATTTTTCGCAGCGGCCAAAGATAAACCAAAGGTCAAGATAGCCAGTCGCAGGGGCCGACCAGTCGTAGGCCATCACTTCGGCCTCAGTGCGCCGTCCCAGCCGGCTACGAAATATTTCTAACGCCACGGCCGAGACTTCTATCGGGTCAAGGCCGACGGATGCGACTTGCGTGTAAAAACTTTTGGTCATCGCCCGGCGGGCAAAGGCCAAAAAATCTTCGGGGAGATCCACCGGTTGTTCCATCGCACTGAGGAGATCGGCTTCATGAGAACAAACATCAAAGACCGCATTGGAAAACGGTTTCCCTTCGGGAGTAGACAAAAATGATTCCAACGGAATCGAATCTTGAGCCCACTGGGCGCACAACTCGGATACCGACTTGTCCTTACCGCGCACAACTTGCGCGGCAGTCCACGGGTCGGTAGTTACCCCGTCAAGATTTCCGGTGCGCGCGTCTTCGGCTGCTCCTGCGAGGTGAGCCACTATCGCGTGGACATCCCAGCCCGGAGTCGCCGGCACGGCAATAGTGTCATCGCAACTGATGACCATCTCGGATACGCGGAGCCGAGATTCTCGGTAAACAACGCCTAAATCTATTTTCATACGGTGGGCCGCCTGGGACTTGAACCCAGAACCTACGGGTTAAAAGCCCGGTGCTCTGCCAATTGAGCTAGCGACCCTTAGTGCGCGACTCAGTCTAGAAGGCCGAAGCACTGCTAGACCTTAAGGCTCTGAGGTGGTAATAATCTAACAATGAAAAAAATTCTTCTGGGAGTTTTTTTGGCTTCCTTAGGGATAAGCCAAATCGCGGCCGGCGGGGAATCGGCCCCAAATCCCTCGAAATGGAAACTCGGAGCCAACACCGAGACCGGAGCATCGGGGGTTAGCCCGGGGGTACTCAAGATCGGAAGTACCACTTACCTCTACCCCACCGGCGGCGGCGGAATGCAGGTGTGGAAATCCACCGACGGCATCAAATTCAGCCAGATAACGCCAGTTCAAACCCCCAAAGGAGCCGACGCCAGTATCGTCACTCTCGATGACGGCACCTACCGGATGTACTACGCCCGTGCCGTGATGGGTTCTACTCCGGGGACTCCGGGGCAACCGCCCACGCCCAGCGCCGGCCCGCAAGCCAAGACCATGTACTCGGCCACCAGCACCGACGGAGTCAATTGGACCGACGACCCCGGAGTGCGAATAGAGGACGCGGGCATTGGTGTGCCCGACGTCGTGCGGGCGGCCGACGGAACTTATTTTGCTACTTGGGTGACTTTCCCGGGTGGAGTGGACGCGGGTTTAAAAACTAAAGGTGGCACTGCGGCGGGCAATTGTTCGGGAGAAAACGGGCCGCCGGAGATTTTAAGTTACGCCACCAGTACCGACGGCCTGACCTTTACCACCGTGAGCGAACCCCTCCTTAAGGGCGGCTTCGTTGACCCTAATTTCGCCCGAGCCAAAAAAAATGACTGGGTAATGGTTACTTCTACTGGACCGAGTAACCCACCCCAACGATTGTGTATAGGGACTTCTAAAAACGGAACTACTTGGACCGTACAAAAACAAGCCCTGACCCCGGCATCTGAACCTTCGTTTGACCCCGCGGCGGTGACCAAGGGAAAAGGGTTTTTGGTTTACTACTCTAAAGGCGATATCCAACCCAAACCGGGGGAAACCATGCAAAACCCGCCGATCGTAGTAGCGAGGCTCACAAAAAAATAAGTTCGCTTAAGCCCTTAACTACTAGTCCCTCCAAATACGTAATCGCGGAAAGTTTCGAACCGAGTGCGCCACCAATAGACCACCGTGGGGAACGGCCAGTTGTTAGTGAGGCGGCCCTTTTCGTCGGTGTACCAGTTATCGCAGCCAGTCACCCAAACGGTTTTTTTCGCCGCCCCTTGCAAATCTCCATCTGAGCGTTCGGCCACCTCATCACGAACTGTTACCCACTTAGCGTCGCGCGACGCGGTCTCCACCAATAAACCCACAATAAGACGGATCTGTTGTTCGATCATGAACAAAATCGAGTTGTGTCCGAGGTTGGTATTGGGGCCGTAGATGACAAAAAGATTAGGGAAATTAGGCACGGTGACGCCGAGATGCGCCTGAGAACCTTCTCGCCAAGCGTCGCGCAGCCGTAAGGCTTTTTGACCGACTACCTCAACCGGCGCCAAAAACTCGGTAGTGGAAAACCCCGTGCCAAAAATCAGTGCATCCACGCAGTGAGTTTGGTTATCGGCGGTGATCACCCCGTCGGGGGTTATCTGAGCAATTGACTCAGTTACCACTTCTACGTTGTCGCGCAAGATTGTTGGATACCAGTCGTTAGCCATGAGTAGCCGCTTACAACCAATGGGGTAATCAGGGATTAGCGCCGAGTGGTCAAGACGGGGCTGAACAATTTTTTCTAATTCAGGTCGAATGCGCCCTTCGATGTAGCGACTCATTCGGCTATCAGATTTCATCGCCCACCAGCGAAACTCTAGGCGCCAATAGATTGACGCCCGATACAACCACTGCCACCCAGGAATACGAATAAATCTTTTACGCTCTTGAGCAGTGAACTCGCGGTCAGGACGAGGCACGACCCAAGCGGGAGTGCGCTGGAAAATAGTTAATGACTTGACTTGTTCGGCAATACTCGGGACAAACTGAATCGCGCTCGCTCCGGTTCCGATTACTCCAACGTTAAGACCGGAAAGATCAACTTCGTGATCCCACTGCGCCGAATGGAAGGCGGGGCCAGAAAAATTGTCTTGCCCGATAAAATTGGGAATAAACGGCCGATTGAGTTGCCCGCAAGCAAAAACCACCGCGGAAAATGTTTCTTGCGCTCCAGAAGCCAAAGTAATAGTCCAGTCATTAGTCGTGTCACTAAAAACTGCCCCAACGATTTCGGTGTTTAAGCGTAAGTGGGAAGATAAGTCAAAATCTTTTACTAAACCTTCGAAGTAATCCAAAATTTCGGGCTGGGTGGCGAACTTGCGAGACCAATTGCGGCGGCGGGCAAAAGAAAACGAATAAAGATGTGACGGCACGTCGCACGCCGCTCCGGGATAGGTGTTCGCTCGCCAAGTACCCCCCACGCCGTCGGCCTTGTCAAAGATAGAAAACGACGTAATACCGGCTTGGCGTAAGCGAATTGCGAGACCCAGCCCTCCGGCCCCGGCACCCAAAATCGCTATTCGAGGGGCCGAAGACTTCCTGGGTAAATGGGGGTAGCGAAAAAGCGACTTAACCCGGGGCACGAGCAGCAGGCTACCTGGGAACTCAGGCGTAAGTAACTGCTACTCTGCTAGTTCCCTTCGGGGTAGCGCCCCCATCGTCCAGCGGCCCAGGACGCCGCCCTTTCAAGGCGGTAACGGGGATTCGAATTCCCCTGGGGGCACAAGCGGTTCGCCGTGGTAATACCCAACGGCTTGCCGTTGGTCATAAGGTCCTGTGGTGCAGTTTGGAGTGCACGCCGCCCTGTCAAGGCGGAGGCCGCGGGTTCAAATCCCGTCAGGACCGCTCGGCAACACCAGAGCCGGCGTGATGGCGCTGGTGTTGTTCGTTACCCGGCCGGGTAGCTCAGTTGGCAGAGCACACGCCTGAAAAGCGTGGGGTCACCGGATCGACGCCGGTCCCGGCCACCAATTTTAAAAAAGTAGCGCGCGCTCGTTAAAAATAAGAAACGCAATAATTTCTACGCGTCCCCCAAAAGCTGCTTTATCTCTTTAGCACGAAATCGACGATGG
>OFRL01000416.1_pt1 | contig 20755 bp, 20 predicted proteins | sample 1543121 | NCBI WGS metagenome assembly OFRL01 (sample SAMN07774228, study PRJEB24372) | wastewater metagenome | isolation source: Lake Maggiore Cannobio | place: Italy: Cannobio | collected 2016-01
GACGCGGGGTGGAGCAGCTCGGTAGCTCGCTGGGCTCATAACCCAGAGGTCGTAGGTTCAAATCCTGCCCCCGCTACTACGCACAACAGTATGAAAGATCTCGCTGGTGGAACATCCACTAGCGAGATTTTTTATTTGATTCGAAGTGAGTTAGTAACTACAAAGAGTGAAGAAAGCGCCATTGCCCCTGCGGCATAAATTGGTGTTAATAGACCAAAGGCTGCAATAGGTAAGCCAATGACGTTATAGATAAGCGCCCAACCCATATTCAAGCGGATGATCTTTAAGGTTTTTTGTGAAAGCTTCAATGCTGAAATGACACTTCCCAAACCTGAGTTCATCAAGGTGATGTCAGCTGAAGAAATCGCAGTGTCAGTGCCAGTTCCCATTGCCATAGATAAATCAGCAGAGGTTAAGGCTGCTGCATCATTGATTCCATCGCCAATCATAAGAACACAACGACCTTCAGCTCTTAGCTTCTCTACGATCTGTAACTTTGTCTCTGGCATAGCTGCAGAAACTACGTGCTCACTATCAATACCCACAGTTAAAGTAACTGCGGCAGCAACCTCTGCGCTATCTCCTGTTACAAGCCATGGTGTGATTCCCATTGACTTTAGATTAGTAATTGTCTCTGCTGCATCGCTCTTTAATTGATCGCCAACAGCAAAGACAGCTAAAGCAACGCCATCCCATGCTAAAACTGAAACTGTTAAACCTGCACTCTGCCCAGCTGTAACAGCTGCCTTAATTTCTGGGTGAAAATCTGTGCAGCTGTGTGCAACAGCTGCAGGAGAACCAATTAAAACCACAGGTGATTGAGTTCCAAGATTTACACGACCCGCAGCTCCAGATCCCGGTGTAACTGAGAAATCTGTGACCGCATGGTTCTTTGCACCAGCACTGAGTGCGTAGCGAGAAATAGCCAGAGCAACTGGGTGTGAATTTGCTGATTCAATGGCATTTGCCGAAGAAAGAATCGTTGATTCATTAATAAGAGATGCGAAGGATGAACCTAACACTGCGCCAGCGGCGGCAGAAATAACTGCATTCTGCACATTCATAACACCCTCTGTGAGTGTTCCAGTCTTATCAAAGACGACTGTGTCCACTTTACGGGCAACTTCTAATACTCGAGGTTCTCGCAGAACTATTCCACGTTGTGCACCGCGACCAGATGCAACAAGTAATGCAACAGGTGTAGCAAGTCCTAGTGCGCATGGACAAGCGATTACAAGCACGGTGATTGCTACAGAAATAGATTGTGTGAGGCTATAGCCGCTGTAATACCAGCCTACAAAAACTCCAATTGCAAGAACTGTAACAATCGGAACGAAGACTGCACTAATTCGATCTGCTAAGCGCTGAATGGGAGCTTTGGTTCCTTGTGCACTAATTACCATTGCTGTGATGCGGGCAAGTTCAGTATCACTGCCTACTCGTGTGGCCCGCACAATTAATCGACCGTTGTGATTAAGTGATGCACCAATTACTTGAGATCCAGGACCGACATCTACAGGTTTTGATTCACCTGTAAGCATTGAGTTATCAACCGCGCTCTGACCGCTGACAACAATGCCATCAGTTGCAACACGATCTCCTGGTCTGACTTCAAATTCATCACCGATTTGTAACTGTTCGATTGGAACAATCAGTGGGAATCCCCCACGAACAATCGTTACCTCTTTACTACCTAGAGCTAAGAGAGATGAAAGGGCCGCACCCGCTCGTGCTTTAGCTCTTGTTTCTAAGAAACGTCCCAAGATGACAAAGAAAATAACACCGGCAGCAACTTCGGTATAAACATCGCCCTCACCAGTTGAATTTGCATAAATCGACCATGTGAATGCTGCAATTGAACCCATCGAAATTAAGTTATCCATAGTTGGATGCTTGAGATTTCTTAGTGCAGCACGGTGAATTGGCCAAGCAACAAGCAAAACAACAGGTGCACTGAGTGCAATTACGAGCCATGCAGTGGCTGAATAGAGTGGATGTGGGAGTCCAAATACATCTAGCTGATCATGAATCCACATATCGATTGCATGGTGCCAACTCATAACCATCGAGAGTGCTACGGCAGGAACTGCAAAAATGAAGGCGAAGAATAAGGCGCGTGCTGATTTCTTACTGTGCAAAGTTACTGCCTGTGCATCTTGCAAAAGACTGGCTTTATATCCAGCTTTTTCAACGGTTTTGATTAATTCTTTTATATCCATATCGGCAGGGGCTAAAACATGGGCGGTCTCTGTTGCAAAGTTAATGGTTGCTCGAACACCTTCCATGTTGTTGAGCGCTTTTTCAACTGCATTCACGCAGGAAGAACAGGTCATTCCCTCAATAGCAAGGGTTGTGGGTTCTAAAATCGCTTCGGTTGCCATGTCCGCTTACCCGTTCAGCGCTTTGATGAGAGCTTCATGTACAGCCTTGTTTGTAGAAACTCCACTGCCACCAAATGGACCATGCTCACCGGAAGTATTTGTAAACACTCCTCCAGCTTCACGAACAATAATATCTAGAGCTGCCATGTCCCAGACTGCAAGAGTTGGTTCAATAGCAATATCTACCGCGCCTTCTGCAACCAATACATGTGACCAAAAATCACCCATCCCGCGGGTGCGCCATGCAGTAGAGAGAATTGAGTTAAAAGCCTTTAAGCGCGCGCCAAAACCAACAAAATCTGAATATGCAACTGATGCATCAGTTATAGATGAAACTTGTGAGACTGCTAATTTTCTACTCTGGCCATTAAAGGTGACATATGCACCTTCACAACATGATGCATACCAACGTCGTGCAAGTGCTGGAGAACTTGCGATTCCAACTACAACTTCTTGTGTGCCATCTTCTGCAACTTCGATAAGTGCAATCAATGTTGCCCACGTAGGAACTCCACGCATAAAGTTTTTAGTTCCATCAATGGGATCTATAACCCAGTAACGCTTAGCCCCTGTGATGTCACTTCCAAACTCTTCACCCAGTAATCCATCATTAGGGCGATGAGTTGCAAGTGCTTCACGGATTGCAGTCTCTACAGCGCGATCAGCATCAGTAACTGGTGTGTTATCTGGCTTGGTTGTAACGACTAAATCTAAAGATTGATAGCGATTAAGGGAGAGTGCATCTGCAATGTCAGCGAGTAGGTGTGCCAAAGCTAAGTCTTCGGCGTACTTACTTTCGCTCATTTTCTATTCTTCCCTTAATTAATTCTTACGTTACCTCTATAGATTGAATACTAATCCTCTGGCACAAATAGTGCTTGGTCCTTGACCGATAACAATGAACGAAGGCTGCTCAATCTGGCTGCTCTCTCATGGTCCACGACCCCGTTAGGCGCAGCCCATGCATCAAGTTTGCAAGAACTCTCAGCGTGTGAGCAATTCGACAAACACGTTGCAGCTACAAGTGAGAGATCTGTGAACGCATCAACAATTCGACTTACATCGATATGAGACAAGCCGAAGGCTCTTATTCCTGGTGTGTCAATAATCCATCCATCATGTGTATCTAGTGCAAGTGCAACTGCGCTAGATGATGTGTGGCGACCGCGACCCGTTGCCTCATTCACATCACCAGTTAAACGATCGGCATCTGGAACTAGGGCGTTAATAAGCGTTGATTTACCAACACCTGAATGACCCACGAGAACAGAGATTTTGCCTGAAAGCATGTAGTGCAGCGCTTCTAAATCTTTCTCACGAGAATCACTCTTAATTGCAGTGTGCAGGATTTCAACATCTAACTTTGCATACTCAGCTAAGAACTCTGGAACAACTCCCAAATCAGTTTTAGTGACTACTAACTTTGGCGTAATACCCTCAGTAAATGCTGAAACAAGGAAACGATCAATAAGGCCACGACGTGGTTCAGGGTTTAGTGCTGCGACAACAATGACAAGTTGATCTACGTTTGCAACAATTGTGCGCTCAACTTGAGCTGCATCATCAACGGTTCTGCTGAGTGAGTTTCTGCGCTCATTGACTGAAACGATACGAGCCAAACTTCCTTCATCACCAGTGACATCACCAACAATAGAAACTCGATCACCAACCACAACAGATTTAGGTCCAAGTTCTCTTGCACGCATTGCAGTGACAATCACGCCTTCGTCAGTAACACATGTTTGTCGCCCGCGATCAACTCCTGTGACAAGTGCTGAAATGGCAGCGGAATGGCTAGGGCGATCTTTGCTTCGTGGACGTGTGCTGCGTGCAGGTCTTACGCGCGCATCTGATTCATCGTATTCGCGCGGGCTCATAGTTTCATTCTCTGATTAAGCAAGAAGAGAACTCCATAGACCTGGAAAATCAGGCAGAGTTTTACGAGTAGTTGCAATGTTTTCTACTTCAATTCCTGGAACTACTAAACCAATAACTGCGCCAGCTGTTGCTAGGCGGTGATCGTCATATGTATGGAATACGCCGCCATGTAATGGTGCTGGAGTTATGTGAAGCGCACTTTCTTCCTCAACTACATCTCCACCTAGAGCATTAATTTCACGTGTGAGGGCAGCAAGGCGATCGGTTTCATGCAAGCGAAGGTGGGTAATGCCGCGCAAATGTGACGGTGAATCGGCAAGGGCTGCAACTGCTGCAATAGATGGAGTTAGTTCGCCAACATCATGTAGATCAATATCAATTCCATGAATTACACCAGTTCCACTTAAGGTTAATCCGCGCTCATCCATTGAAACTTTTGCACCCATTTGCGTAAAGATTGAACGTAATTGATCTCCAGGCTGAGTAGTGGTCTTAGGCCAATCGGCAATAGTGACACTTCCACCACAGACCATGGCAAGAGATAAAAATGGTGCAGCATTTGATAGATCAGGTTCAATAACTAACTCTTGACCATGAAGTTTTCCAGCCTTAACACTCCATGATTGCGCTGCTTTATCAACTTCTACAACTGCTCCAAAGCTGCGCAACATATCAACAGTCATTTCAATGTGCGGCATCGATGGAAGTTGACCACCTTTATGTGTTGCAACAATGCCATTTTCAAAACTTGGTGCAACTAATAAAAGTGCGGATAAAAACTGACTGGATGCGCTTGCATCAATTGTTAGAGCGCCGCCTGGAATCTTGCCAGTTCCGTGCAGTTTCATCGGCAAGCTATAGCGTCCGCCATGTTCGATTGAAACTCCTAACTCTTCTAAAGCTTTAATCACTGGCCCCAGTGGACGCTCATAAGAACGTGAATCACCATCGAATGCAACATCACCAGTTGCAAGGGCAGCAAGTGGTGGAAGAAAGCGCATCACTGTTCCAGCATTACCAACATCAATTTTCACACCGCCACGAAGTAGAGCTGGAGTTACTATCCACTGATGTTCTTCTATTCCATTTATTGTTACAGTCTTTTCTTCAATCCCAACACCCAGTGCACGCAAGCCTGCAACCATCAGTTCGCTATCGCGAGAAACAAGTGGGCGGCGAAGAATGGATGGGGAATCAGCTTGGGCTGCCAATATCAATGCACGATTAGTTACAGATTTAGATCCGGGAATGACAACGAAAGCCTCTACTGGTTGTGCGCCGCGAAAGAGCGCGGGCCAGTGTGCGTTGTTATTCATCATCGCCTAAGTCTATCGCGGCTAACAACACTCTCGTTTTACGCATATCCTTTGCACATGTGTGGTCGTTATGCGCAAAGTGCAGATATGCGCGAACTCATGGAGCAATTTGAAGTCACAGGCACCGCTCCTGGCCAATCCATTCCAGTGAATTGGAATATCGCCCCAACGAATCCCATTTATATTGTTCGCTCCCCCAATAAAGAACAGAGTGAAACCAAGAAAGATTTAGCCATAGTTTCCTGGGGATTAATCGCTCCATGGTTAAGTGATATTACAGAAGCAAAAACATCACAATCTCGAGCTATTAATGCACGTAGTGAAAGCGTTCATGAGAAACCAACCTTTAGAGATGCATTTAGACAACGCAGGTGTTTAGTTCCAGCCCAAGGTTATTACGAGTGGGCAACTGCATTAGGGCGCTATAAACCTAAACAAGCTTTCTATATTTCTTCTCGAGACGGTGCACAGCTCTCAATCGCAGGAATCTGGAGCAGCTGGCGCTCACCTAACGGTGAAGTCATTGAAAGCGCATCAATTATTACTCAAGAGGCACAAGGTGAACTAGCAACTATTCACAGCAGAATGCCAGTTTTCATGCCGCGAGATCGTTGGGATGCTTGGCTTAATCCTGAGAATAAAGAGATTGCGGATTTGCGAAATCTGATGGTGGTTCAATCCCCCGAATCAATAGTTAAGGCCCACCCTGTTTCATCCCACGTAAACTCAGTTTCAAACAATGGGGCCGAGCTAACCCAGGCAATTGAATTGGGTGAGCCAGAGACCCTGTTTTAGCGATAATCTTTGCTAGCAATGACATCGACAGATTTAGTTAAAGAGAGCTCAGCGGATCGTGCTGCCCGCTTTGAGCGAGATGCCCTTGCTTTCACAAACCAGCTCTATGCAGCAGCGCTGCGATATACAAGAAATCCTGATGATGCTAAAGATTTAGTTCAGGATACATACTTAAAAGCCTTTGCTTCATTCCACCAATTTGAACCAGGAACTAATTTAAAAGCCTGGCTCTATCGCGTTTTGACAACAACTTTTATTAATACCTATCGCAAGGACCAGCGCCGGCCTCAAATATCTGCCGGTGAAATTGAAGATTGGCAGTTAGCAGATGCTGCATCACACACAAGTAATCTAGGTAAATCTGCTGAAGTAGAGGCCCTTGAAAATCTGCCTGATAGTGACATCAAACGCGCACTGCAAGAAATCCCTGAAGAGTTTCGCATTGCCGTCTATCTAGCCGATGTTGAAGGCTTTTCATACAAGGAGATCGCAGAGATTGTCGGCGTGCCAGCTGGAACGGTGATGTCCAGACTTCACCGGGGAAGAAAACAGCTACGTGAGCGGTTAACAGAGTATGCAAAGGAACTTGGTTATAACGTCAAAGCCAAGCCTTCGGCTAAGAAATCTGACCCTGATGAGGGGGCAGAATCATGAGTTTCTCATTTGTAACGCCATGTAGCCAAGTTCTCAACTCCTTCGTTCTACTCATCGAAGGCAATATTGAGCCACCGCAGATGCAGGTCATTGAAGTTCACGTTGCCGAATGCCCAGCCTGTGAAGCTGAACTTGCCCACGAACGTGCGATGCATTCTCTTGTGCAGCAAGTACTACGCCGCACATGCATTGAAGAAGCACCGCAAGAACTTCATAGCGCCATCTTTAACCAAATTCATGGCCAAGCAGCCGGAGCCTTTACTGAAGTTGTCACGCAGTTCAGCATGACTGAGATTTCTATCGAGATTGATGAGTTCGGCCAAGTCGAACACCGAGAAGTTACGATCGAACACACCGAAGAAATTCGTTACATCAATGAAGGCGATAATCCCACCACTTAAGGTTTAAGCAGGTAAGTTATTAATCATGAAACCTGCAGAGGAACTCATCGGGGCCGTTGGTTTAACGGTCATGACGGTGCGGGCTGGTGACACATCTGTTGCCATGGGAATTGGTGATCTACCAATCGTTTCTCAATCACAGTTGATTTCACTCATGGAGCATGCAGCAATCATCTCCATGGATGAGCACTTAGAGCCAGAAGAAACCACAATCCCAATTAGTTTTGAAATGATTACTTTGAGTCCATCCTCAATTGGAGCTGAATTGCGTGCAGTGTCTACATGTATTGAAGTTGAAAACCGGGAATTAACTTTTGAGTGTGAAGTTTATGAAGGTGAGCGCCAAGTTGCAGCTGCCATGATAAAAAGATCGGCGGTGGAGCGAGTTTCATTCCTCGCCCGCACCGCCGCGCAATCTTTAATTGCTTAAGCTTTTTTAGTTGCCCAGAAAATCTCTGCGATTTCATCGATCTTTGCGATCAACTTATCTGCAACTGCAACATCTTGAGTTCCCTTTGTGCCAGCAGCACCTGCAAGTTTGGTTGCATCATTAAATAGTGAGTGCAGTTGTGGGTAGGCCTCAAAGTGTGGTGCCTTGAAATAATCAGTCCATAGAACCCATAGGTGTTCTTTGACTTGGTGTGAGCGCTCTTCTTTGATTGCAACAGAACGTGAGCGGAAATCCGCATCAGAATTAGCTGCATATTTCTCCATGCATGCTTTTACAGATAGAGCCTCAATCTTTGCTTGGGCTGGATCGTAAACACCACATGGAAGATCGCAGTGTGCGTAGACAGTTGTCTTTGGTGCAAACATGTTTCTCCCCTTGTGAGCCTTCGATGGATGTTTAAGGCTCGTAAGTGCGAGACTACCGCCCATGAGCAAATTTGGCACAGTCAAGGTATCTGGAGGCTCCATGCTTCCCGCATACCGAGATGGGGATTGGCTCTTTGTCAGTTGGATAGATGAGGCCGCGGCTTTAAGCGCAGTTGGAAAATCAATACTCGGCAAGGTCGTTGTTGTTGAACGTGAAGAGAAACCAGGAATCTTTTTAGTTAAACGAGTCCAGAAGTTTCACAGCGGTAAGTATTGGGTTGAAGGCGATGCTAACGAAAGCACTGATTCACGAAGCTGGGGTTGGATAGCTCCAGAGGAAATTATTGGTGTGGTTCTATTTCGCTACAAGTGGGGCAAAAAACTCGTTTAACGTGTGAAAGCTTCGAGCATTAATGCTTTTTGCTCATCCTCATGCAAGTGATGATTTCCAGTTGCAGGTGCAGCTGTTGCTCTGCGAGAAATGCGACGTAACATACGTGAACCAAATCCATGACCACCATGTTGTTCTGATGTGCGAAGTGCAATGTGTGACCATGGACCTTGATTTGCAGGTTCATCTTGCACCCACAACAAATTAGCATTTGGATGCTTATTAGCTTCTGCAACCATTTCATCAATTGGAAGTGGATACAAAAGTTCAACACGAACAATTGCCGTTGAAGTTTCACCCAACTTTGTGCGCTCTGCAACGAGATCGTGATAAACCTTGCCAGAGCAGAAGATCACTCGAGAGGCGTTAGTAACTGAATCATCAGCAATTACTGGCTGGAAGTGTCCTGAAGTGAAATCACTCAATGCTGATGCTGCAGCTTTGAGGCGCAACATAGATTTAGGTGTGAAGACAATCATTGGGCGGCGTGCAGGGTTCTTTGCATGCCAGCGCAGTAAGTGGAAGTAAGAGGCAGGAGATGATGGCTGAGCCACAGTCATGTTTTGTTCAGCGCACAGTTGTAAGTAGCGCTCAATACGTCCTGATGAGTGATCTGGTCCTTGTCCTTCATAACCATGAGGCAAGAGCAGAACAACGGATGAGCGCTCACCCCACTTTTGAAGAGCCGATGAAATGAACTCATCAATAATTGTTTGAGCACCGTTGGCAAAGTCTCCGAATTGGCCTTCCCATAAAACAAGGGCCTCTTCGCGCTCAACGCTATATCCATACTCAAAGCCCATGGCAGCGTATTCACTGAGAAGAGAGTCAACAACAAAGAATTGATTTACATCAGAGATTAATGCTCGAAGCGGTGTCCACTCATTACCGTTTTCTTTATCAACAATTACTGCGTGACGGTTAGAGAAAGTTCCACGTCGTGCGTCTTGACCAGCAAGGCGGATGGGACGTCCTTCTTTAAGAAGTGAACCAAATGCCAACATTTCTCCAGTTGACCAATCAATTGAGGCATCATTGAGTGACTCAACGCGCTTAGCCAACTGTGGTGAAAGTTTTGGATGAACGCTGAAGCCCTCTGGGGTAGCAGTTTGAGTTGCAGCAATCTCGCGAGCTAACTCTTCTGGAATTGAAGTGACAATTGTGTTTGCATCCGCTGCTACTGGTGCCTTGAAGTTCGGATCAGTTTGCGCACTTAAGTTATTAACTGCAGCAAAGACGGCTTCTAGCTGAGTTTGGTAATCGCGTGCTACTTCTTCTGATTCTTCAACTGTGATGTCACCGCGACCAATAAGTGCTTCGGTGTAAAGAAGGCGTGTGGAGCGCTTGGCATCAATGAGTTTGTACATCAATGGCTGAGTAAAGCTTGGCTCGTCACCTTCATTGTGACCACGGCGGCGGTAACACACCATGTCAATAACAACATCTTTTTTGAACTCTTGGCGATACTCAAAAGCTAAACGAGCAATACGCACACACGCCTCTGGATCATCACCGTTAACATGGAAGACAGGGGCCTGGATAATCTTGGCAAAATCAGTTGAATAACGTGAAGAACGAGCTGCACTTGGTGAGGTAGTAAAGCCCACCTGGTTATTAACAACAATATGAATAGTTCCACCTGTGCGATATCCAGCTAATTGAGACATCTGTAGAACTTCTGCGTTAACACCTTGTGCAGCAAAGGCTGCATCTCCGTGAAGCAAAATAGGCAGGATTGAATATGCATTTTTAATATTGAGGCGATCTTGCTTAGCGCGAACAATGCCCTCCAGAACTGGGTTTACGGCCTCTAAGTGTGAGGGGTTTGCAGCCAAATACATCTTTGTTGTTGCACCAGAGTGCGCGGTGAAAACTCCTTCAGTACCTAAGTGGTACTTAACATCGCCAGATCCTTGAACTTGATTGTCGGCATAGTGGCCCTGGAACTCTTGGAAGATTTGTCCGGCTGATTTTCCAGCAATATTTGCCAAGACATTAAGGCGTCCTCGGTGTGGCATTCCAATACAGACTTCATCCAACTTTGTTTCTGCTGCAGATGAAATCACGGCATCGAGAAGTGGAATTACCGATTCGCCACCTTCTAGTGAAAAGCGCTTCTGTCCGACAAATTTGGTCTGCAAGAAGTTCTCGAAAGCTTCAGCGCTGTTGAGCTTGTAGAGAATACGAAGTTGTTCTTCACGTGGCAGTACCTGCACTCCAACTTCAACACGCTCTTGAATCCATTTGCGCTCTGCTGGATCATCGATATACATGTACTCAACACCTACTGTGCGACAGTACGAATCACGCAAGATTCCAAGGATTTTTCGTAGCAACATGAACTTCTGCCCGCCAAAGCCACCAGTTGCAAACTCACGATCTAGATCCCACAGAGTTAATCCATGGTTTTGAACGTCTAAATCTGGATGGTTGCGCTGAACATATTCAAGTGGATCAAAATCTGCCATTAAGTGGCCATTAGTGCGGTAAGCGTGGATTAACTGCTGAATGCGCGCAGTCTTATCAATCTCCTCATCATGGACAAACTCTTTATCTGCAGCCCAGCGAATTGGCTCATACGGGATATGTAAGGCTGTGAAGATTTCATCATAAAAACCATCTGCTCCCAGAATGTATTCATGCATTCTGCGCAGGAAATCACCTGAAGTTGCACCTTGGATAATGCGGTGATCGTAAGTACTGGTGAGAGTGACAACCTTGCTGATGGCAAGGCGTGCCAAAGTTTCCTCACTAGAACCCGCGAACTCTGCTGGGTAATCCAGTGCTCCAACACCCAGAATCAACCCTTGTCCTTGAACAAGGCGCGGAACTGAGTGAACTGTTCCAATTGTTCCTGGATTAGTAATAGACATTGTTGTGCCAGCAAAATCTTCAACAGTTAAAGAACCATCGCGCGCCTTTTTAACCACTGCTTCATAAGCACTACGGAACTGTGCAAAATCTAAAGATTCACAACCTTTTACTGACGGCACTAGGAGCTGACGTGATCCATCGGCTTTAGCTAAATCAATAGCAACACCAAGATTGATGTGCTCAGGTTTTCCAATTGCTGGCTTGCCATCTAGTTCTCCAAAGAATGCGTTCATCTCTGGCATCGCACGAACTGCTTTGATCATGGCATAGGCGATGATGTGAGTGAAAGAAACTTTTCCACCACGAGCACGCTTCATGTGATTGTTAATCACAATGCGGTTATCGATCATTAACTTGGCAGGAACTGCGCGTACTGATGTGGCCGTTGGAACTGAAAGTGAAGCTTCCATACTTTGAACGACACGGGCAGAGACGCCACGAATTACCTCAAGAGTTGAAGCACTAGGTGTACTTAAAACTGGTGCTGGTTTAACAACTGGATCAGCAGGCTTTGGTTGTGGCGCAGCACTTTCGCGCACGATTGGCTGAACGTGAGGTACTGGTGTTGAAGTTTCAACAGGTGCAACTGGTTGTGGAGCTAGAGCTTTTTTCGAAGCCTTTGGGACAGGTGGAACACCTTTAGAAACTGGAGTTGATGAAGCTGTAGCAGGAGCGCCTGGTCTATTGTTTTTAAAGTACTCAACCCACGCAGGGTCTACAGAAGAAGGATCCTGCAGATAGTGCTCGTACATTTCATCGACGAGCCAATCATTTGCACCAAAATCCTGTGCCGACACTGGCGAACTCCTTCTGGGCGTTAATTAGGTAAAGCCTATAGCCATGCGGGGCTGGCTTAAACTAAAACTACTGCCAGAGCGCGAGATAGACCACACAATCACTACTTTTACGCCTTCTCCAGTTCCAAGGGCTCTATAGGCCCACGGCATGCTCGATCTCAGCCACTGCTTGTGAGAGATCTCCAACCACAGTCACGTCTTTGCACTGCTCGTGGTTCCACCCAGGCCCACCCAGAACCACCCGTGGCATTGGCCTAATTGATGGAATCTCATTGAAATACTTTGGGTTGGCATTTTTGGAGAGCTGCGCCCATAAAAACACAGCCGGTGGCGCTGATCTAGTGATGACTGCGCACAATGCCTCAAGTGGAGTTCTAGATCCAAGAAAATATGTTTCAATTTTGCGTTCTGCCAGAGCAGCAGCAAGTGCGTGCAAAGCTAGTGAATGTACTTCTTCACCCACCGATGCCAAGAGAACTGGACGGGCATTTACTGGTTTCTTAATCTCTTCAACTTGTTCACGCAAAATCCCTTTGAGTACTTCAGTGAGCAAATGCTCGACTTCAACTCCGGTGCCACTGGCCTGCCACTCATTGCCTACTATGACTAAAAGAGGAACTATGACCTCAGACCAGGATATTTGAACCCCATGTTGTGCTAAATCCTTGCGCAAAGCTGCTTCAATAAATTTCTTATCTAAAGCTTTAGCAGCCTTATGTAATGCGGCAACTAAATCATCACGAACTACATAATCGGCAACAAGTGTTTCAATGCTCATTGTGCCTTTGTAGTTTTTCGCCTGCTCGGCAGCATCAGCAGGTGAGACTCCATTGGTGATTAATCTGCGCATTAATATCAGACGGGCCAAATCCTCTGGACAGTAACGTCTATGTTCGCCGCTCTCATGGGCAGATGGTCCAAGGCCATAGCGGCGATCCCAGGTTCGCAGAGTGGCAGGGGCCACGCCCAGTCGCCGAGCTACGGCTGCTACCGTCAGTTGCTCTTCTTTGGCTGCCACAGCCCAATCCTCGCCTGAAGTGGGCAAACTCACCAGTTGAAACACGCCCATGAACAACCTTTGGAGCGTTGGGGCTTGAACAACCTATGGCGCGGTTGTACAGTATGGCCATGGCTGAAACATCACGTTTACCCCGCCCCGTTGCTGATGAATGGGAGTGGCAGTACCAAGGCTCATGCCGCGAGCTTCCAAGTGAGATGTTTTTCCATCCAGATGGAGAACGTGGTCCGCGCCGACGCAATCGTGAAAACACTGCCAAAGCAATCTGCGCCGCATGCCCAGTAATCGCAGCGTGCCGAGCACATGCACTTGCTGTGCAAGAGCCATATGGAATTTGGGGCGGTCTTTCAGAAGATGATCGCTTAGCAATCCTTGGAAAAGAAGAGAGTCCAGATATTTCACATGCCTCATAAGTTTTAACTCTGCCTCCTGAGTTGAAAAAGAAAAGCCCCGCAGATTTTTCTGCGGGGCTTTTCTACTGAGTTCTTTTCTTAGTGGCTATGTCCACCTGGGCCATGTGAATGTCCATGTCCGCCTGCAGCTTCAGCTGCTGCTTGCTCTGCTGGCTTTTCAAATACAACTGCTTCAGTTGTAATGAACATGGCTGCAATTGATGCAGCGTTAGCTAGAGCTGAACGAGTTACCTTCACTGGATCGATAACCCCATCTTTTGCAAGATCGCCATAGATATCAGTTGCAGCATTGAAACCTTCATTAGGCTTCATTGCACGAACCTTTGCAACTACTACGTAGCCTTCTAGTCCTGCATTTTCTGCAATCCAACGAAGTGGCTCATCACAAGCTTTGCGCACTAAACGAACGCCCACTGCCTTATCACCAGTAAATCCCAGATCGCCCTCTAGTGCATCGGCTGCATGCACAAGTGCTGCGCCTCCGCCAACAACGATTCCTTCTTCAACTGCTGCGCGAGTAGCAGAGATTGCATCTTCAAGACGGTGCTTCTTTTCATTGAGTTCTACTTCGGTGTGTGCTCCGACCTTGATGACGCAAACGCCACCAGCAAGCTTTGCAACACGCTCTTGTAGCTTCTCTTTATCCCAAGAAGAGTCTGAGTTTTCGATCTCTTTGCGAAGTTCGCTCACACGGGCAGCAACTGCTCCCTTGTCTCCAGCGCCTTCAATGATTGTTGTTGCATCCTTTGAGACCACGATGCGGCGAGCGCGACCGAGATCTTCTAAAGTCACAGCATCAAGCTTCATGCCAACTTCAGCAGAGATAACTTGTCCGCCAGTGAGCGTTGCGATGTCTTGCAACATTGCCTTACGGCGATCACCAAAGCCAGGGGCTTTAACTGCAACTGAAGTAAACACTCCACGCATACGGTTAACAACTAGCGTTGAGAGAGCCTCTCCTTCGATGTCATCAGCGATGATTAGAAGTGGCTTGGATGTAGCAGAAACCTTCTCAAGGATTGGTAGTAGTTCTGCTAATGCAGAGACCTTTCCAGCTGAGATAAGCACGTATGCATCTTCAAGAATTGATTCCATACGATCTTGATCTGTTACGAAATATGGAGAGATATAGCCCTTATCGAACTGCATACCCTCTGTGAACTCTAGATCGAGGCCAGTAGTCGATGCTTCTTCCACAGTAATAACGCCATCTTTACCCACGCGATCCATTGCCTCAGCGATTAAATCACCGATGGCACGATCTTGGGCAGAGATAGTTGCAACATCTGCAATCTGTGCTTTTCCACTTACTGGTGTGGCTTGCTTGCGAAGGTTCTCTGAAACTGCAGCAACTGCAGCTTCGATTCCTAGCTTAATATCCATTGGCTGCGCACCGGCTGCAAGGTTACGTAATCCTTCTTTAACCATAGCTTGTGCAAGAACAGTTGCAGTTGTAGTTCCGTCACCAGCAACATCATTAGTCTTAGTTGCTACTTCCTTAACTAGCTGTGCTCCCATGTTCTCAGCAGGATCTGAAAGTTCAATCTCTTTAGCGATAGTCACGCCGTCGTTGGTGATAATTGGAGCACCATAAGACTTAGCGATTACTACGTTACGGCCCTTAGGTCCAAGAGTTACTTTTACGGTGTCAGCAAGGATGTTGACGCCACGTTCCATTGCTCGACGTGCTTGCTCGTCGAATTGAAGGGATTTTCCCATTTACTTCTCGATTACAGCGAGAATGTCGCGTGCTGAAAGAACCAAGAGGTCATCTCCACCGTGCTTGATTTCAGTTCCGCCGTACTTGCTATATAGAACTACATCGCCAACTTTGACATCCATTGGAACGCGAACACCATCGTCAAAGCGACCTGGACCAACTGCAATGACAACGCCCTCTTGTGGCTTTTCTTTTGCTGTATCTGGGATAACAAGACCAGATGCTGTTGTTGTTTCAGCTTCGTTTGTCTTGATTACGATGCGATCTTCTAGTGGCTTAATGGCCATGTGCCTAACTCCTTTTAGTTCAGATTTGCTCGTGCGGGCCCGGTTAGCAGTGTGGACCCGTGAGTGCTAACGCAAGGTTAGACGGGGCTATTCCAGAGGGCAAATCGGCTAGGACAGGCTCACAACCTCAACAGAAAGGCTGGAATCGGCATCAAAGGCCACAGCACTAGCCTCACGCCCAGCTGCTGCCATTAGAGCGCCCAGGCTGGCCACCATCGCTCCGTTATCGGTGCAAAGGCCTGGGGCCGGGATCCTCAAGGCAATACCGGCCTTTTCACAGCGCGTAGCAGCCACAGCTCTTAATCTGGAGTTGGCGGCAACGCCCCCAGCAATAACCAATGAATCTATCCCACTCTCTTTACATGCCGCCAGCGCCTTTAGCATCAAGACATCAACTATGGATTCTTGGAAAGAGGCTGCAACATCGGCGCGAACATAATCTGGAACGCCCTCTAGATATCTTGCAACAGCGGTCTTTAAGCCAGAGAATGAAAAGTCATAGGGACGTGTTTGCCAATCATTGAAAGTTGTTAAACCACGAGGAAAATCAATAGCGGTGGCGTTGCCCTCTTTTGCAATTGCATCAATAGCAGGTCCCCCTGGAAAACCTAACTTCATCACTCTTGCTATTTTGTCAAAGGCCTCACCTGCAGCATCATCAATAGTCTGGCCTAACTTCACAACCGAGTAAGTAATGTCATTGACCTGTAGAAGTGAAGAGTGCCCACCACTAACAAGGAGTGCAATCGTTGGTTCAATCTCTTGGGAATGCGTTAAGTAGTCAACGCTAACGTGGGCCGCTAAATGATTAACTGCATAAATTGGTTTATTCAAACCAATGGCAAGACCTGCGGCAGATCCCACGCCAACAAGCAACGCACCAACTAAACCAGGACCGGCCGTAACAGCAATTGCATCTATGTCGTTAAGTGAAACCTTTGCATCAGCTAGCGCCCTCTTAATAGTTGGCTGCATTGCCTCTAAGTGGGCTCGGCTAGCAATTTCAGGAACTACTCCCCCAAAACGTGCATGTTCTTCAACGCTAGATGCAATGACATTTGCCAGCAATGTGCGCCCACGCACAATTCCAACTGCAGTCTCATCACACGATGTTTCAATTCCCAGTACTAGTGGCTCACTCATGGCAGCTCCTTGCGCATCACTAATGCATCTAAGCCACTTCCAAAGTAATCTTTTCGAACATTTAGCTTTGCGTACCCAAGGGACTCATACATAGAAATCGCTGCCGCGTTATCTGTCTTGACTTCTAGCATCATGGCAATTGAACCTTGGGCTATTGCCCAGTCAGTAATACCTGCCAGTAGCGCTCGAGCAATCCCTTGCCCGCGATGCTGCGGGACAACGCCCACCGTTAAAACATCGGCTTCAGCGCCCCCTGGTGCAAAAACTCCTGCATAGCCAATAACACTGCTTGCATCATCAAGTGCGAGAACAAAGAGGCGTGTGGGAGCAGAGATCTCTTCGCGATATTGGCCGGCAGACCATGGCGAATATGGAAACAACTCCTTATCTAAAGAAACAAGAACAGGGATGTCAAAGGAGTTAGCGTCGCGATAAGTAATCATTTTCGATCCGCCGTTGCCACTGCATCTGGTCTGCGCAAATACATCGGTTCGATTATGTTTGCCGAAAGTGCAACTAAGGCTTTCATATCTGGATAAAGATCAGGATGAATTGGAGCACCTGCAACATCTGCAGGAAAGCTCACGGCTGGTTCGCCGATGCGAACTCCATCTTTATATCGAGCCCAATAAACCTCTTTGCGTCTGGCATCGACAGTGACAATAAAGTCCTTTTCATTTACTTGTGCTGCGATGGCATCGAGTGAACACACCCCACGAACTGAAATCCCTCGAGCTAATGCAAAGCTTTGTGCAAAGGCAATTCCCACACGCAAACCTGTAAATGGCCCAGGCCCCATCCCAACTACAACTTCATCGATAGCAAAACCTTTAATGCCTTCTTGAACCAGTGACGGCAGAGCTGGACCATGTTCTGTTGCACCATCTCTGTGTCCATTCCACAGTATTAATCCATCTTCAATAATTGCAACTGATGTGCGAGAAGTGGAAGTATCAATAGCTAAAGTAACTGTCATATCGCAAAGCCATTCCAGCGAGTACCAATAGCTTTAATCTCAACTTGGCGAACTTCATTTGTTCTATCAATGCTTATCTCTAAGCGATCTTCACTCAAACGTGCAGATTCTGCCCCGCCCCACTCAACAACTGTGACTGAGTTTTCTGTGTCTAAATCCAGATCATCCAAATAAAGATTGGGGTTGTCGGTATCAATTAAGCGGTATGCATCCACATGAATCATGGGCAGGACAGCTTTGTGTGTTCTAGAGATTACAAATGTAGGAGATGTGATCTCATCTATTCCTAACCCTTTGCCAATACCTTGGACTAACACTGTCTTTCCTGCACCAAGGGGGCCATTAATAAGTATGAGATCACCTGCTTTAAGTTGCGCAGAAAGAGAGATGCCGAGATCAAACATCTGCTGCGCTGTTACAACATCGATTCTCACGGCTTAAGAGTAAAGGAAACGGGGGCCTCGGTTTCCCGAAGCCCCCGTTTACTACCCTCGATGTATTACTAGAGATTATCCTCCGTAGTACTTCAACTGTGGAGCGCTATAGCCACGATCGTAAGTCATATTTCCTGCCTTACGAATCTTGGTGAGCATTGGACCTCCTGAGAGGTTTTTACCATTATCAGCAGCATAAGCAAGTAGTTCTGCTACTGCCATGTATTGAGATGTGGTGAAGTTACAGTGGTTAGTACCAGATGCAGCAGGAACAGATGTATCTGGTGCTCCAGCAGCTGTGTACTTGCTGTACTTCGCACTTGGGAAGTTCCAGAGGACGAGCTGGTTGTTAGCAGGACGTTTGCGATCTCCTGCCTTTCTTGCAGCTACCCACTTGTCTGCCCAATACGTTGCATACTTATCGACAACTGACTGTTGGTTTCCAGCAGTAGTTGTAGGATCAGCAACGCCAGTAAAGAGAATGGTTGGAATATCAACCTTTCCAGAATGAGTAGTAAGTGTCTTCAACTTCTCTACTGCAGCAGGACTTGCTTTAGCCCGTGGTGATACAGCAAGAATACTGAGAAGTCCAGCAGTTCCTGAGTTACCTGAAAGGGCTGAAGCCCAGATGAATTGTTCTTCTGCAATACGTGCTGCATAGTTAGTAGTGGTGTTATCAAATACTGCACCACCAGCTTGTAGCTCAAGATCATGCGTTGCAAGAACTGCAAGTGCTGCAGCGTTTGCTACGTTCTCAAGAGCAGCAAAAGCTGGGTTAATTGCAACCTGGAATGAAAGAGTGTTTGAAGCCGGCAAACCAGGAGGTGCTGAAGTTGAATCAAAGTGTGCAGATTGCATTGGAATTCCAGACATCAACGCAACCATTACAAGTGCGCTTCGTGAAGGAATCCCCTTAATTGCATCTGGAACCTTTGATGTTGCTGGCCAAGCTGGAACGCTTGGGTTCGCCGCAAAAGCTGCTTGCAATGCTCCGATAACTGTGAAGACCTTTACTAGGTCACCCATCGCCTCGGCATAACCTGCAGCTCCAGCTGAGTAATTACCGCCCTTGATTGTTGGATCAAAGAAAGTCTTAATTCCCCAGAGCGCATCTCCTGCCATTGTCATAAGCGGAGTGACATCGCTAGCCATACATAGTGGTGCTGCAGCACTGAAGAGATCTGAATGCTTCTCTGCGAGCGCTTGAGTAATGAATCCACCAAGTGATTCGCCCCATGCAACAACTTTTGTAGTCTTTGTAAACTGCTTCTTGAACAGTCCTACAAGTTCAACGTTGGTTTTGATAGCTGAATCTGCATTCCAACCTTGGCGTGCAAATCCTGAACCGACAACGCCATATCCCTTAGCCAAAAGCGCACCAATTACAGTTGCGTTTGGACCAGGTTGAGGCGTATTGGTAACTGTGTATCCACCATATCCAGGAATTCCAACAGGAACTGGAACGTTTGGACGATATCCATGTGAATAGAGATAGACAGTTCCGTTGAAGTTTGCAGGAACCATCATTGCGTACGGTGCACCATCAGATGTTGCGCCTCCGCATGTCTGTACTGGGAATTTGCCATCGCAAACAGGATTTGCGCTAGCAACTGTTGGTGCTGCAACTAGCAGTGATGCAGCAAGTGCTGCTCCTGCCATCGAACCAGCAAAAGCTGGCACCATCATGGTGATGGTAAGTGGGATATCTGGCTTTAAATTCTTAAAGTAGTTACGGGCAGCAGCTCTTGTGCCAAATATTGATGGCACCTTATTAGTTCCTAAGATTAACGGCAGCTCTTTGTTAGGCAGTCCAATGATTAATGCTGGTAATTGAATTAATCCGCCGCCACCTGCCATTGCATCAACAAAGCCAGCAAATCCTGATGCGATCGCCAAAAAGATTGCGATCTCAATACTCATAAATTACTTAACTATTGTTTTAACAACATCTGCGAGCGCAACCTCTTGCTTATCACCAGATTTACGATCCCGCACTTCCACCTTGCCATCTGCTAATGCTTTACCAACAATAATTATCTTTTGAATACCGATTAATTCAGCATCTTTAAACTTAACTCCAGCAGATGCCTCCCGGCGATCATCAAGGAGTACCTCAAGACCTTTTGCCTCTAGATCTTTAGCAATTTGTTCTGCCACATCAAATGGTTGATCCTCTTTACCAGTTGCCACAATATGAACATCAGCAGGTGCTACCTCTGCTGGCCAATTTAAACCAAGCTCATCATAAGTTTGTTCAGCAATGGCGGCTACCGCTCTTGATACGCCAATTCCATAAGATCCCATTGTTACAACAACTGGCTTACCCTCTTTATCTAGCACGGTAAGTCCAAGTGATTGCGCGTATTTTCTACCTAGTTGAAAGATATGACCAATTTCAATTGCACGATCAATTACTACCGGCTTTTCACACTTTGGGCAGTTATCACCAGCTCGAACTTCT
>OFRL01000417.1_pt1 | contig 20743 bp, 16 predicted proteins | sample 1543121 | NCBI WGS metagenome assembly OFRL01 (sample SAMN07774228, study PRJEB24372) | wastewater metagenome | isolation source: Lake Maggiore Cannobio | place: Italy: Cannobio | collected 2016-01
CACTACCACTTCAGCGCCACGACCACTGCAGGCCGACATTGGCCCGCCGTCCGGGTCCCGGCTCGTAGAAGCGGCCATTGCCGTCATTGACGATCACCGAGCCGATGTAGGCCTGGTCCAGCACGTTCTCCAACCGTGCGAAGGCCCGCAGCTCGCCACCCGGCAGGGTCCAGCGACGCCCGCCTTCCAGGTGCAGCAGGGCAAAGCCGGGCGCACGTTCGGTCGCCACGTCGTTGACCACGGTATCGCTACTGGCGGACGCCTCCAGCGCCCATTGCCAGTCGGCGGGGGTCCACTGCAGCCTGGCGAAGGCCTGTTGGCGCGGCACACCTGGCAGGCGGCTGCCCGCGGCGACCACGCTGTTCGAGGTCAGGTACGACGAGCGCACCTGCGCCTGCAGCCATGTCCATGCCAGCTGCAGTTCCAGCTGCTCGGCCAGCGGCTTTCGGTACTGAAGTTCCACACCCTGGCGGCGGGTGCGGCCGATGTTGCGATAGGTGCTGCGCCCACCAGAGTTGCTGGCAACTGCCAGCTCATCGTCGGTATCTGCGCGGAACAGGCTGATATCAAGCTGGGTTCCGTCCTGTGCGTGCCATTTGCTGCCTATCTCCAGATTGCGGCTGCGCGCGGCCGCCAGATCCAGTGCCAATCCCGCCTGGCCGTCGGCGCGATACCCCAGCTCATTGAAGGTAGGCGTCTCGAAGCCCCGGCCCACGGCGGCGTGCAGCCGCCACTGCGGGCTTGCCTCGAAGCTGACACCTGCCACCGGCGTGGTTGCCTGATAGCGACGGTGGCCGCTGTCGTCCGGATTGCGCCCGGTGATGTAGCGGTCATTCGATTCGAATCGCACGGCGCTGTGGCGCAGCCCGGCCAGCAACGACCAGCGCGGGCTCCACTGCCACCAGGCCTGGGCGAACTGGTCCACGTTCTGCACGACGTCGATCTGGTCACGACGCAGGCGCCCACGCACGCCCAGGGTGCTGCCGATGAAGTTCTCGTAGCCGGTGCGGTGCTGGCGCTGGCGGTCCGCACTGAGCCCGGCCACCAGGTCCAACGGTCGGCCGGCGAGGTCGCCATGCCAGCCCCAGCGCGCGTCCAGTCCGCCGTAGCCCGCGTCCAGGTCGATCACGCCGCCCGCATGCAACGGGTTGGCCTGTGCGGTCGGCGGAATCGGCAGGTATTGGGTGACCTCACGCTGCCCGGCATAGCCCATCAGCTGCCAGCGCTGGGTGTCGGTTTCCCGGGTCCAACGCAACCCAGCCTGCTGCTGGCGCACCGATTTGCGGGTGTTGTACTGGCGAGCCACTGCCGTGGCCTGGCGCGGATCGGCCGCCACCTGGGAACGGCTCAGGCCCAGCGGATCCTGCGCATCGGGGGCATCGAGCGCGTTGAGCAGCAGCTCGAGCCGTCCACCGCCCAGATCACCACCAATACGTGCGTTGAGCGATTCACGGCGCGCACGGCTGTGATCGCGCCATCCATCGGTGCGGAAGTGATTGGCGGCGATGTTGTAGTCCAATGCTTGGCCGGCACCCTTCAGTTGCGCGCCGACACTGAGCGTGCTGTCGGCGCCGGCGTTCACGCGCAGCCGCCACGGGTCGCCGGCCTGGCCCTGCGCGCTCCAGACCTGCAGCACGCCGCCGGAGGAATTGCCGTACAGCGCCGAGAATGGCCCGCGCAGCACCTCGATGCGTTCGGCGCCCAACAAGCTGGCGTGCGCCAGCTGACCCTGGCCATCGGGCATGGTCGCCGGCACCCCGTCGATCAACACCCGTACCCCGCGCACACCAAAGGTCGAGCGCGCGCCGAAGCCACGGATCGACAGCTGCGTGTCCTGGGCGAAGTTCTGCCGGTCGCGTGCCAGTAGTCCCGGTACGCCGGCCAACGCCTCGGACAGCTGCGCGCCGGTGCCCGCGCGGCTGGCGTCGATCCAGACGGTGTCCAGGCTGGCCGGCAGCGCGAACGGGTCGATACCCGGCACCCGCGCCACCTGCACCTGCACGGCGGGCAGGGCGGTGGGCGCAGGCTCGGCCATGGCCGCCAGTGGCGACAGCAGCAGAACGGACAGCGGCAGGCAACGGCGTCGTGCGGCAGGATTCATGATTCAGGTTGATGGATCGGGCGGCAACGCACGCCATGGTACGGGGCCGCGGATGACGATGGCGGCGGCCAGCCCCGGCAGGCTTTGTTACGATGGGCTGTTTCCGGCCGAAAAGCCGCAGACCGCGTGGCGCAATTCCTCCCCCTTTCCGTCTACCGAACGAGTACCGCCGTGTCCTTCTTTGCAAACGTGGAACTGGTCCCAGGCGACCCGATCCTGGGCCTGACCGAGGCGTACAACGCCGACAGCCGCCCGACCAAGGTCAACCTGGGTGTGGGCATCTACTACGACGAGAGCGGCCGCATTCCGCTGCTGCGCGCCGTCAAGCAGATCGAGCAGCAGCTCGCCGCTGAAGCCAAACCGCGCGGCTACCTGCCGATCGATGGCCTGCCGGCGTACACGCAGGCCACGCGCGAGCTGGTGTTCGGCAAGGACTCGCCGCTGCTGGCCGCCGGCCGCGTCACCACCGCACAGACCGTCGGTGGCAGCGGTGCGCTGCGCGTCGGCGCCGACGTGCTGAAGAAGCTGCTGCCGCACGCCACCGTTGCGCTGAGCAACCCGAGCTGGGAAAACCACCGCGCCGTGTTCAGCGCGGCCGGCTTCGAAGTGGTGGATTACACCTACTTCGACCCGACCACCCACGGCGTCAACTTCGACGGCCTGCTGGCCGACCTGGGCAAGCTGGAAGCCGGCACCGTGGTGCTGCTGCATGCCTGCTGCCACAACCCCACCGGCGCCGACCTCACGGTCACCCAGTGGAAGCAGGTCGCGCAGCTGCTGAAGGAGAAGCAGCTGTTCCCCTTCATCGACATGGCCTACCAGGGCTTCGACAAGGGCATCGAGCAGGACGGCGCCGCCGTGCGCATCATCGCCGAAGCCGGCATCGACAGCTTCATCGTCGCCAATTCGTACTCCAAGTCGTTCTCGCTGTACGGCGAGCGCGTGGGTGCGCTGTCGATGGTGGCGCCGACCGCCGCTGACGCCAAGGCCGTGCAGTCGCAGGTCAAGCGCGTGATCCGCACCATCTACTCCAGCCCGTCCACCCACGGTGCCGCGCTGGTGGCCGGCGTGCTGACCAACCCGGAACTGCGCGCGATGTGGGAGCAGGAGCTGACCGAGATGCGCGAGCGCATCCACGCCCTGCGCCAGGGCCTGGTGGAGAAGCTGGCCGCTGCCGGTGCCCCGCAGTTCGGCTTCATCAACGAACAGGCCGGCATGTTCTCCTACTCCGGTCTGAGCCGTGAGCAGGTCGAACGCCTGCGCGACGAGTTCGGCATCTACGCCGTCGGCACCGGCCGCATCTGCGTGGCCGCGCTGAACCAGAACAACCTGGAATACGTCGCCAAGGCCGTGGCCACCGTCGCCAAGGCCTGAAGCAACACTGCACTGGTTTGAGAACAAAGGCGCCGAAGGGCGCCTTTGTTTTTGCTCCTGCTCTTGCCATCCCACCGCGCTCGCGGCGAACCCTGAAGCGCGCGGGAGGGGGAGGCGATGCAGGACCGTTGGCGCCATGGGCCCGAGGCATGCCTCGGGCGGGTTGGGCAGGAGGCCCAACCCCGGTCTTGCCGTGTGCGCAGGACAGCGCACACGAGCAAGGCGCCATCGAGCCCCCAAGGACGGGTTTACGGCGTGTCCTGCAGCCCCACACCGCCCCGCCCAGCCCGCAGCAATCCTGCCGTTGCCGTTGCTGTTGCTGTTGCTTCTGCAGGTGAAGGGCTGCAAGCCCTGCAAAGCAACTACGTCACCCAGCCTGCAATCACCAGCAGGGCGAGGATCGCCAGCCACAGCAGCAGCATCCTCCACACCAGGCTCATCGCATCCCGCAGGTCCGGCAACCGCTGCCACACCGGCAACAGCCCCGCCTCGGTGTAATCGTGCGCATCCTCGCGCAGCTCGGCATTGACGCTGGCCCGCGCCACCGCGCCCAGGAAGCCGATGTTGCCGGCCAGGCGCTCGCCGTGGGCCTGGCGCCAGGCCTTCCACGCCGTATCGAAGTTGCCCACCAGCGCCATCGAAAATGCCATCAGCTGCGCCACCGGCCACTCGATCCAGCCCAGCAGGCGCTGCGCCAGCGCCAGCGGCTCCACCGGCACGCGGGCACGCATCGGGCTTTCCGCCATCAGCGCCAGCAGCCGGTAACCGAGAGCACCGGCCGGGCCCAGCAGCAGGAACCAGAACAGCACCGCGAACCAGCGCCGCAAGGCGTTGAGCACGGTTGCCTCGACCAGTGACGGAATGTCCTCGCGCAGGCTGCCACCGGCCGCCTGCAGGTTACGTACCGCGGCCTGGCGCGTCGCCGCGTCATCGGCATCGATGATCGCTTCGATATCGCGGTCCAGATCGCGCGGGCCCCAGCACCACGCCAGCACCGCCACGCCCAGCAGCAGCGACGGCAGGCCGAACAGCACCCCGCGCAGCAGCCACGCCAGCAGCGCCATCAGCAACAGCGGCGGCAGCAGTGCCAGGGCAACGCCGGCCGGTCCCTGCCAGGCCTTGCCACCCCGCGCGTCCAGCCAGCCCAGCCAACGCCGGAAGCCGTCGAAACGGCGCAGCGAGGCGGCAGCGGCCGGGGCAACATGGCCCAGGGCCAGTGCCACCAGCACGGCGGCCAGAGTGGTGAACATGGCAGGTCTCCCTACGAAACAGAACGCTCGGCGTCGCTACCTTACCTGTCGCAGCGGCGCCCTCAGCGGTGAACCGGACTGTAACCCGGGCCGTGTTCAGGTGGCGGCAATACAGGCGCCACCGTCAGCCCCGCTCAGCCCTTCTGCTGCCGGTACCAGTGTTCGATCAGGCCGCGCGAAATCGAGATCGGCGGCGACAGGCGGATGCCCTGGCCATCGTCCTCCACATCGCGTGCCAGTGCGGCGCCGACCTCGTCGGCACTGAACCAGCGCGCATCTTCCAGCTCGCCATCCACGGTCGGCAGGTCATCCTGCGCCTGTGCACGGAAACCGATCATCAGCGCGCCCGGGAACGGCCACGGCTGCGAACCGAGGTACTGGCAGGCGGTCACCCGTACCTTGCTCTCCTCGTGCACTTCACGCACCACGGTCTGCTCGAAGGTCTCGCCGGGTTCGACGAAGCCGGCCAGCACCGAGTAACGCCGCGGTGCCCAGTTCGACTGCCGGCCCAGCAGCAGCCGGCCCTGGTTTTCCACGGCGACGATCACGGCGGGATCGACACGCGGGTAGTGCTCGGTGGCGCACTGCCCGCAGCGGCCGACGAAGCCACCACGGGCAAACGCCACGGCGCCGCCGCACACGCCGCAGAAGCGGGTGCGCGAGTGCCAGTAGGACATGCCGCGGGCATAACTGAAGGCGGTCGCATCGGCCATCGGCCACAGCAGTGCGGCCTGGCGCAGGTCGAGGCGGCGCGGGGCCGTGACGGTAACGTTGGCGGCTTCGACCGAGAACCAGGCCTGCTCGCCACGCAGGCCAAGGAAGATCGCGGCACCGGGGCCGCCGCCGATGTCGGCGCCGGTCAGCGCCAGCGGCTGGTCGTCATCGCCGGTGAAGACGCTGCCGTCCTGATCGAGCACGAGAATGCGCGCGCCCGGCCACAGGCGCGCCAGTGCATCGGCATCGTCGCGCAGGGCATCGGCGCGCTCCAGCGGTTCGCCAACGAAGGCGAAACCGGAAAGCGGCGAAGGAGTATTGGGCATCCGGCAAGCGTGCCGCCAATCGATGCAGGTGGCAAGTTCGGCGCTGTGCGCAATCTGCCGGTGTGGGCGTGCAGGCACAGCATCCACGCATGGCGTGGATCTACTGAGGTGCCAACCTTGGTTGGCACATTCCGGCCACAGGCCTCTTACATGCTGAAGCTGCTGCCGCAGCCGCAGGTGGTCTTGGCGTTCGGGTTGCGGATCACGAACTGGGCACCGGTCAGGCTCTCGGTGTAGTCCACCTCGGCGCCCATCAGGTACTGCAGGCTCAGCGGGTCGACCAGCAGGGTCACCCCGCTGGTCTGTACCGCCAGGTCATCCTCGGCACGGTTCTCGTCGAACTCGAATCCGTACTGGAAGCCCGAACAGCCACCGCCTTCGATGTACACGCGCAGGGCCAGGTCGGGGTTGCCCTCTTCCTGGATCAGGGATTTGACCTTGGCGGCCGCCGACTCGGTGAAGTTCAGCGGGCGCTCCAGCGACTGGTAATCGGGCGCGGCAACCGGGGTGGCGCCGGGCAGGGAGACTAGCGTGCTCATGGTGTCAGCATGGGGGTGCCGACGATGGCTTTCAAGCCATCGCCTCGGCCAGCTTGCGGCGTGCGGCGGTGTCACCCTTGCCGCCATTGGCCTCATCACCTTCCGGGGCCGGCAGGGCCGCCATCGGGGCGCTGGCATGGATCAGGCGGCCGTTCAGCTGGGCACCCGCATTCATCTCCACCACCTGGTAATGGACATTGCCATTGACCCGCGCGCTCGGGGTCAGTTCGACCTTCTCGGTGGCATGCACGTCGCCGTCCAGGCGTCCACTGATGACCACCACCTGGGCACGGATCTCACCTTCGATCACGCCATGCTCGGCGACCGTCAGGGTCGCGCCACTGGCGCCTTCGGCGGCGATCACCTTGCCATGGATGCGGCCTTCCACATACAGGCCACCACTGAATTCCACATCACCGCGGATCACCACCTGGTTGCCGATCAGGGCATCCACCACCAGCTGGCCTTCACGGTTGGATTTGCTGCTTCCGAACATCTGCCTACTCCCCTTTGGCGGCCGGCGCACCGGCCTGTTTCCAGTCGAATACCTGGGTGGTACCCCCCGTACCACTCCCCAATGTCACCCGCACGCGTTGCGGGGTGAAGTCAGCCGGCAGCATCACGCTGCCGGTGAGCTGCTGGAAGTACCGGAACGAGTAATCCTGTCCCGGTACCTTGCTGCGCTGGTGCAGATCATCCCAGCTGATCGTGGCCAGCTTGCCGTTCTTGACGCCTTCCACGGTGAAACGCATCTGCCCCTGGCTGATGGCGCCGCGGTTGAGGTTCTGTGTCAGCACGGCGGTGTACTGCCAGGTGCCGGCCGCTTCCGGGCTGAACTCGATCGAATGGGTGTTCAGGCCCTTGCGCTGGCTGGTCGAACCCACCAGGCGCTCATAGAAGGCAACGTCGGCACGCAGGCCGGCGATTTCCTCATCGCGTTCGGCCAGCGAGGACTGCACCTCGGTGTTGGCGGCGCGGCTGATGCGGTCGGAGGCTTCCAGCGTGGCCTGCTTCTGGCGCAGTTCGGTCAGCTGTGCCTGCAACGTCTCGGCGCGCTTCTCGGCGGCCTGCAGGCGCTGGCCCTGTGCATCGCGCGGCGTGGCCATCCAGCAGCCACCCAGCACGGCCAGCACCAGGCTGAGCAGCCAGATGCCGCCGATCACCAGCAGGCGGCGACGGTCGGCCGGCGGTTGCGGCGCGCCGGGCAGGCGAACCTGCACGCGCATGGGAGGACGGTTGGTCATGGGTGGATTCCGGGGCATCGCGAGGGCGACACCGGTACGGCCCCTGTGGCAAACGACGGGCTAGTGTATGACAGGACGGGTGGGTTTCCTGCGCAGTGGCGAGCCACCGTCTGTGGCGTTCAGGCATGCCATCGTCGATAGTGTGGTCCCCTGCACAGTTCCGTCGCCGGAGCATCGCCATGACCGAAGCCCACCTGTTCGTGATCGGCATCCTGCTGGCCTGGCTGGCCGGCATCCGCGTCTACCTCACCGTGTTCGGTGTCGGCCTGGCCGGCCTGCTCGGCTGGGTCGACCTGCCGCCGGCCCTGCAGGCCACCGAATCGTGGTGGGTGCTGGGCACCTCGGCAGCGCTGGCGGTAACCGAATTCTTCGCCGACAAGATTCCCGGCGTCGACTCGGCGTGGGATCTGGTGCAGACCCTGGCACGCGTACCCGCAGGTGCCTTCCTTGCCGCAGCCACGCTGTCGCCGGATGGGCAGCTGGGCACCGGCGCACTTGCTGCCGGTGCCGGTGTCGCGCTGGCCAGCCATGGCCTGAAGGCCGGCACCCGCGCCCTGCTCAATACCTCGCCCGAGCCTGCCAGCAACTGGGTGGCCTCCGCAGCCGAGGACACCGTGGTGGTCGGTGGCCTGGCCCTGGCCCTGGCACACCCGTGGATCGCGCTGATCGTGGTGCTGGCCTGCAGCCTGGCCGGCGCGCTGCTGGCGCTCGGCGTGATCGGCACGCTGCTGGTGCTGCTGCACATCCTCAGCGGCCCGCAGCCAAGTGATCTCGTCGATGTCCAGCCGATCGCATGGCTAGGCGCTCTCGGCGATCCTGATCCTCGCTGGTGGTTACCTCAGCTTTGATTACGCGCAGCACAGCGCGCCGCAGCAGCCGAAGCCAAAGGCCAAGCCGCAGGCGACGCCGGAGCCGCGGCCGCAGCCGCAGCCCCAGCGACGACCGAAACCCGACAGTCGCGCCGGGCTCTGGGACGACGCCGACTTCGAATAAGGCAGCTAACGGCGGGTTTCAGCAGCGGCCAAATTCCCGCTCTATGCGGGAAAATCTGAAAGATCCCGTTCAGCAGGGGCGATTTACAGGGAACGGTCGTACGATCCCGACGGGTCCTTAGCCCTCCGGCTTGGACCCTCTTTATTTGTGGACTCAATGAACCCCTCAATCCGCGGAAATTACGACTCCGGCGAAGACTTCGTCCTCGAGTACGGTGAGCTTCGCTTCACCTTCAACGAGCGCGACTTCTCGGAGCGCAGCCAGCAGGCTGCCCACCGCCTCGGCTTCGTCGCTGGCAGTCTCGATGAGAACGAACTCGAAGACCTCGTAAACCTCGCCGTCAACGGTGAGATTCAGCAGCCTTCTTCAGACCTCGGCGAGCACGTAAACGACTGCTGGCCGGAGCTCGTCGGCCCCGCCGACCGCTCGCTGGTTCATTGGCTGCGCCGCCTGATCTTCCGCTCCGCTTGGCTTGACCAGCGCGTGATGGAGGGCGAGCTTGACGTCCGTTACGACGAGCAGGCCCGCTCCTTCACCTACGTGCAGCCCGACCGCGATGATGAACCGGTCGAGCTGGCACCCGAGCCCTCGTGGGGCCGGGTCGCCTACATTCCGCGCTCAGCAGCTCCTTAAGCGCTAGCTGAGCAGGTTGCTGCGCAGCGTCTTGCTCCTGGCCTTGTCAACGGCCGGATCACCAATCTTGCCGCCGTCCTGTGAGACGAGGAAGATCAGCGTCGTTTCGCCGCCAACCGGCTCGCGTGAAGCAGCGATCACGGTAAGTGAACCGCCACCAGGGACGTTGCGAGCGGCGCCGAGCACCTTGCGCGCAGCGTGAGCACCAAGATCGTCGATCGAATCGATCACAACGGCGCTGTGGCCGCCCTTCGTGGTCACCTTGCGGGCCGACTCAATTGCGCGATCGATCGCCTTGGCCTGCGAATCGGCCGAGGCGGTGAGCGTTTCAACCGCGGCCGGCGCAATTCCAGCGGCAACCCATTCGGCGCGCTCCTCAGGCCTAGCGCCTGCGAGCACTACCGACAGCTCAACCTCTTCGATTGCTGCCAGCTCGGCGGCGAGCATGCGAAGCGTCGTGCTGCGGCCGCTGGCAAACGTGCCAATGACGCTGACGCGTGATCCACGCCCAAACGGCGCGCTTGACGCGATCGACTTCATCGTTGAACTCCTCGAGGAAAAGCCGATCTTCTGAGTTGGGAAGCCAGCCTCAAGCTTGTCGAACGGCGTGCCGACCGAAACCTCGTCGGCCGAGCTGCCGTTGATTGTGACGACGCGAACTAGCGACGGGTAGCGCTCTGAGCGGCGCGCGGGGCGCGCCGGGCCGGCAACCTTGTCGCCGGACTTCAGCTCGCAGCGACGGACCTGCGCTGCCGAGACGTAGACATCATCGTCGCTCTGGCCGGGTGGCTTGACGCGAACGAAGGCTGAACCGTTGCCGAGCACTTCGATCGTGCCTTCGACCTCAGTCTCGCTGCCGTCGGAGCCGCGCTCTGAGCGCGAACCGCCACGGCCACCGCTGCGGCCGCCTTCTGAGCGTGACGAACTACCACCGCGCGAGCTGCCGCCTTCGCGGCCGCCGCTGCGTGAACTGCTGGAGCCGCTGCGCCGTGAACGCGAGCGCGCTGGCTTCTCGGCAGCCTCATCGCCAGCGTCGTCATCGACCGGCTCTGGCTCAGGATCTGGGCCTGGGTCGCCGCCCTGATCGATGATGATCGCCTTTACAAGATCGGCTTTGCGCATGCGGCGAAAGCCTTCAATACCGAGCTCGGACGCGATCGCGTGAAGGTCGGCAAGCGGACTGCCCTCTAGGGCGTCACGGGAAAAAACAGACATTTACTTCTCCTTAGGTTGAGTGAGGATCGGTTGGCACTCCAGCCGCGTTGTGACAGCGGCCAGCGATCCGTTGCGTTCACAACAGTAGCGCTCAGCGCTGACGCGTGTAATGAAGGAAGAGGAAGCTCTCGCTGCGCCAAACGTTTTCGAGCTCCAAGCCAAGCGGCGGCTCGAAGGCCTCGCCGCTGAGCAAAGTCGGCGCCGATCCAGCGACCAGCAGTGGCGAAACGGTGAAGATGAAGTCGTCGATTAGATCCTCCGCTGCGAGCGCCCGCAGCAGCGTTGGGCCACCCTCGCTTAGCAGCGTGCGCACGCCATGGTTGGCGTAGAGATCTTCAAGGCAGCCGGCCAGCGTCAGCTCGCCCGGCCCTGACCTAGCGACCGTTAGCTCAGCGCCGCGAGCCTCAATCGGCAAGTCGGATTCGGTGTAGACGACGATCCGTTGACCTTGCTGGGCGAACAGCTCTAGCTCGGCAAGCCCCGGACTCAGCCGCCGTGAAATTGTCGCCGCGATCGGTTCGGCGGGAAGTCCGGCGGCGATCCGTCGCTCACGATGATCGGCGTCGAGCAGCGTTGAGTAGCGCTCGTCGATCAGAGTGGTTGGTCCGATCAGGATCGCGTCGACGTTGCAGCGCAGCTCTCGCAGCACGGCGCGGTCGGCCGGACTTCCTAGCCCGCCGGCGCGCCCTTCGACCGCCGCGCGGCCGTCGGCTGAGCCGATCATCGCCGCAACCACGCGCGGGCGACTGGACTCTGCGTCCGGGCCACCAAGGGCGAGCTGCGCGATTAGGCCGACGGCATCAAGCGACGCTCCGGCAGAAAGCAGTTCGAACTCTTCACTCACGGCAGCGATGCTACGCCAGCTGCCCCGGTCAGGCCGCTTTGACCTTGGCTTTGACCTTGGAAGTAAAGACGGCTTTGTTACCGGCCCCGTCGGTGGCCGTAACCGTCACGGTCAGATTGCCGCTGCGCAGGAAGCTATGCCGCAGCCTGAAGGCGGTCTTCTTCGACGTTACCGATGGCGAACCGTCGCCGAAGTTGATCTTGACCGTCGCCAGCCCCGACCCCTGCGGCGGCTGAGCGTCGATCGCCGTCCCCGAAACCATGACGCCAAAGCCCGATCTGCTCAATTTGACCTTCAACTTCGGAATCGTCGTGTCGATCTTAAGGTCGCCCAGCGATGAGGAGACGACCTGCCCGGATCGGTCAAAGCTCTCGACCCGCCACTTGTGCGTGCCTTCGGCCAGCGCGCTAACCGGCGTGAAGGCTGTAGTTGTTGATGTTCCAGCCAACTTCTGGTCGATGTAGACGCGATACCCGAGCGCAGGCCAGCCGCGCGACGAGGCCCACCAGCTGAGCGGCGGCAGCACGCTGCTGCGCCAGAAAGCGTTGCCAATAAGCCGAACCGGCTTTGGCGGCAGCGAGAAGGAAGCAACCGCAACGCTGCGCGAACCGAGCGGCCCCTGCGTGAAGGCGATCACGCTGTCGCCGTAGCGGTCGGTTGCGAGGTCAAGCCCGCCAGCGGCTTCAACGGCGCCAAAGGCAGGAACCGAAAGCGTCGTCGCGGCGCCAAAAGCGGGCGGCGTCGGCAGCGCGTCATCTTCAGCGATGTTGCGCGCAATGATCTCCTGCCCGGGAGCCTGAAGCCAAGCGCTTACACCAAATTGATCAACCGCAAAAGTGCTTGCTGCGGTGGCGTCCTGCGCGGGCGAGCTGCCAAGCGCGGTCGCGCCAGTGACTGCGCTGCGCCGAATGATCGAAGCCCAGATCGTGCCGTCGGCGGCTTGCACGTTGATGATTCCCGAACCGCGATCGTTGGTCGCGACAGTTGGCCCGGCGCCAGCGCCGATCGCGGCGCCGCCGGCCAGCGCCTTTGGCGCTTCAAGCGTCGAAGCGCGCAGGCGCCGCACAACAGCGCGGCGCGCGCCATCGGCAAAGCTCTGCGAGAAGACAACCCAAGCGAAGCTTGAATCGCCTTGCATCGCGATTGCCGGGCGGTCGGCCGAGCCGCCGACTTGGCCGTCAAGGCTCTCGGCGGCGGCGCTCATCACGACGCTCGAAAAAGCGCCGCGTACCAAGCGGCGCACACCGATCCGCGTTGTCGCTCCGTCGACCTCGCCAAAGGCGACAACGCCGGTTCCGTCGGCCGAAGTTGAAACCTTTGGCGCCAGCTCTGGAGTAGAACCGGCGCTACTGGCCGGGTTGATGTTGGCGGCGCCCGTGTAGACCGTGTAGTTGCTGACGCGGCGCGGAAGATAGGCGGCGCGAACGCTGCCGTTCTCGGCCCAGGCGAGATAGGCGACGCCAGTTATCGGCGCCATGTCAAGCGACGGTGAGTTGGCGCCTGGGCCACCGAGCTGCTGCGGCGCCGAGAACGGCTGCCCGGGCGCAATCTGCACGCGCGCCCAAAGCCCTGCGCTATTGGCATAGACGACGGTCATGCGGCCGCCGTTCGAGATTCCGGTGACGGGCTTGCCGATTACCGCTGGCTGGCCGGGGTCAACCCGGACGGGGGGCTGAGGGGCGCCCGAAGCCAGCATGCTGATGAAGGCGTGGTCGGCGCCTTCATCGCTGCGCACATAGCTGACAACAGCGCTGCTGTCGAAGGCCATTTCGACGTCGCCGAGCAGAGAGACCCCGGTCGAGGGGCCGTCGACTATCAGCGCCGGAGCAAACGTGCCGTCGGCCGACGCCCGAGCAGCGGTCGCCAAGCCCAGCGTGAGGAGAACCGCGCAGGTGGAAGCTAACCCACGCTTCGATCGCGAAAGCGGCATCTGCCAAAGGCTACGCAGTCGGCGCGACGTTGGCGACGATTCCCTCGGCAGCGGCCTCAGCGCTGAAGTTCGCCACCTCAGCTTCAACGCGTGCCTCATCCCAGCCAAGTTCACCGGCCATCGCCTGCGCAGCGCGGCGTGCGACCGCGTCGTCATCGGCGGTCACCTCTCGCGCCGCCAGCAGCGCAACGCGGCTGCGGCGCAGCAGCGCGTCGCCAACGCTCCGCGCCTGCTCATGGCGCGCTGCGAAGACGACCTCGGCGAGCAGATCGGTCGGCCCGTCGGCCACGATTGGCTGCGCCAGCTCGCCGCGCTCGGCGGCTACTGCCAGCACGTCGCGCGCGCGGTAGCCGTAGCGGCCAGCGAGCTGCTCATAGGCCTCTTCGGGGACGCCTTCGACCCGCGGCAGATCCTTCGCTTCAATCGCCTGTCCGAGCGGGATCTCCTCAGTGCGGCATGGAGCCTCGCGTGAATCACGTTCGACGATTCGGTCAACCGCCATCTTGCCCATCCGCCGCCAGGTCGTCAGCTTGCCGCCAGTTATCGTGATCATCCCGTTGCTGGTCTCGTAAAGCTCGGCGCGGCGCGAAATGTCAACCGACTTCTTCGGATCGCCGGTGGCTATCAGCGGCCGCACTCCGGCAAAGGCGCCGCTGACGTCGCTGGCGTCGAAGTCGGTCGCGAAGAACTCGTTTGTTGCGTCGAGCAGGTATTCGATGTCGGAGGCCGCCGGACTGACGTGATCGAGCTCGGTCTCGTCGTAGTCGTTGTCGGTCGTCCCGATCAGCGTCGAGCCAAGCCACGGCAGCGCGAAGATTGAGCGCCCCTCCCCGGCCGGCACGATCACGCCGTCATTGAGCGGAAGTTTCGCGTTCGAAATCGTGATGTGCGTTCCGCGGCTGGGGCGAATCACCGGCAAGTCAGCGTCATCGTGAAGGTCATCGGGCCGCAGCCGGTCGGCCCAAACACCGGTCGCGTTGACGACGTTGTCGGCCTCGATCTCGAACTGACTTCCGCTCTCGACGTCGCGCACCGCGATTCCTCGCGCGCGGCCGTTCTTCTCAATAAGGCCGGTCGCTTCAACGCGGTTGGCGCAGACCGTGCCGAACCTCTCTGCCTCCTCGAGCGCCGTCAGCACGAGCCTTGAATCGTCGGTCTGGCAGTCGTAGAAGAGGTAGCCGCCGGTCGGGTTGCGGGGGGCGAGCGCGGGGGCCCGTTCAATCACCTCTGCCCCATCGATCATCCGATGGCGCTCAGGCGACCAGTCGGCGCCGAAAGGATCGTCATCCTCACCGTCGCGCTTGCGCCGCCCACGCAGACTGTCGACCGCCATCACGTCGTAGAGGTTGAGTCCCACCCCGAGCCTGCGGTCCGGGCGTTCGCCGTCAAAGGCAGGCACAATCATTGGCAGTGGCTTGACGAGGTGTGGTGCCAAACGAACCATGATCTGGCGCTCCAGCAGCGCTTCGCGGACAAGCCCGAGATCGAACTGCTGCAGGTAGCGCAGCCCGCCGTGAACGAGCTTCGATGACCGGCTCGATGTTCCCGAAGCGAAGTCGGCGCGCTCAATCAACGCAACCGTGTAACCGCGAGTCGCAGCGTCGAGCGCGACGCCAGCGCCGGTGATGCCGCCACCTATCACGACAACGTCGAAGTGCTGACCGGCGAGCTGTTCGAGGGCTTTGCTGCGTTCAATCATCTCTCGTCAGTCTCGCAGCCACTGCGGGCGGCGGGCTCCAGCTTGGCGCGCTACAGCGCCGTTAGCTCAGCTGTGATCTCAGCGACCGAGCTTTTCGCGTCGCCGAACAGCATTGAAGTCATCGGCTCGAAGTAGAGCTCGTTTTCTATGCCAGCGAAGCCTGGGTTCATCGAACGCTTCAGCACGATCACCGACTTCGACTCGTTGACGTTGAGGATCGGCATGCCGTAGATCGGCGAGTCGGAATTGGTGTTGGCGGCCGGGTTGGTGGCGTCGTTGGCGCCGATCACGAGCGCCACGTCGGTGCGGCTGAACTCAGGGTTGATCTCATCCATCTCTTTTAGCTGGTCATAAGGGACGTCGGCCTCGGCCAGCAGCACGTTCATGTGACCCGGCATGCGGCCCGCGACCGGGTGGATTGCGTACTTCACTTCAACGTTGCGCTTTTCAAGTTCGCTCGCCAACTCGCGCACGGCATGCTGGGCCTGCGCGACGGCCATTCCATAGCCGGGAACAATTACGACCTGGCGCGCGAAGGCCATCTGAATTGCCGCGTCGGCGGCGCTCGTCGCGCGAACCGTGCCACCGTGCTCACCAGCTCCTTCTGCTCCAACTTCGCCGCCACCGCCGCCGAAGCCACCAGCGATAATGCTCGGGATCGAGCGGTTCATCGCGTCGGCCATCAGCCGCGTCAGGATCGTGCCCGAGGCGCCGACGATCATGCCGGCGACGATCAGCGCCGTGTTGTTGAGCGCCAGCCCGGTTGCGGCCGCCGAAAGGCCTGTGAAGGCGTTCAGCAGTGAGATCACGACCGGCATGTCGGCGCCACCAATCGGCAGCACGATAAATAGCCCGAGCAGCGCGGAGGCGACCAGCAGCACGAGGATGTAGATCGTTGCCGTCTCGCCGCTGGCAATCGCAGCCGCCGAGCCGACTGCAATTAGCAACAGCAGCAGGTTCAGCGGCTGCTGGAGGCGACCTGCGCCGATCGGGTGACCGGGGAGAATCTCCTGCAGTTTGGCAAAGGCAATGTTGGAACCCCAGAAACTGATCGAGCCGACAATCGCCGCGAAGAGCGAGGGAATGATGAAGGTCAGCGGCTTATCGGCAAAGCCAGCGCTGTCATTGAACTCGGCCCATGCGATCAGCGCGATGGCGCCGCCACCGACGCCGTTGAAGAGCGCCACCATCTGCGGAACTGCCGTCATCTTGACGCTGCGCGCCGAAGGGATTCCGATGATCGTGCCGATGATCAAAGCGATGATGATCAGCGCCCAGTTGCCCATCCCCTCGATCAGGAATGTCGCGAGCAGCGCTATTCCCATTCCGACCGCGGCGATGCGGTTGCCGCGGACCGCCGTGCGAGGCCCGGTCAAGCCGCTGAGTCCGTAAATGAAGAGGCTGAAGGCGATGATGTAGAGCACAGCGACGAGGTCGCTGGAATGAATGAAAGAGGTCGCTAGCACGGTGCTCATGCCTGCTCCTCATCATCCTCTTTGACCGGCGCCGGCTTGCTCTTGAACATCTCCAGCATGCGGTCTGTAACGAGGAAGCCGCCGACCACGTTGATCGTGCCAAAGATAATTGCGATTACCAGCAGCCCCTTATCGAAGGCACTGAGATCCTCGCCGAGCCCGAGCACGATGATGCCGCCGAGCACAACGATTCCGTGGATCGCATTGGTGCCTGACATCAGCGGCGTGTGCAGCGTGTTGGGGACCTTTGAGATCACGGCGTAGCCGACGAAGCCGGCCAGCACGAGAATCGCGACGTTGGTGATGAACACGGCCGTTGCCTCCTATGCGCCGGCGGCGCCTTCGACCGCCGCCTTCGCTCCGGGGTGGACAATCTCGCCGCTCTTGGCGATGCAGGAACCGCTGATGATCTCATCCTCAAAGTCGGGCTCCAGCGTCGTCGCCGCGCCCTCTTCGCCATCGTTGATCATTAGGTCGAGCAGCGCCAGCACGTTGCGCGCGTAAAGCTGCGAGGAGTGCTCTGGCATCTGCGCTGGAAGGTTCAGCGGCGAGAGAATCGTGACGCCGTCGATGATCGTCTTTTCACCGGCAACTGTCAGCTCGCAGTTGCCACCGCTCTCACCGGCGAGGTCAACGATCACTGAGCCTGCGCGCATCCCCTCGACCGCTGCGGCGGAGATCAGCTTCGGCGCCGGGCGGCCGGGAACCAAGGCGGTTGTGATCACAACGTCGAATCCTGTGATCGCCTCGTTCAGCGCCTGCTGCTGGGCGGCGCGCTCCTCTTCGGAGAGCTCACGCGCGTAGCCGCCATCACCAGAGGCTTCGATACCAAGATCGAGGAACGACGCTCCGAGCGATTCAACCTGTTCGGAGACCTCTGGGCGAACGTCGTAGCCGGTCACGACGGCGCCGAGCCGGCGTGCGGTTGCCAGAGCCTGCAGGCCGGCGACGCCGGCGCCGAGGACGAGAACTTTGGCCGGCGGAATTGTTCCCGCAGCGGTCATCAACATTGGGAAGAAGCGCGTTAGCTCCTCGGCGGCGATGATCACGGCTTCGTAGCCAGCGACGTTGCTCTGCGAGGAGAGCGCGTCGATCGCCTGCGCGCGGCTGATCCGCGGAACCGCTTCCATCGCGAAGGCCGTCACTTTGGCGTCGCGCGCAGCGGTCGCAGTCGGCGCGCTTGTCAGCGGCGCGAGGAAACCGATCAGCAGCGCACCCTCGTTCATCGAAGCGATCTGCTCTGGCTGCGGCGGCGCGATCGTGATCACGACGTCGGACTTCCAAACCTCGGCGCCGTCGACGATCACCGCGCCCGCCTCTTCGAAGGCGGCGTCGCTAATCAACGCGCGTTCACCGGCGCCGCGCTCAATCGCAAGCTCAATCCCACGGCCGCTGAGTTTGCTCACCACTTCAGGGACTAGAGCTACACGCCGCTCATCGGCGTCGTGTTCTGTCGGGACGGCAATACGCATCGAGCAGCGAAAGTTAGACGATTGAGTGGCGGCGGCGACTCGCCCCTTGCTGCTCTGGCGCGGAGAAGCTCACCGCCGGACGATCCTCACCGGCAGCGGCCGCTTGGCGAGCGCCGCGAGCGACTGCGAGGTAACCCAAACCGGCGTTGCCGAGCTGCTCTGCGAGTAGCGGACATACCCGCCTGAAGTCTGGAGCGAACGGATGTAGCTGAGCGGCGAGCGGGCGCCGCCTCGCCGTTGATAGTCGGGGTTGCGACCGGCTGCGACGAGCGCTTGAACGGCCAGCGCCGTCGACTGCGCATTCGATCGGCCGCCCGACTGAAGTGGGTAGCCGCCATCACGGTTCTGGCGCGCGGCGAGGTAGCGGGCCGCTCTTTGCGCGGCCCTGCCGCGACCGAGCCCTGCAGCAGCGATCGCCTGCAGCGCGCCGGCCGTGTCGTCGATCGAGCTTGCGCCGCCTCGGCGTGCGTAGTTGAAGCCACCATCTCGGTTCTGGCGCCGCGTAATCCACGCTGCCGCCTTACGGACCGGACTGCCCGAAGCCCGGCGACCGCTGGCGCGCAGAGCGAGTAAGCCGTAGGAGGTCAGGTTGATTAGTCCAGCGAACGATCCGTCGGCCCGCTGGCTGCGCTTTAGCCGCGTCAGCAGGCCGCCGGTTGATGGGCTCATCCCAGCGGCAGCTAGCGCCAAAGCCGTGCGCTCGATGTCGGCGGTGGTCCTCGCGCGCGAAGCCCAGCCGCGCAGCAGCGCCACCGGCGAGCGGCCACGCCGACGGACGCTGAGCGGGTCGTAGCCAGCCGCGGCGAGGCCAATTACCGTCCACGAAGTCGTTACGGCGGTCGTGCGCGAACCGCCCGCAAAGCCCCAGCCGCCGTCGCTATTTTGCGCCGAAACGAGGTAACGCGCGGCGCGCAGTGGCGAACTAGCGGCCTCTGCATTTTGCGGCGTTAGCGCCGCGGCCAAGAGAAGCGCAGCGATGACGACCGCGAGCGGGCCAGCGACGGCGCGCGCGCCTTCCGTCACAGAGGCTTTTGGGTTCAGCGCGGTCCACTTAAAATCGAGCCGCGTGCGGTAGCGCATCACGGCGCGCAGTAGCGCCGGCCCGAACGCCAGCGCAAAGACGACGTTGCCGAGCGCGTGGGCGATGTTGAATGGCAGCGAGGTTGCTGAGATCGCCAGGTACTGAGTGATTCCCTGACCGCCTGCGTAGGTGACCCAGATTGAGCCATCCATGATCGCGCCGAAGCCGAGCCCGGCTGCGCCGCAGAGCAGCGCCAACGGGATCCGGCCGATCTGCTGCCCGGTGACCCGCCCGATGATCGCGCCAAAGACTCCGCAGAGGCCCCAGGCAACCATCTGCCAGGGCGTCCATGGCCCTTGGCCGAAGAGCAGGTTGGAAGCCAGCGCGGCGACCGCGCCAACGACGAAGCCCGGCGCGCCACCGAGCGCGAAGCCAGCGATGAAAATGATGTCGGTCGTCGGCTTGACGTTGGGGATTGGTGCGAAGGCGATTCGGCCAATCGCGGCTAGGCCGGCAAGCGTTGCGACCAGAGCGAGCATCCGTGAGCCCGGGTGCGTGCGCTCGTACCAGAGGAAGCCGCTGATCAAAGCGGCGGCGAGGATCGCAAGGGCGGCGAACTCCCAGTTCATGGCGTTGCCTCGATTGTCATCCGCGCACGAAGCAGTGCCCCGCCCTCTTCGGGCGTGCAGGCTTGGCCTTGGCCGCCGAGCACGCGCGCTGTTTCGGTCGCGAAGTGCCAGCCACCGCTCAAAACTTCGGCCGTCGGCGCGTCGGCGACGATTCGCCCACCGGAGAGCAGCACGACGCGCTGCGCCATCGCAGCAGCTAGCTCGGTGTCGTGGGTTGCCACAAGCACCGCGGTCCCGGTCGCCGAGAGCGCGCTTAGCCGAGCGATCAGATCACCCTTCGCTGCCCGGTCCATCCCCCGCGTCGGCTCGTCGAGCAGCACCGCGGCCGGGCGCGAGCCGCTCAGCACTATTGCCAGCGCCAGCCGTTGACGCTGCCCACCAGAGATGTCACGCGGGTGACTCGCGGCGAGCCCCTCCAGCCCGTAGTCAGCGAGCACGTCGGGAGCGACCTCGCGATCAACGCGTTCGTGGATCAGGTAGTCGCCGGGGTTCTGCAGCAGCAGTGCGACGCGACCTTCACTCTCAACCTTGCCGTCGGTCGGCGTTTCGATCCCAGCGAGGATCCTCAGCAGCGTCGACTTGCCGGCGCCGTTGCGACCCATCAGCGCCGTTCGTTCGCCGGGCAGCAGAGCGAGATCAAGGTTGCTCAAGACCTCGCGGCCGTCTGGCAGCTCGAAGGTGAGGCCGTGGCAACTCAACGCCGACGGCGGGCTAGGCTCCGCGCGGCGCGGCCAGCGCGGCCGCCTGCGCTGGCGCTGCTGCTCAGTTGGCTCGGCAGCCTCGACGGCGTCGAGCAGCCCGTGAGACTGCAGCGTCGCGCGCGCCTCCTTGACCCCAGACGGCGGCGGCCGCAGGCCGGCGCGCTCGAACAGCCGCGCGGCTGGCGTCTGCAGCGCCGGCTGATGCTCGGCCGCCCAGCCGAGCATCTCGCTCGGCGGCGCGTCACAGACCAGCTCACCTTCGCTTAGGACAACGACACGGTCGGCGTGGGCGAGGCAACGTTCGAGCCGGTGCTCAACCAGCAGCACTGCCGTCCCCCACTCTTCGTTGAGGCGGCGCAGCGTCCAGATCAGTTCATCACCGGCGACCGGGTCGAGCTGCGAGGTCGGCTCGTCGAGCAGCACGAGCGAGGGCCGCGCGGCCAGCGCGGCGCCAAGCGCGACGCGCTGCAGCTCGCCGCCAGAGAGCTCATCTACCGGCCGATCGAGCAGCTCAGCGATCGAGAGCGTCAGCGCTATCTCCTCAACGCCGCGCGCGACTGCAGCGCTCGAGAGGCCGCGGTTC
>OFRL01000420.1_pt1 | contig 20647 bp, 18 predicted proteins | sample 1543121 | NCBI WGS metagenome assembly OFRL01 (sample SAMN07774228, study PRJEB24372) | wastewater metagenome | isolation source: Lake Maggiore Cannobio | place: Italy: Cannobio | collected 2016-01
CAGCGGGCCGGATGTTCCGGCCCGCCACCGCTTTGCTCAGAACCGCAACGCCAGTGCGCGCGACTCGATCGGTGCCATCCGGCTCTGGTCCTGCAGCTGCAGGTCGCGCAGCTCGTACGGCGCACCGAATCCGGCCGGCAACGCCGCCTGGTCGAACGGCAGCACCAGCTGGCCTGCGCCCGGGCCATCGAACCACGCGGCCGCATGTGCCTGTGCGACCGGCTTCAACTGGCCATCGCGGGCCGTGGCGTACAGCGTGCCCCGCGCCTCATAGCGGCCGGCGGCGGCCACCTGCAGCGGCAGCGCCACCTGCCGACTGGCCGGGTCCGGCGCGGCCTGTCCACTGAAGCGGGCAGTCGGCCGTGCCACCGCAAAGGCGACCTTGCCATCGCGCAGCACACCGTCGGCCTGGGCGAACACCTGCAATTCCCACAGCCCCTGCACGCTGCCGACATCGGCGGGGATCCGCACCTGCGCGCGCAGGCTGCCATCGGTGGTTCGCAGCAACCGCTGCGGCCAGCTGCGGCCATCCGGTGCGACCAGCAGGGCTTCACCGCCCAGCCCACCACGACGCGATGCCAGCTGCGCGGTGGTGGCGCCGTCTTCCAGCAGGCGTGCCTGCAGCTGCATGTTACCGCCGGCCAGCACCTGGGCCTGGTTGGCCTGCACCTCCAGCCGCAGCGGGCTGTTCGGCTCCAGCACCTGCACCACGTAGCGGCCCTGGGCCTGCGCGCTCTGCAGCGTGTACGCACCGACGGCACTGGTCGCGCCGGTACGCAGCATGCTGCTGCCATCGCTGACCGGCATGCCGGCGTCCTGCAGCGCGCGCGCATCGACACTGCGCGCCACGCTGCTGCGGCCGGCCGGGTCGCGCACCTGCAACGTGTTGGCCGGCAGCGCGCGGGCACCTGCGGTCGGGCTCAGCTGGATCACCGCATCCGGCGCCGTCAGTGGCAGGTCCAGGCCTCGCTGCAGCTGCGTGCCATCAACCTGCTGCCAGTAGCTGCGGCTGACCGAGGCATACGGCGTGGCCGCCTGCAGCGGTTGTGCTGGGTCCAGCGCCCAGGCAAAGGCCAGTGGCGCGTGTTCGCTCTCATCGGTGGGAAGCGGCGCGGCTACCAGGGCGGCAGGCACCTGATCGCCCGCACGGGCGGCCTGCAGCGGCTCCGCGGCCTGCGCTGCGGAAAGGGACAGCACTGCCAGGGTGGCGCCGGCCAGCAGGGTGGATTGAATCGTCATGGTCGTCTCCCTCACTGGGTCAGGTCGTTGCGCAGCAGGGTGCCGAGGCCGAAGCACTCGCGGCGGCTCTGGTTGTGGCTGAGCGGTTCTGCACCCTGGGTAAGCGCCTTGTCGGTGAACCAGGTGGTGCCGGCGGCCTTCTGGCTGCTGCACTCCAGGAAGCCATCGGAGCAGGACGACAGCCAGTTCTGGGTGAACTCCAGGCCGACGTTGGCGGCATAGCCACCGCAGTAACTGTTGCTGTCCCACACCGCCGATTCCACATCGCTGCCCACCACCGCACGGAACGGTTTGGGCAGCGCCGGGCGACCAGCGGTGCCGTACAGGTTCTGCGCGTTGTAGGTGGCCATGCTCGCCACCTGCTGCTGGCGCACGGCGTCGTTCTTGTAGCCCAGCAGCCAGCCCAGCGAGGTTTCAAAGGTGTTGCCGTTGAGCACCGCATCGGCCAACGGCGTGCCGGCCGAAGACGGTGCCAGCGCGTTGACCTTGCGCACCGTGCGGATGATCTTCGGATAGCGGCTGTCATAGGTCGGGTTGGACAGGATCCAGCGCATCACGTTGCCGCCGTTGGAGTGGGTGATCACCACCAGCTGGGTGATGCCACGGCTGTCGATGAAGCCGGTCAGCTGATTGGCCAGACAGCCGGCCGCTTCCGGCTTCCACATGTACTGGGTGAAGTCACAGTTGATGACGACGTAGTTGCTGCTGTTCGGCAGGCCCTGGCGCACGGTGTCGATGATCGCCGGCTGCCAGTACTCCTGGGTGGCGTTGGTCTGTGCGCCGGTGCCATGCACGAAGGCCACGCCGACCACGTCGGCCGCCTGAGCCGGCGCGGCTGCCAGCCCGAGGAGCAGGGCCAGGACGGTACTTCCTGTTGCGGTGCTGCGCATCGCTTCTCTCCCTCTGTCAACGGATCCCCCCGACCCGGCTGGAACTGGACGGCCCCTGGTGCTTGCCGTTGTGCCGATGCTCGCGGCGCGGCCGCGTGAAAGTCCGTGCGCTGCGCCCGGATTCAGGAGACTGACGTCACTCGATGACGCTTTTCATATCACCGGGATGACCATGCCGGGTCTGGCCGTATGACCGATGGCCACTGCGGTGTCGTATACGGGCTGCGATCATGGCGCGATGTTTTTCCTCCGGAGCCTGTCCATGTCGCTGATTTCCCACCCTGCCCGCCCGCTGCTCGGCCTTGCCGTCATCGCGGCCCTGGCCGGTTGTGCCGCCACCGCCGCCAAGCCGACCGCCGTCGAAGCCAACATCACTACCAAGGCGGTGGGCTATCTGGACAAGAGCGCGGTACCGGCCAGCCTCGACCTGGTGCCGGCACCGCCGGTGGCCGGTTCGGCCGCCCTCGCCCTCGACGAACAGGTCAGCCGTGAAGCCCGCGCGCTGCGTGGCAGCCCGCGCTTCGCCCAGGCCGGTGTCGATGCCGAACTCGGCTTCCCAGAAGGCGCCAACCACTTCTCCTGCGCCGCCGACATCGACGTCGATGCGGTGAAGACCCCGGCGCTGTACCGCCTGCTGGAGCGCAGCCGGATCGACGCCAGCGCCGCCACCAAGGCCGCCAAGAACCACTACCAGCGCCCGCGCCCGTTCATGGTCAACGGTGAACCGACCTGCTCGCCGAAGGACGAAGAAGGCCTGCGCAAGAACGGCTCATACCCGTCCGGCCACACCTCGATCGGCTGGGCCTGGGCCCTGATCCTGTCGGAGATCGCACCGGATCGCGCCGATGCCATCCAGGCGCGCGGCCGCAACTACGGCGAGAGCCGCCTGGTCTGCAACGTGCACTGGCAGAGCGACATCCTCGAAGGCCGCTTCATGGGCGCCGCCGCCGTGGCCCGCCTGCATGACAACGCCGCGTTCAACAAGGACCTGCTGGCCGCACGCAAGGAGATCGCTGCCGCGCGCAAGGCCGGCCTGCACTCCAGCCGCGACTGCGCGGCCGAGGAAGCGGTGCTGAAGGTGCGCCCGCAGAGCGCGCTGTAAGCGCCTGGCGGTTCAATTGTTGCCGGCCAGCGGCCGGCACTACCGATGGGTGTAAAGCAGAAGGGCCGGCATTGCGCCGGCCCTTCTTCATTGCATCAACGCAGCAACCGCATCAGAACTTCGCGGTGAACTCCACGCCCCAGGTACGCGGCTCGTTGAGGAAGCCGGTCAGGTTGTTGAAGTCGATCGCGCCGACCACGCGGGTCTGGTTGGTCAGGTTGCGGCCGAACACGGCCACGTCGTACTGGCCGTAATCCCAGTTGTAGCCCAGGCGCAGGCCGCCTTCCAGCGAACTACGGCCGCGGAATTCCGGCGACTCGTAGATGAAGAAGTTCACCGCGCTGCGGTAGGCCCAGTCGGTGTAGGCATACAGCTCGCTGCCATCGCTGAGCGGGAAACCGACACGCAGGGTCGCGTTGTGGATCCACTTCGGCGCCTGCGGCAGCGGGTTGCCGTTCACCAGCGCATAGGTGCCACCGTTGATGACGGTGGTCGGGTCGTTGATGGTGCAGCCACCGCCGCAGATCGCTACCGCCAGATCCTTGTCCTTGATCTCGGTGTCGTTGTAGCTGCTGCCGAAGGTCAGCAGCACGTTGTCAGCCAGATAGGCTTCCAGGTCCAGCTCCACGCCCTGGCCGATGGTCTTGTCAGCGTTGAGCAGGGTGGCGGTGTTGTTGGTGCCGCCCACCGCGATCAACTGCTGGCCGTCAACGTTGTAGCGGAACACGCTCAGGCCCAGGCGCGCGCGGCGCTCGAACAGGTCGGCCTTGATGCCGGCTTCGTACGAGATCACCTTCTCCGAATCGGCCTGCGACAGGCCCGGCGCGAAGGCCAGGCGGCCCTGGATCGACGGCGCACGGAAGCCCTTGGCCACGCGGGCGTAGGCATTCACGTTGTCGGTCAGCTTGTACACGCCGCTGACATCCCAGCTGACGTCGTTGACGTCGGTGTTGGCCAGGTACGGGCCACTGACCGGGGTGCCGAACGGAAGGACGGCCTGCAGCACGCTGGCGTTGAAGTCCTTCTTGTCCTGGGTGTAGCGCACGCCGGCGCGCAGCTTGAAGCGGTCGGTGACATCGAAGTCACCCGAGGCGAACACCGCCCAGGCCTTGTTGCGCTGGTTCTGCACCACGTGGCCGGTCTGCGGATTGCCCGGCTTCAACGAGTTGTAGTTGAAGTTGTTGATGGTCACGTCTTCGTCGAAATAGAAGACGCCGGCCTGCCAGTCGAAGCGGCCCCATTCGTTGGATTCAACGCGGAATTCCTGCGTCCACTGGCGATGGTGCGGCAGGCCGTCGGCCGACTCCGACGAGAACGGGATGAAGCCCGGCCCATAGTTGCCAGCGCCCAGCGATGCGTCGCCGTAGCCACCGTCGATGTCACCACGATTGAGCGATTCGGCGGTTTCATAACCGGTGATCGAGTGCAGGGTCACCGAACCGAGGTTCCACTGCAGGCGCGCGCTGCCGCCCCAGGTTTCCAGGTCGGAGAAGTTGACGCCATCGTTGGCCACCTTGTCGCGATCGAAGTTCTCGACCAGGCCGTTGCCACCCTTCTGGATGATGTTGGCGCGGAACAGGCGCGCGGTACCGTTGAGCTTGCGCTTGTGCAGGTTGAACAGCGCTTCGAAGTCGTCGCCTTCGTACAGGAACTGCACGCGGCCGGCGGCTTCGTCATAACCTTCGAAACCGCTGTTGGGCGCACCGGCGCGGGTGTTGTCGACCCAGTCGTCACGGCGCTGGTAGATGGCCGAGACGCGTGCCGACCAGCGGTCGGTCAGCGGGCCGCCATAGGCGCCCTGCACGTTCCAGCTGTTGTAGCTGCCATAGCCCACGCGCACGTAGCCGTCGGCATCCTGCGACGGGCGCGCCGAGTCGAACTTGACCACGCCGGCCGGGGTATTGCGACCGAACAGCGTGCCCTGCGGGCCGCGCAGCACTTCCACATTGGCCAGGTCGAACAGCGGGAAGCCCTTCAGCAGCGGGCTTTCCTGCACCACGTCGTCGTACACCAGCGACACCGGCTGCGACGCATTGAGGTCGAAGTCGGTGTTGCCCAGGCCACGGATGTAGAAGCGCGGGAAGGCACGGCCGTAGGACGACTCGATGTTGAGGCTGGGCACGCGCGCGGCCAGGAAGCGGATGTCGTCGCCCGCCGAACCCAGCACATCGAGCTTCTCGCCCTGGATCGCGCTGATCGCGACCGGCACGTCCTTGGCGTTCTCGACGCGGCGCTGCGCGGTCACCTGCAGGGCATCAAGGGCAACCGGATCCTTGGCAGCGGGAGTTTCCTGGGCGGCTGCTACCAGCGGCAACAGGGCGGAAAGAGCGGCAACGAGGGGGCGCGCGACCGGAAGGCGGCCACGGGAAGTGCGGGTCGGAGACATGGCGGTAGGCTGTGTTTGGAGGGGTGGTAAAACGGCGCTACCAGATAATTGTTGCAATACAGCACCTGCCCCGCAAATGCCTGCCGTTCATGGCCGCGTCGCTCCGGCCCCCGCGCCCTCGCTAGACTCGGGGTTTTCCAGCCCTGCAGAGCCGCCGCGATGACCCAGTGGTACTTCCATGCCTCCGCCCAGGCCGAGCGTATCGGCCCGCTTGATGACGAGGCCGCGCGCCGTTATGCGCAGGCCAACCCGCGCGCCCTGGCCTGGTGCCAGGGCATGAGCGGGTGGACCTCGATTGCCGAGGTGCCCGAACTGCAGTCCGCGGCCCCGGGAATGCCGAACACCCCGCCGCCGGTCCCCGCCGCGGCCAGCGGCCGCGCCGACGACATCGAGTTCCGCATCGTCGGCCATGAAATGCAGTTCGTGGAGATCGAGCTCGACCCCGGTGAGAGCGCCATTGCCGAGGCCGGCGCATTGATGTTCAAGGATGCCACCGTGCAGATGGACACGGTGTTCGGCGCCGCCAACGGCGACCAGGGCGGCGGCTTCATGGGCAAGGTGATGGCCGCCGGCAAGCGCGTGCTGACCGGCGAGAGCCTGTTCGCCACCGTCTACACCCAGAGCGGCCACGGCAAGGGCAAGGTCGCCTTCGCCGCGCCCTACCCCGGTACCGTGCTGGCAATGAAGCTGGACCAGCATGGCGGCCGCCTGATCTGCCAGAAGGACAGCTTCCTGGCCGGCGCGCGCGGCGTGCAGATCGGCGTGCAGTTCCAGCGCAAGATCATGACCGGCCTGTTCGGCGGCGAAGGTTTCATCATGCAGAAGCTGGAAGGCGACGGCTGGGTGTTCATCCATGCCGGCGGTTGCGTGGTGGAGCGCGAGCTGGCCGCGGGCGAGCGGCTGGATGTGGATACCGGCTGCGTGGTGGCCTACCACCCGACCGTAGACATGGATGTGCGCCGGGTGGCCGGCATCAAGAGCATGCTGTTCGGCGGCGAAGGCGTGTTCCTGGCCACGCTGACCGGTCCGGGCAAGGTCTGGCTGCAGTCGCTGCCGTTCTCACGCCTGGCCGGCCGCATGTGGATGGCCGCGCCGCAGGGCGGTGGCCAGAACCGCGGCGAAGGCTCGGTGCTGGGCGGCCTGGGCCGGATGCTGGACGGCGACAACCGGTTCTGACCGCCCCCGGTCGTGCCGGCCGCTGGCCGGCAGCCTCATGGACCTTGGCGCGCATCCCGGTAGTGCCGGCCGCTGGCCGGCAGCCTCATGAACCGTTGCCAGGTTCCCAATGATTGCCGGCCAGCGGCCGGCACTACCTTTATGAATGGGCGATGTTTCCTACCCTGCCCGCCCCGCCACGGCTTCGGTATGCTGGCGCCCTTTCCTGAATCCGGCGCCGCGAGCGCACTGCCGATGAGCCTGTTCCGCCCCCGCATGCTGCTGTCCGTCGCCCTGATCGGCCTGCTGGCCGGCTGCGGTGGCGACCCGGTCCGCCCCACACCGCCGCCGGCGCCGACCGTGGTGCCGCAGGCCAAGCCGGTGAAGATCGGCATCGCCCTCGGTGGTGGCGCAGCCAAGGGCTTCGCGCACATCGGCGTGATCAAGATGCTGGAGGCCAACGGCTTCGAACCGGCCGTGGTGTCCGGCACCAGCGCCGGCAGCGTGGTCGGTGCGCTGTACGCCAGCGGCATGGACGCGTTCCAGATGCAGAGCAAGGCGGTCGCGCTGGACGAAGCCAGCATCCGCGACGTGCGCCTGTTCTCCGGCGGCCTGGTGCAGGGCCAGAAGCTGCAGGACTACGTCAACGAGCAGGTCGCCAACCGTCCTGCCGAGCGACTGAAGAAGCCGTTCGCCGCCGTCGCCACCCAGCTCGAAACCGGCGAGCGTGCGATCTTCGTGCGCGGCAACGTCGGCCAGGCGGTGCGCGCGTCGAGCAGCATTCCCGGTGTGTTCGAGCCAGTGAAGATCGGCGGTCGCAACTACATCGATGGCGGCGTGGTCAGCCCGGTGCCGGTGGATGCCGCACGCCAGCTCGGCGCCGACTTCGTGATCGCCGTGGACATCTCCAGCAAGGCCAGCGGCAAGGCGCCGACCGACATGCTGGGCATCGTCAACCAGTCCATCTCGATCATGGGCCAGCGCCTGGGCGAGCAGGAACTGGCGCGCGCCGACATCGTCATCCGCCCGAAGGTACTGGACATCGGCGCCGCCGATTTCAGCCAGCGTGGCACCGCAATCCTGGAAGGCGAAAAGGCCGCGATGGCGGCGATGCCGCAGATCCGCGCGAAAATCCAGCAGCTGCAGCGCGCACGTGCCGCGGCGGCCGCACCGGCACCGGTGGCCGCGCCGAAGTGCGAGGAAGCCTCGCGCCTGGGCAAGCTGATGGGCCGCAAGGACAAGTGCTGACCTGAGCCAGCGTGTCGCTGCCAGACAGCGACGCGCATGCTAGCGCGCGGGCCGGTAACCGCTGGCCTGCTGCCGCTCGCGCCTGCGCATCTGGCGCGCCTGCTCCTGCAATGTCGCCGTATGCTGCAGCTGTTCCATGCCATCGGCCGGCACATGCAGCTGGCGTCGCGCACGGGTCAGTGCCAGATAGACTGCGCGCACCGGGTTGTGCCAGATGCGCCCGCCCTGCCCCGCACTGAAGCAACCGGGCGACAGCGAGACCACGTCGAACTGCAGGTTCTTCGCGTGTTCGGCCAGGCACAGCGCCACCCGCCCTTCAGCGGGCGTGTCCTGGTCATCGAGCGCCTGCAGCAGTGACTGCACCCGATCGGCAGACGCAAACAGTTCGACCAGCGCGCCCTGCCCTTCGTCAGCCTGCGTGGCCAGGACGTGCTTCCATGCCGGGTCCGAGGCGCTGTCCCGGCGCCGGCGCCACGCATCCAGCGGCCGCTGCAGCACGCTGCGCAGCGCACGCAGCGATGCCGGATGCAGGTAGGGCCGCAGCCCGAGCGCGTGCAGCTGTGCCGCATCCAGGGCCAGATCGGCGACGCTGCCATGGATGCGCAGGCCCTCGCTCGGCACCTGCGCCCAGTCGCGGTAATGCAGCACACCGGTGGCGCGGTCGGTGGCACCGACGAACGGCCCACTTTCCTGGCCCAGTCCATCCAGTGCCAGGGTCTGGTTGACCAGGCCCTCGACCTGGTTGCCCTGGCGCACCGACTGGTGCATTTCCAGCACCTTCGACGCGGCCCAGCGCGGCACCGTACCGGTCAGGCACTGGTGCGGATCACCCAGGCTGACCACGCCAGGCGCATGGCCGGCCAGCAACTGCTTCCACGACGGGCTCAGGTCATGCGCCTCGTCCACCAGCAGCATGCCCATATCCTGCGGCGGGGTGACGCCGCGCAGCGCCAGCCACTTGCCGATGTGCGCCGGGCTGAGGCTCAGCAGCGTGCCCCGCTGCAGCTCGGCGTCGAACATGCAGCGCCAGACGTGCTCGGCGGCCGCCATGTACGGCGACACATCGAGCATCGCAGCGGGCACCGAACGGTCGAAATGCTGGAAGGCCATGCGCGGCGCGGACGAGGCGCACCAACGGTTGATGGCCTCGAACGCGGTCAGCAGCACCTGCTCCGGGCTGCGCCCACCGATGCCCTGCAGTCCGATGCGGCCGGCAATCTCGCGCGGAGTACGGGTGCTGCGCCGGTAGCTGGCAACGAAGCCACCGGTCTGGCCGCTGCGCGCGGCGTGCTGGGCCACGCGGTTGGCGAACTCGATCTGGGTCAGCAGGCGCACCGCAGTGCTGGCCGGCACGCGGGCGCGGAAGGCTTCCACCTGCCCACGCGAGGGCGCCACGTAGGTGTAGCGGCCCGGCCGCGCCTCCATCAGCGCCAGCACCAGGTGGCCCTTGCCGGTGCCGGCATAGCCATCGAGGTCGATCAGCTCATCGGGGTTGGCGGCGATGGCGCGCAGCACGCGGGCCTGCTCGGAGGTGTACAGGCCATGGTGTTCGACCGACCGTGCATCCTCGGCGACAACCTCATCCTGCGTGGCCTCGTCATCGTCACTGGAAAAGGTGGCGGGAAAGCGGATCTCATGTTCGACCAGGGTTTCCTGACAGGCCTGCTGCAGGGCCAGGCCCGGATACTCCCGTGGCGACTGCGCGATGACGTCCTGCAGGATCTCCGCCGGTGTCAGCAGCACGCCGTGGCCGGCCAATGCGCTCAGCCAGGCATCCAGCTCCGGTTGGCCACCGCCACCGGGCCCGGCCAGCTGTGCAGCCGCGCCTTCGTTGCCAGCAAACAACGCGCAGGCATCATGCAGCAGGCGCTCGATCTCGGCCGCCGGATGCAGGCGCGTCCGGCACAGCTGCGCGGCCATCAGGCCGGCCTGCTCCACTGCGGTCTGCGGTGGCGTGCCATGGGCAACGTAGCGCGCCAGCGACTTGCGCTGCAGCGGCAGGAACGTGGTGGTGGGCAGCGGGTGCTGGAGTTCGGGCATGCGTGGAACCGGAAAGGAACGCTGCGACGCGCGCAGGGCGGAGATGCTCGGCTACCCGCCCGGCGCCGTCAAATCGCAGCGGCGCGTTCATTCCAGCTGCGAAAGCGGCAATGCCTGGAAGCCCTTCACCGTGCGCAGCACGAAGCTGGAATTGGCATCGGCCACGCCGCCGGCATTGAGCAGCCGGTCCAGCAGGAAGTGCGAGAAGTGCTCCAGGTCGCGCACGTAGACGTGCAGCAGGTAGTCCATGTCGCCGGTCAGTGCATGGCAGGCCACCACTTCATCCCAGCCCTGCACGCTGTCCACGAAGTGGCCGATGGCGGCCTGGTCGTGCTTTTCCAGCTGCACGCGCACGAAGGCCTGCAGGCCCAGCCGCAGCTGCCGTGGCTCCAGCCGCGCGCCATAGCCGACGATCACGCCCTCGCTTTCCAACCGCTGCAGGCGACGCAGGCAGGCCGAGGGCGAGAGGTTCACCCGTGTCGCCAGCTCGGCGTTGGTGGCGCGCCCATCCCGCTGGATTTCAGCCAGCAGGCGTATATCCGTGCGATCGAACTGGACTTCTCCGGCCATTGTTGCCCCGCAACATGGTGAGTACGCAAGGATATTGCGCCAACAAGGCCAATCGACGCAACTTTTGCAACCCTGTTGCGCGCGCCCTGCCCTAGCATCGTGGGTATCCCGTCAAGGAGTGCCCCATGGACCTCGCCCAGCCCCGCCGCGTCGAACACCAGCAGACCGACAAGGGCTACGTGCCGGTGTATACCACCGCGCTCGTCGAGCAGCCGTGGGACACCTACAGCGCCGACGACCACGCCACCTGGAGCACGCTGTACCAGCGCCAGCGCGAACTGCTGGTCGGCCGCGCCTGCCAGGAATTCCTGGATGCACAGGACGAGATGGGCATGAGCGCGCACATGATTCCGCGCTTCGACCAGCTCAACGAAGTGCTCGGCGCCGCCACCGGCTGGACCCTGGTCGGCGTGGAAGGCCTGCTGCCGGAACTGGACTTCTTCGACCACCTAGCCAACCGTCGTTTCCCGGTGACCTGGTGGATCCGTCGCCCGGACCAGATCGATTACATCGCCGAACCAGACCTGTTCCACGATCTGTTCGGCCATGTGCCGCTGCTGATGAACCCGGTGTTCGCCGACTACATGGAGGCGTACGGCCGTGGCGGCGTCAAAGCCCACGCGATTGGCCCGGATGCACTGCAGAACCTGACCCGCCTGTACTGGTACACGGTGGAGTTCGGCCTGATCGATACGCCCGACGGCCTGCGCATCTACGGCGCCGGCATCGTGTCGTCGAAGGGCGAATCGCTGTACTCGCTGGAGTCGGCTGCGCCCAACCGCATCGGTTTCGACCTGCAGCGGATCATGCGCACGAAGTACCGCATCGACACCTACCAGAAGACCTACTTCGTCATCGACAGCTTCGAACAGCTGATGCAGGCAACGTCGCCGGACTTCACCCCGATCTACGCGACGCTGTCTGATCAGGCGCATCTGCCGGCGGGCGATGTGCAGGCCGATGACCGCGTGTTCCAGAAGGGCACCGGCGAAGGCTGGGCCGACGGCGGCGATGTGTAGGCGAACGGCACACACCGCTTCGTACTGAGAACGGCGCACCTGGATGCGCCGTTTTCGTTGCTGCCTGCCTGCACCGTCACGGCAGTGCAGGCGAGGGCAGGGCGATCAGGCGTCCACGGCCCGGCAGGAACCGCGCACCATCAGCTGCGGGTGCACGCTGGTTGCGGTCGGCGCATCCGGCACGTCGGCCTGCACCAACATCGCCGCCGCCATGCGCCCGATGTCGGACACATGGCGGCGCACCGAGGTCAGCGGCGGCCACAGCCGCGACGCCAGCGGGCTGTCGTCGTAGCTGACGATCGACAACTGCTGCGGCACCGCGATGCCCGCACGCAACGCCACCTGGTACACGCCGGCAGCCATTTCGTCGTTGCCGGCAAAGATCGCACTGGGGCGTTGTCCGCCCATCAGCAGCCGTTCGGCGGCATGCACGCCCGACTCGAACGTATCGCCTGCTTCCAGCACGCGTTCACCCGGCAGGGTCAGGCCCACCTGCGCCAGCCGGTCGAGGAAGCCATGGGTGCGCTCGCGTGCGGTACGGCGGTCACCCGGACCGGCAATCACCGCGATGTCGCGGTGGCCGAGCGAGAGCAGGTAGCCCGCTGCCGCGGCTGCACCGTCGCGATCATGGGTGACGACGGCCTGTGCCTCGTCATCCGACACATGCGCGTTGATGCGGACGTAGCGGCATTCAATGCCGTCGAGCATCTCCGTCAACGCAGCTGACTCGGAGGCACGCGGGCCCAGGATCACGCCATGCAGCTTCTGCTGCTGCACGAAGCGCCGCACGCCGTACGCACAGTCCGGAGCCAGGCTGTCGCAGGGATGCACGACCAGTTCATAGCCGGTGCCGCGCAGCGCTTCCAACGCGCCGTGCTGCAGGTCGACGATGCATTGGGCGCCCGGGTCGTCATACACCAGGCCGATCAGGAAGGAGCGGCGGAACGCGAGGCCGCGCGCCAGGGGGTCGGGCACGTAACCGACCTCGCGCATCAACGCCTCGACCTTGTCGCGGGTGTCTTTGCGCACCAGCGGCGAGTTGTTGATGATTCTTGAAACCGTTTTCTTGGAAACTCCCGACAGTCGTGCGATGTCGTTGATCGTGGCAGCCTTGCCCTTCGATGCCGGCAACGCGGCATCGCTAATAATTCGCACTGACATGTATAGAACCAGGTAAGTCGGAGAATTCTAGCCTTGCGCCCGTGGGGCGCGAAGTTGCGGAATGTCGCAGCGAAGATGGATCGCGTCGTGTTCGACCGCTTCTGCTGCGCGAGGTTCCATTGTGATCGCTCTACTTGATGTCCATCTGAACCGTTCTTCCGCGCGTGTTCACCTTGAATGCGGGCGCGACGCGCGCGAACGCCAACATTCCCTTAACCACGCTCCGCTACAGTCGGGGCATGGACCTGCAGACTTCTCCGTTTCCGGTGTTCCGTGGCCGCGACAGGTTGATCGCTGCGGTCGACGCAGCGATGACCTCCGGTGACCCCGAGCGCATCACCGCCGACCTGCAGCTGGCGCTGCAGGAAGCCATCGCGGACAGTCGCATCGAATTGCCCGAGTGCGTACACCGTCCGGTCAGTGATCATTACGCGCGACGCCCGCTGTACCACAGCCGCGAACACGGCTACAGCGTGATTGCCATGAGCTGGGGCCCAGGGCAGGGCACGCCGCTGCACGACCACGATGCCATGTGGTGTGTGGAGGGAGTGTGGTCAGGCGAGCTGGAGATCACCCGCTATGAACTGCTGGAGCGCAACGGTGAGCGCTGCCGCTTCCGCCGCCACGCCGTGCTGCGCGGGGGCTGCGGCAGTGCCGGCAGCCTGATTCCGCCGCACGAGTACCACACCCTGCGCAACGCCAGCAACGAAGCGCTGGCGATCTCGGTACACGTGTACGAGGCGCAGATGGAGCGCTCTGCGGTGTTCGATCCGCTCGGTGGTGACTGGTACCAGCGTCGCATCCAGGCATTGCAGGCCGACCCGGCCTGAGCCGGGGGCAGGGCGGGGCACCACCGGCACCGTCGTGAGCCACGTGGCATCATGCGCCGCTGCGCTGCCGGACCCGGCGGCGATCCGCGATGCCCGGTCGGGCAAGGAGCAAGACGATGTCCAGCGCTGATCCGCGCCTGCGCGCGCTGTTGAAGCTGGCACCGGTGATTCCGGTGTACACCCCCGAAGATGTGAATGAAGCGGTCGAAGTGGCCCAGGCGCTGTTCCGCGGCGGCCTGCCGGTGATCGAAGTGACGCTGCGCACGCCGCAGGCGCTGGATGCGATCAAGGCGATGGTCGAGGCCGTGCCCGATGCGGTAATCGGTGCCGGCACCGTGCTCAACGCCGCGCAGATGCAGGCAGCCAAGGAGGCCGGTGCGCGTTTCGCGGTGTCCCCCGGTGCCACGCCGACGCTGTATGCCGCCGCGCGTGATGCCGACCTGCCGTACCTGCCTGGTGCCGCCACTGCCTCCGACCTGATCCTGGGCCTGGAGCACGGCCACGACACCTTCAAGTTCTTCCCGGCGGTGCAGGCCGGTGGCGCTGCGTTGCTGGCGGCCTGGCACGGCCCGTTCGCCGATGTGCGCTTATGCCCGACCGGCGGCATCAGCGCGCAGACTGCGCCGCAGTTCCTGCACCTGCCCAACGTGCTGTGCGTGGGCGGCTCGTGGCTGACCACCCCGGCGCTGCTGCAGACCCGTGACTGGGATGCGATCGAGCGTCTGGCCCGCGAGGCCTCGGTACTGGCCGGCTGAACCGCTGCACGAATCGTCAAAGGTTTGATCGTGATCAAAGCGCCGGCCTCGAGCCGGCGTCATTCTGTGGGCAAGCGCACTACGGAGATCCGAACATGAATTCGACCATGAAGGCCGCCGTGGTGCGTGAGTTCGGCAAGCCACTGGTGATCGAGGAAGTCCAGGTACCGCGCCCGGGGGCGGGCGAAGTACTGGTCAAGATCGAGGCCTGTGGCGTCTGCCACACCGACCTGCACGCCGCCGAGGGCGACTGGCCGGTGAAACCGAACCCGCCGTTCATCCCCGGTCACGAGGGCGTGGGGCACATCGTGGCCGTGGGAGGCGGGGTAGGGCACGTCAAGGAAGGCGACAGGGTCGGCATCCCCTGGTTGTACTCGGCGTGTGGCCATTGCGAACACTGCCTGGGTGGCTGGGAAACGCTGTGCGAGACACAGCGCAACACCGGCTACTCGGTCAACGGCGGCTTCGCCGAGTACGCACTGGCCGATGCCAACTATGTCGGCCTGCTTCCGAAGGACGTGGGCTTCGTCGAGATCGCGCCGGTGCTGTGCGCCGGCGTGACCGTCTACAAGGGCCTGAAGGTCACCGACACCAAACCCGGTGACTGGGTGGCGATTTCCGGCATCGGTGGCCTGGGCCACATGGCGGTGCAGTACGCCCGCGCGATGGGGCTGAACGTGGCTGCGGTGGATGTGGACGACAACAAGCTGGCATTGGCCCGGCAGCTCGGCGCGCAGATCACCGTGAACGCGCGTACCACCGATCCGGCCGCCTTCCTGAAGAAGGAAATCGGCGGCGCGCACGGCGCGCTGGTCACCGCGGTGTCGCCGAAGGCGTTCGAGCAGGCGCTGGGCATGGTCCGCCGTGGCGGCACCGTCTCGCTCAACGGACTGCCGCCCGGTAATTTCCCGCTGGACATCTTCGGCATGGTGCTCAACGGCATCACCGTGCGTGGCTCGATCGTCGGCACCCGGCTGGACCTGCAGGAGTCGCTGCAGTTCGCTGCCGAAGGCAAGGTCGCGGCCACGGTCAGCACCGACCGCCTGGAAAACATCAACGACGTGTTCGCGCGCATGCACGCGGGCACCATTGAAGGCCGCGTGGTGCTCGACTTCGCCGCCTGACCGCCTGTGCATGGCCGCCGTCGCTCCGTCCCCCTCTCCCACGGACGCGGCGGCCATGCCTATCCCCGGTGGTGCCGGCCGTTGGCCGGCAACCCCAGGCATTTCGCGCCGCCGTACAATGCGCGCATGCCCGGCCTGCTCAAGACCCTGTTCCTGTCCCTCGTCGCCCTGATCGGCGGCGTGCTGTCGCTTGCGCTGGTCAGCAGCGTCGCCAGCTGGCTGCCCCCGTTGCTTGGCATGTCGCCGGACAACAACAGCGTGCAGCTGGGGTGGGACCTGGCCTTCAGCGTACTGGGCGGCATCGCCGGCATTTCCTTCGCCACCTACTACGCGCCGTGCTGGCCGCGTTCGCATGGGTTCTCGATCTGGTCGTTGATCGCACTCGGATGCGGTTACGCGATGTGGAGCGCCGGCGCGGATTTCCCACTCTGGTTCGTCATTTCGCTGCTGGCATCGCTGCCGTTGCAGCTGCTGGCCGGCTGGTGGTTCGGCCGCCGCGCGTCGCGCGATCCGCGCTGAGCGCATCCAGGTAGTGCCGGCCGCTGGCCGGCACTACCGCTTCAGCGACGGCAGCGTCTGCTTCAATCGCGCGATGCCCTGCCATGGGTCACCCTTCAGCCGCTTGGCACGCGCCAGCGCCTTGGCCATCGGAAACGCGTCGGCCGCGCTCACCCGCGCCAGTTCTTCCCAGCGCAGCGGCACCGCCACGCCGCCAGAATCGCGTGCACGCAGCGACCACGAGCACACGCTGGTGGCGCCTCGGGTGTTGCGCAGCCAGTCGATGAAGATGACGCCATTGCGCTTCGCCTTGCTCATCGTCGCCACGTAGCGGTCCGGCGCCTGCTCCGCCATCGCCTGTGCGAACGCCTCGCAGAATGCCTTGGCTTCGCCCCAGCCAGCCTTGGGCTGCAGTGGTACCACCACGTGCACCCCCTTGCCGCCAGACAGGCGTACGAAGCTCTCCAGACCCACCTGCTGCAGGCGGTCACGCACATCGCGTGCACCGGCTTTCACCTGTGCCCAGCTGACGCCGTCACCAGGGTCGAGATCGAACACCAGTCGGTCCGGATGCTCCGGGTCAGCCACGGTCGCACCCCACGGATGCAGCTCCAGGGTGTTCATCTGCACCAGCTGCAACAGGCCACGTGCATCGTCGATATAGACATAGTCCTCGCGGCCGCTCTTCTGCTGGAGGGGCACCGCATGTACCGCATCGCCCAGGCCGGAGCCATGATGCTTCTGGAAGAAGCAGGCCTTGCCGACGCCATCCGGACAGCGCAGCAATGACAGCGGACGTCCGGCGACTTCGGGCAGGATCCAGCGCGCCATGCGCTGGTAGTAGTCGGCCACGTCGCCCTTGCTCAGTTTCTGCTTTGGAAACACCACCCGCTCAGGATGGGTGATCTGGACCTCACCTCCGGCTTCGGCATCTGCGGTGCTCATTCCCAGGTCCTCCTTCTGCTTGTCGCTGCGCAGCCGCTTGAAACTGGCCTGGCGCAGCAGGCCTTCCTTGCCCCAGCCACGGAACGCCACCTCCGCCACCGTCACCGGTTTCACCCAGCGTACGCTGGCGGCGCGGAACGGCACATGCACCGGCAGCTGCAGCACCGGCGTCTTCACTGCCAAAGGCTGCAGTGCCTTGAGCAGCGCGCGCAGGCGCTCGTCGTCGAAGCCGGTACCCACGCGGCCCACATAGCGCAGCCCGGCCTTGTCCGGCGTGGCCAGAAGCAGCGAGCCGAATCCCACCCGGGAACCCTTGGGTGCCGTATAGCCGACGATCACGAACTCGTCGGTGTCTTCGTGCTTCACCTTCACCCAGCTGCGCGCGCGGGTGTTTACGTACGGCGCATCCACCTGCTTGCTGACGATGCCTTCGAAGCCGGCCTCGCCGCTGGCATCGAACACCTGCGGCCCATGGTCGACCACGTGTTCGCTGAAGGCCAGTGTGCCGGGCGCCGGCCCGATGAAATCCTTCAGCAGCGCCTTGCGTTCCAGCAGCGGCGCACGACTGATGTCCACGCCGGCCATACCCGGAAGATCGAACACGATGTAACGCAACGGTTGCTTCGAGCTTCCATCGATCACGCGCTGCAGTGCTGCGAAATCGCTGCGTCCTTCCTTGTCCAGAACCACCAGCTCGCCATCCAGGCGCGCATCGCGCACCGGCAGTGCCAGCACGGCCTGCGCGACCTCGGGAAAATCGGCCGTCCAGTCCAGGCCGTTGCGCGAGCGGAGTTTCACCTCGCCATTGTGCAGATCGGCCAGCAGACGATAGCCGTCCCACTTGATCTCGTGCAGCCAGCGCTCGCCGTCGGGGGCACTGTCGCGATGATCGGTCAACTGCGGTTTGAACCCAAGGGGATAGGGCGTATCACGTGCGCCGTGCAGTTGCAGCGCGCGTGCACGCCAACGCGCATCGGCCTTGCGCGTGGTCGTGCGTGCGACGGGTGCAGCATGCGCCGCCTTCGCTGTGGAACGCTTCTTCGCCGCAGATGCTCGTTTCGGCGTGGGTGCCGTCAGCAGGTCATCCGCCTCCGCGTCGCGCGCTTCGCCGTCGTCGCGCTTGATCAGCAGCCACTGCACCTGGCGGCCTTTCATCGCGGTCCGCACCAGCTTCCAGCCACCGGCCAGGCGTTGCCCGTGCAGCACGAAGTCGATCTTTCCAGCCGCCAGCGCCTGCAGTGGATCACCTTCACAGGCCCAGGTGCCGTGATCGAAGACATCCACGTGGCCAGCGCCATAGTGGCCTTCAGGAATGTCTCCTTCGAAACCGGCGTAGGACAACGGGTGATCTTCCACCTCCACGGCCAGCCGCTTCTCACCGACGCGCAGCGAAGGCCCCTTGGGCACGGCCCAGCTCTTCAGTACGCCGTCCATTTCCAAGCGGAAGTCATAGTGACGCGAGCTTGCGTGATGCAGCTGGATGACGAAGGTCGGCCGCCGCTTCGGATCGCCGCGTGCGGGCGTGTCGTCAGGCTCCGGCGTCTGCCCGGCGCCACCACCCAGTCTGCGCTTGCGCCGGTACTGGTGCAGCGACATGGTTCAACCTGCCTTGCGCCGCGTGGTCTTCTTTACGGCCTTTTTGGCGGCCTTTTTGGCGGCCTTCTTCACTGGCGACTTGGCGGCTGCTTTGCGCGTTGCGGCCTTCTTCGCTGGCGTTCGCTTGTTCGCATCCAGGCTCTTCTGCAGCAGCGCCATGAAGTCGACCACATTGGTACTGGCGTCCTCGCGCGGTGCCGGCTCATCGTCTACCCGGGTGGTGCCGCCCTTGGATTTGATGCGCTTGTTCAACACCTGCTGCAGGCGCTCGCGGAATTCATCGTGGTACTGCGACGGATCCCAGTCGCCGGCCATCGACTCGATCAGCTGTTCGGCCATCGCCGTTTCCTTGCTGGTGATGCGATAGTCGGACAGTTTTCCGGTGGGCAGCTTGTAGTCCTCGGGATCCACCAGCTCCTGCGGATAGCGCAGGATCATCAACACCAGCGCGTCCTCATGCGGCATCACCGCGCACAGGTATTCGCGCGTGCGCACCACCACCCGCGCGATGCCCACCTTGCCGGTACTGCGCAGCGTTTCGCGCAGCAGCACATAGCCCTTTTCGGCCTTCTTGCCGGGCACCAGCAGATACGGTTTCTCGTAGTAGCGTGGGTCGATCTGCGCCGCATCCACGAACGATTCCACCTCCACCGCTTCGTGGCTTTCCGGCGCCGCCGAACGGATATCACCTTCCTCCAGCACGACATAACTGCCCTTGTCGTACTCATAGGCTTTGACGATGTCCTTCCAGGGCACTTCCTCACCGGTGTCGGCGTTGACCCGTTCGAAACGGATCGGCTTGCGATCGCGGGAGTCGAGCATGCGGAACTGCAGATCGACCTTGCGTTCGCCGGACATCAGTGACACCGGCACGTTGAGCAGGCCAAACGACAACGTGCCGGTCCAGATCGGGCGGGCCATGGGCGCACCTTTGGCGGGGCAGGGTGCCCAGCGTGGGCCGGAGGGCGTAAACCAGCCGTGTCCATGCCGTGCACGTGGGTTCTACGGTAGTGCCGGCCGCTGGCCGGCTGAGGCTCGCGGACTGAAGTTTCCTGGGGTTGCCTGCCAGCGGCCGGCACTACTGCAGCAACGGCCTCACCGCCGCCGCCGGAATATGGTCCAGTGCGCGCCAGGCGTCCTCCACCACCGGCCTCGCCTGCGACCAGCTCAACCGCGACTGCCCGCGCATCTGCTCCCAATGCTCGGCCAGTTCCTCGCAGGTATCGGCGGCATCACCGCGCGGCCAGTCGGCGGCATGCGTGGTCAGCGCGAAGGCATACACCGGGCACAGATCGCGCCAGTTGCGGTGGCTCTGGCCTCGGCGCTCTTCGTAGTCACTGAGCATGTACTGCAGGTAGTCCTGCGCCACCGCCTGCGGATCTTCCTGGCGGCGCGTGCGGCGCTGCGCGGTGCGCTGGCCGAGCGGATCGAGCAGGGCGTTGAACACGGACGGTGCGGGTCGTTCAAGACGGGGCATGGCCGGCTCCTGCAGCGGGGGCGGGTGGGCAGGAATACGCGCGGTGCCGTTACCGGGGGGTGAGCGAGATGTTCATGACGCCAGGTTCGCGGCGGCTTTACCTGCAGGGCGGTGTAGTGGGAGCCCCCGAGTGCAGGTACCAGACCATGAGCCGAGAGACCTCACGAGACCCGCTGCGCGAAAACCACCCGCCCATGCCCGGCGAGCAGCGCGGCAAGCGCGATGCCGACAATGCCGACTACCGCGGCACCGGTGCACCGTTCTTCGATGCCGAGCATGCCGGAGAGCATCTGCCGGTGAAGCACGAGTCTGAACAGGCCGCGCTGGACCGCAAGGACGGCGGCGACCGCCATCGTGGCGGCCAGGAAAGCCCGCTCAAGCGGCGTGAGCGCAAGCAGCGCGCCAGCGACAACCAGGATGAGGCGCTGGAGGAGACCTTCCCGGCCAGCGACCCGACCTCGCCGTTCGTACCAGCCAAGGCCCCCGACTGACGGTAGCGCCGGCCGTTGGCTGGCAACCTCCTGACGTCCTGCACCGCGCGATGCCGGCCAGCGGCCCCCGATTTACGGGTAGTGCCGGCCGCTGGCCGGCAACCTCCTGACGTCCTGCACA
>OFRL01000422.1_pt1 | contig 20549 bp, 13 predicted proteins | sample 1543121 | NCBI WGS metagenome assembly OFRL01 (sample SAMN07774228, study PRJEB24372) | wastewater metagenome | isolation source: Lake Maggiore Cannobio | place: Italy: Cannobio | collected 2016-01
GTCCGAGCAGCGCAGCTGCGACTGCGAGGCCAAGCGTTGCAGCTATGCCGGTAATTACGGGACGAAGCATTTTATGGGTTGCTGGGCTTGCAGTCTTGGTTGTGGTGTCAGTTTTAGTTTGCTGCGTGCGTTGCGGTTATGGCTGAGTTAGCTGCCATTACGGGCTTGAACTCAGTTTGCGTGCAGAGCTGTAACTTTAATCAGGCACGGCACGCTCGTCAAGCAAGTGCGCGGCTCGCTGTTGCATCATTACAGCACACGCGGTGGATTGGGAATTTGGACTTGATTTTGGCTGGCATGCTGCCGGTAAATCTTTCTTCGAGTTAGCGCTTGTTGTGCAGCCTGAAAACGGCGCCTGGTAAGTTGCCGCAGTTGCACGGGCAATTGAGCTACGCGTCGGGTTCAACCGCGAGCCCGACTTGCTGGCCATATGCGAGCTCCAAGTAGTGGCCATCGGGGTCGCGCAGCAGCGCCCAGTAGCCTACGAGTGCGCCGCAGATTTTCCAGCATCACTGGCAGCGCCAGCTGCAGCACTGTGCGCTTGGTGTGGTCTTCGGTGGGTTGGGGTGCAAGTATCAATTGAAGGCTGGCGGCGCAGCTTATGCAAAAGCCGAAATTTGCCTTCAGTGTACTAAAACAACAGTAGTGTTCCTTTTTATTCGATTTCGGTTGACCTCGACACCACACTATTGGGGATTGATATCTTTTCAAGGCCAACTGTTTCGGGCTGGATTCTGTATAAGGGCTTTGCCAAAGTGATCAGAAATATAATGATAACTATACCGCCGGAGGCAATTGCTACTTGTGCGCCTGCGTACCCCGCAATCATGCCTGCAAGATATCCCCCAAGAGAAGCTGCCCCAAAGGTCATTGTGTACACACTAGAAATTCGGCCGCGAATTGTGCTTGGGGAGAGTAGTTGCACAAGAGACCACATGATTACGTCGTATGCCGAAAGTAAGCTTCCCAGTACTGCAGCCAATACCAGTGAAAGTAGATACCATTTTGAAAGTGCGAAGACAACCAGAATTGCTGCAGCCCCAAGAGCTACTCCCCATAGTAGTGCTCCTATTTGTTTTGTGGTTTTGAAGCCGCTAGTGGTGACTGCACCGACTATCGCTCCTACACCACCGGCGGCTGTCATATAACCGAGGCCAGTTGAATTAGTGCCTAGGACATCACGGGCCAGCACTGGCATAATTACGTAGTGTGAAAACGCGAAAAACTCCACTATCGTGCTGGCTAGTATTACCTGTCGTAATGCAGGAATTTTGTGAATGTAGCGATAGCCCTCAATTACAAGGTTTGTAAGAGAATTGCGAGTGTCAGTTGGGTAGAAGTCACCTTCAACCAGAGCCAGCATGGCAACGCCTAAGAGTGCGGAAACTCCGGCTGTGAGATAGCAGTAACCAATGCCCCAGTTGTATATGATGTTGCCAGCCATGGCAGCGCCAACCGTGCGAGCTAGGTTGAAGCCCAGTGCTTGGAGAGAGCCCGCCTTAATGATTTGGGTATGACCGACGATCTCAACTGTCATAGTACTGGTTGCCGCGGCTAGCAGGGCATCGGTTCCACCTATAACAATGCTTGCAGCGAGTACTTCCCAGAGTACTACTTGATTGCTTACAATCAACATACCAATTGTAATGGCTGATAGACTCAATACTAGTTGACTGATTAAGGCTGCGCGTTTGGCCCCCAAAGAGTCAATGAGTGCTCCTGCGAAGAGACCGGCCCCGAGTTTCCCCGCGCCGTCGAATACAGCAGCGCCTCCCACCCATAATGCTGAGTCGGTGAGGGTTAGAGTAAACCAGCCAAGAGCCAAGCGGGTCATAATTATTCCGGCAACGCTCAGGCACTGACTTGCCCAAAGCCAGCGGTAGGGAATTGTTGGCAATAATGGAGGCAAGGTATGTCGTAAAATTTGCATGCAATGAGTTGATGTGGAAAATATGTGCGTACGTGGGTTGATTGGGATTCTTACGTGGCGAATGATTATACTTCCGAGACTGGACGGTGCCTTACTAACGTATTGTTTTGTGCGCAGGATGTCGTGGTGATATTTATGCAGAATTAGTTTCTGGGATATGCGGGTGGATCAGGTAGGTGAACGCAGTACCGTGAACTGTAAATTCGTGAAGTTGCTGGGTGGGTCAGAGTAGGTAAGCTAAGCGTGCGCATAGTGACTACTACATGCTTTGTTGTCTGAGGGAGGTTTATCCGATTGTGGGCCAAAGACGCTGCAGATTGCATTGTATAGAACTCTTGATTGTACTGACTTGAATGGGAGGTTCCGCTATGCTCTCTATAATTGGTGCCAATCAGTTGTTGAAAGAGTAGTGTGTTTTGAGTAGCACCTTGCATTGGTGATTATCCCTGAAGTGCCTGATGGGGTCGAAGTGATCCTTTAGTAGATCCGCTGTGACCTGGCGTGCATTCTTAAGCGGAATGAACTTGGTTCCCGCTCTCAATGATTACCTTTGTCGTTGGGTTGCCAAGGCTGTAAATGAACCATTTCAATTTGACGTAGCTGGGTACCCACTACAAGCTGCGGCGAAATATACTTCGGCCCCTGTTTAAACTTGATGTGAAGTTGCGCCGCGTGGCAGTCGACGTGCAGGACAAATTAACAGACTAGAGATCGGCAGGCAAGATAATATCTAATTTCGTTTGCAATGCATTCAGGTTTTATTTGTCCAGACTGTTGTATGTGCAAAAGTTTATTATATTTCACAGGTTCCATTTCGGAAATCACGCGACCAGCTTGAATCTGGTAGGATCGGGTGCTCCAATGGCCGCAGCGACTGCGTCAACAGTCTCTCGTGCTGTTTCAGGAGAATGATCTACTAATGAGTTCAAGCAAGAAGGATTAATTACTCGAATGTTGTGGTGTTGCAATCCTAACGCGGATCGCCGCGAGGAGTCGTAGGGAATCTCTGCAGCTCAGAGTGTAATTCAAGTATCCAAAGTGTCAGAGTACCCCCCAATTACACTATTGAGATCAATCTATTTCGTTTAAAAATTAAGATCATGGGTTTTTGTTAATTTGAGTTGGCAAATAGTTTGGTAGAGACATGGTTAGCAGGAGTGTTACTAGGATTGTGCCCATAGCGACGTACAGTGGTAGCTCGGGATCGATCGCGTACAATAAACCTGCAGCAACTGGCGCTAAAGTAAGTGCTACGCGCACTCCTGTATCACGAAAACTGAACCCTTGGCTTAGCATGTATGGTGGGATCCAAAGGCTTAAACGTGAGGACATAGGTGTCCATACTGCGTCTATGCCGCCACGAAACAAAAATGCCGCAATAATTATCCATGAGTGTTTTCCGGAAGTACCAATGGGAGATAAAAGCAATAGTAGAAGCGATGAAATGGCCGCCAGTTGCACAAATAGTAAGGAGATGCGGCGTTCAGGTCGGATTTTGCTCAGCATTACTGTCAGCAACATCATACCTGTTGATGAAATGGCTCCGAGAGTTCCAATTGTTGTGAGAGATAGCAATTTTACCTCTTGTAGATAGTTTGGTGCCAAAACGACCCCGAAATTTATGGAGAACACGATAAGAATTAGCACGAATACCTGCCAAACAAAAACACGAGTATAGAGCGGGTTATTTGTGTACCCCATGATTCGATTGGGATGAGGTTGCGGATTGCTCATCGGAATTAGCGCGGCGGTGCCAAAAATATACACCGCCGCAGTGGCAAGAAAGACACGGGGAAGACCGAAAGTTTCGGCAATCCATCCCCCGGCTGCTGGTGATAAAATACTTCCCAGGGACCAGCTGATTGCAATAGTTGCAAATGTTTGGCTCAGGTTGCTCTCAGAGGTGATTGTGGCTAGATGAGCCGAGAATGCAGGACGAGAGAAAGAGCTTAAGGCAAGGAAAACAAAGCCTGGCACAGCTGACTGCCATGTTGAGCTTTGGCTAATCCAGCTAAATGCTGCTACTGACAGTGTCCACGCGGTGATTATTAGCGGTTTACGCCGATATCGGTCTGCTAGCCATCCAGCGGGAAAATAAACAAAAATGCAAGCTAAACTGGATGCACCTAATGTCAGCCCTATTTGCATTGGGTTCGCACCAAGGTGCTTCAAATATATCGCGTGAAAATTTATGCACAGGCCCTCGGCAATCCCTGATAGAAACATTGCGACTGTAATCCATCGCACTTCAAACTTGACTTCAATTAGTTTGGGTTTCCGCATTGAGAACATGTAGAACACCTCATTCGATATTATCGCACTAAACCGATAAAGCATGCCTATTTAATCATTGGAAACTGATCCTTGCTAGCCGAGTATATTTCTTCTATGTACCCGCAGGTGAGATTTATAATAATCTCAACCAGCAAATGATGGAACGAGAACTGTCGCCCATTTCTAAACTCGGGCTTGAAAAAAGCCAAGTATGAATGAATTTGGGAATTTTACTTGGTATAACGCTTAAACTAAACTTAGGTCATTTCAAAAAAGTATGATTGGGTATGTAGCTGTTAGCCAACGATCTACATAAAGTCGATCATGGATAAACAAAATTTCCGGTAGTAGCTGAGGCCCGCAGCCAATGGCACGTGGCTTTGGCTGGTGTCAAGTAGCCGACCCGGAGGTGCACCCGTAGGTACATGCGAATGTCCTTGGAGAACTGGCTGCTCTATCTATTGTGTGATGCTAGTTATCGTAACATCTTAAGCTAATTTCTTCAGCCTTGAGGGTGGGGAATACCTGTTCCCCGCAGCTATTCTGCGTCAGTTTGCCAACCTTCGCGATGCGGATTGTCGCACCGTTAGGCTGCACCGATTCCTGGGACAGTATAGACGCATGTCACAAGTTTTAATTTGAGTGATAAATCTAAGGTTGATGCTAAGCCATAGCTACTGTAAGGCGGCTAGGGTCCACTCTTGGCCATTCCCCAGCCCTACGTGCCAACCGCGAATACTGTGGGCAACTAATTCCGTGATGTCCGCCACATGCACGGAGTAGTTCCATAGTCACAAAGAGTTGTTATCGCCCATCAAAACTAGGACGGGTTTGAGATTGATAGATCTTGAATAAAGGCGGCATGGCGTGTAAAGCTGCGGTCGGTATTGGTGGGGCGGAGCTGGATGAGCATGATTTGTGCCTGATAATCCCCCCGCCAGTGGTCCCAGTGCTTATTAGTTGCTTGCTAGTCGCGGCCTTGCAGGTCTGAGGTGGTATGTAGATTGCCAAAGTCCGGATACTGCGTCGTGACACCTTTCCTTCGCTTTGTTTCTGCTGATACCTCATGGTCCTCTGGATATGGCCTATATTTAAGCATGCTTCGCGGGAGGTCGAATTCGCCACAGTCTGATTTCCCAGAGTAGTTATGCGTCAATTGCCCTCCAAAATGGTGTTTTTGTCTAATCGAGATTGCAAGAGCACCGAGTAATTTTTCCAACCTCGAACCCCAGACTTGCCATGCCGGGCGATGTTTCAGACTGAGCGATGCGGGTTTGTGGCGCGGCATCTAACTCGCTGGGCTAGAAAGCTATGGTCGAATTGGCCACAATCTGGGTAGTACCTCTCAAAAATAATTTGGCCGTGAGGTTGTGTTCTCGGCAAGTATCGGTTGCCGACTTCATCCGACCGATGAGTTGCCGTACAGACTCAGCCGTGAACTCCGCGGTGAACTTACTATTTTTTGCCATGAGAATTGTTCTAGTCAATTGATATGCGACGCGCATCTTGCTTTCCCCTTGCATCAAATTTTAGTGGGCCACAGCAAATGTACCGGACCGAATGGCGGTGTTTCGAGGTCTACAGTTCGTAGTAGGGCGAGTTGGGATTTAATCTTTTAGGCCATGCGCATCAGTCTGGTAAATTTCCCAACGGTTGCGAAGACGTTCGTTCTAATAACGTCTTTGCAACGACGGTTCCGAAGCCACAGTACTTATAATCAGTAGAAATAGTGAGGGACGGCATGCAGGCATTTGTTCTAAAAGCTGACAGGTAATCATTATTATTAGTTCGAGTCTAAGGGGGAAAAATGGCAAGTTGTTGTGATCATGCCTGGGCTGCCAGAAAAGTTGGCAGGGTTATAAATACTTGCGTAATTAGATTGTGGTGAGACTTGCGCCGGAATTATTGGTAAGGGTGGCGATTGTGGATCCTGCCTCATGTCCGACGTGAGCCATTAGCGACCGCTTAGCTTTGGCTGTATTTTTGTTTCCTTGGGTAAAGCCAAATAAGGTGAGGCCAAACAGGCTTTGTGCAGTAGCCGAAGCTCCGGCTTCACGCAAGTTGGACAATACTGATTGTTCGAATTCACTTAATACCGTCGGTGTGCCGGCATCTTGCAGAGCTCTAAGGGTCAGTGTTTGCAGCATGCTCAATGCGTGAGTGAAACCAGGATAGTCGTCAGATACCACGGCTGGCCATAAATATTTGTCAAACAGGTAACCAGATTCCAAATTAAGGTGCGCTCCGGCTTCGACGAGATTTCTGTAGTTATTTCGTTCAAGATCGGGCGGGGTATTTGATTCTGGGAGCGCCTGTAGCATCGGAATTGCCCAGGAATTCAAATCATCATGACGCAATTCGTGGCGGCGCATAATGTTTGGGTAGGAACCATGCTCGCCATTAATCTCTACCAGAAGTAGGCCGCCCACTTGAAAACCAGCCATTTCGAGTTCAGCACCAGGTAGTTGCAGATCAATTGCTTGTCCCAGAGCGCTAATGTCATTGGTCGGTAGCCCGTTTAGCTGTGCAAGTGCTCTAGCGACTGCCAACAACATGATCGAAGTGGATCCTAGACCCAACAGAGTTGGAATTGCTAGTTCGATTTCAATTTCCGCATGTGATTTGATCGTGTGGTGGGAGTTAAACTGGCTTGCTGCGCTCCCAGCAACATTTGCGCGCGGCCCAGTTATAAATGTTTTGGAAGCAGCTCGTGCGCGGAGTTGAACTATGACATGTTGCATAGTCACACCCAAGATAGCGATGATTGGCCTTGAGCGTCCCGGCCAACTAGCCAATGCCAATGGAAGTGTCCCATGGGCTTTCACGTTCAACCAAGGTTCTGAATTGGCAGTCATGGTCGGTTTTCTGGTGAGCTCGAGGGTACTATTTGAACGATTGAAGGGAGTGGTTTACAGTTAGAACAGGCCTAGAATATCGAGAGATGCCTTAATTATTTTGTATAACACTTCTCTAGATTATACAGGTTCGACTGAGTTTTGGTAAGTATGAAGTTCAATGAATCATAACTGATGGTCCAATAGTTATTGGGGAACGGAGCTGTCTGAGAACAGGTTTGTTTTGCTCCGAGTGGTGCGCGAAGTAGAAGCTTTCTCTCTTTGGTAAACGGTACCCACAATAGCTTTACGTGATGGCCGGAATTGTGCGCTAGAAAACCCAGTGTATCCAGAGTCTAAATAAAGGCATGCCTGCTGCAAATTATTGTGCGCGGCTTGTCCAGTGGTCGAGTGTTGTTAGGTGGGTAACCTCAACAAGTTGTCCCTGGGAACTTTGTAAGCCTGTAGGTCCATGGCTTGTCTCGGGACAATGCTTAGGAGTGTGGGCTTAAGCTATTAATGGCTGGTGTGGAATATTTTTGGAAAGCATGGGGGGAATCACTTTGGAAAGGGCATTGCCATAATAATTTGTTCTTGTAGTCTGGAGCATCAGAAATTAACGATGGCTCGCCTCATTTATTTGCATATTAGGACCGGAAGGTAGGTTTCGGAGTTGTTCAATTGGAATATGGCAATAGATACGGTGCTGCGGACCATCATTCTGGCAGGGGGGTTCCTGCGTTTCGCATTGGATCCCGTTGCCAGTAAGCACAGATCTGCGCGGGCAGCGCGTGTGAAATCTGCATCCACTAGGTGGTGTTAGCGCACTGGGCACTGCGCCATCGAGTCGAATCAAATTTTGTACCGCTAGGGGATCAGGAATTGGTATCGATGCAATGAGTGCTTCAGTGTAAGGGTGATTTGGCGCCTGATAAATTGAGTCTGCACGGCCAAACTCAACAATTTGCCCCAAGTACATTACTGCAATATAGTCTGAGAAGTACCGCACTACACTCAGATCGTGCGCGATAAATAGTAATGTTGTTCCATGCTGTTGCTGCATCTCTAGGAGCAAGTTGAGGACTGCAGCCTGTACAGACACGTCGAGCGCAGAAACGGGCTCGTCACACAGTACTAGAGCTGGATTGGCAGCAAAGGCACGCGCAATTCCAATCCGCTGTTTCTCTCCGCCGCTCAGCTGACTTGGCAATCGATCAAAATAGTGCTCATCAAGTTTTACTGCACGTAAAAGTCTGATGACCTCATCGCGCTGCTGTGCTGGTGCAATTTTTCCTAGGAGCCTCAAGGACCGTTCGATTTGTTTCCCAACGCTATACAGCGGATTCATCGTTGCGTCAGGGTTTTGAAAGACCATCTGCAGTTCGCGGATTATTTTTATTGGGCGGTCTTCAATCCGCATTGAAATATCGCACCCCAGAAAGTCAGTGCCTCCGCTGGTAATTGTTTCCAGTCCAATTATTGTTTTGACAAGTGTGCTTTTCCCGCAGCCGGACTCTCCAACTATCCCAAGCGTGATTCCGGGTGGCACTTGAAAACTTACGCCATCCACAGCTTTGACAAACTCCTTTTCCCCAAGTCCGATGACATTTAGCAGCGAGTTGCTTGCATGCCTATAGTGGGTTTTTATTGACCTAAGCTCCAAGATATTATTGTGATTTTGAACAATAGGATTAGTATTTGTGTTTGCGTTTGTGTCATCTTGGGGTTCAGGGGGCAACCAGTGCTGAGGCTTAATATCCTCTGAAAATAGGCAACGTGTAATATGCTGCTCATCCGTTTGCAGTGTCCGAAGTCTTGGAATTTGCGCTCGGCACTCATCGCGAGCGTAGTCACACCGAGGCTCGAAGCAGCATCCCGCGGGTAGATGGTGGGGTGAGGGCAGCCGACCGCGAATTGGGTGCAGGTTACCTTGTTGTTTCGTGCGGTCAAGTCTAGGCAGACATCTTAAGAGGCCTTGGGTGTACGGATGTTGCGGGCGGGCGAAAAGACTGGCTGCGCTCGCCGTTTCAACTATTTCGCCAGCGTACATCACAGCTATGCGGTCGCTCACGCGTGCGATCACGCCAAGATTGTGGCTGATAAAGAGAATGGCTGTGTCAAAGTCGCGCCTTAGGTCTGCGATCAAATCGAGTATTGTGGCTTCGATTGTCACGTCTAGTGCGGTGGTTGGTTCGTCCATAATGAGTAGGGAGGGATTATTCAGCATGGCCATGGCAATTACAATACGCTGTTGCTGTCCTCCTGAGATCTGGTGCGGATAGCAGTTCAACACTCGGTGCGGGTCTGGCATAGACACGCGATGTAATATTTCTGTGATGCGCACATTGGCTTTCGATTGAGATATGCCGTGATGCACAGTGAGTACTTCTGACATTTGCTGGCCGATGGTTAGCACTGGGTTTAGTGATGTCATGGCGTCTTGGAACACCATCGAGATTTGGTTTCCACGCAATTTGCGCAATTCTTGCTCGGATTTGTTCAGCAACGATTGGCCTTGGTACAGTATTTGGCCGCTGGTGATTTGCCCGTTGCGCCCGAGATAATTGATAAGGCCGAAAGCTACTGTGCTTTTGCCGCATCCAGATTCGCCGACAAGCCCCAAGGTTTCGCCACGATGAATTTCGAAGGAGGCGCCGCGCACAGCATTGATAGTACCTTTCCGAGTTTTGTAGGAAACTCTCATGTCGTGTACTTGGACCACGGGTGTTTGCATCTTGTTAGCTGGTGTGGTCAAAAGTGCTTGCAAGCGTGGAATATATTGAAATTGGTTGGTCGAATGGTCACGCTAGATTGGCGACAGCAAATTATAAACCAATTAATTATACCGATTGCTTTCTTCCGTTAAACCATCTGAGATGAGATTGAATCCAACGACTAGCATTGCAATCGCAGCGGACCCAAATATTGCGCTTTCCGGCCTACCAAGTTGTATTAACTGACGGCCAGTATTGACAATGCTGCCCCAGTCTGGCGAAGGTGGGGGCAGCCCAAGCCCCAGAAAGCCAAGTGTTCCAATTGAAAAAACGGCATAACCGATTCGCAGCATTCCATCCACGATGATAGGTCCGCGTGCGTTTGGTAGAATCTCGATGAACATGATGTACAAAGATGATTCTCCGCGAGTTTTAGCAGCTGCAACATAATCGCGAGTCTTGAGGTCCAAAGTTAGGCCGCGTACTAACCGCGCGATGCCTGGACTGCCGGAAACGGTTATGGCAATCAATATATTTAACGGTGAAGGTCCTAAAGCTGCAATGATTACCATATACAGCAATATGCTGGGAAAAGCTAAAACCGCATCGAGAAACCGCATCAGCACTTCATCTAGTATTCCGCCAAAATAGCCGGCAGTTACACCCATGGTGCCTCCAATCAACATGGCCAGTATTACAGAAATAGGTGCCAAGAGCAATATTGGGCGGGAGCCCACAGCGAGCCGTGCCCATATGTCGCGGGCGTTGCGATCTGTGCCCAACCAATGCTTCGCGGATGAAGGCTGCATTGCCTCCCCCCGAAATTGCTGGTTTGGTGAATATCGCGCTAGCCAAGGTATTGGCTCTTGGAGAGACTTATTGGCCCAGCAGGCGGGCGTGATGATACAGTCATTAGCAAATAAAGCAATCGTGATCCAGAATCCCACAAGACAAAAGCCAACGAGTGCGACCTTCGACTTCACTAGAAACGAAAACATTTAGAGTTGCCTCAAAAAACTTTGTCGTCAGGAATTTACTGGTTTCAGGTTGGCCGCAGGGAGTATAAAATCTTTGTGAACAGTGCCTACGGTCGAATAGCCAGATGCATGGTCATGGAAATCGAATTCGGGGATTTAAAAACATATAGGCTATATCTGCGCCCATTTGACTTAACACGGCAATCAATACGAGTACCATCGCAGTCGCCTCCACGGCGAATACATCCCTAAACAGGGCGGCTTCAAGTGCATATCGCCCCAATCCAGGGTAGCCAAACACGGATTCTACAATTACTAGGCCACCAACAAGCCAGTTGACATGCAGCATGATTACTGTGATTGGTGCCATGAGCGCATTGCGCATAGCATGGCGGAAGATTATCCGAAAGCGCGGCAATCCCTTAAGAACCGCAGTGCGAATATAGTTGGCGCGCATTATTTCCACCATGCTTGCGCGAGTAATGCGTAGTACGTACCCCAATTCTGCCAAAGTAAGCGATAGTACTGGTAGCACCAGCATTTTTGGGTTGTCTAAAATTCCCGCATCGCTTGTGACCACTACTGCCCCAGGAAATAATTTTAGCCAGAATGAAAATATAATGACAAGAAAAACGCCAGTGGCAAATTCGGGTGTTGCAGTGGCAATTAGGCTAGTTATCGACAGGAGCCGGTCGATAAATCTCCCCTCGTTGGCTCCGGCCCATAGGCCAAGTGCCAGTGCTAATGGCATGATGAATCCAAATGCAATGGAGGCGAGGAGAAGGGTGTTCTTTAGGCGCGGCCATAGCGTTTCGCCTACTGGGCGGCGAGTCAGAAAGGATACGCCCGGGTCACCTCGTATTAGGCCTTTTTGTAAGGGAATATAGAGCTTGGGAGCACCGGGCACTGAAATCCAAGTTGCCTTCGTTATGGTCCAGGTTTTTTGTACGCTGCCGTGGATCCACATCGCAGCGTGCCCAGCTTGGTCTACCCCCCAAAACGTGAGATAGCCCTCCGCGTTTGGCTGCCAAATTGTAAGCGGCAGAGATTCTGTTCGTGTTCCGCCATCTGCGGTGCGTATGATTTTACGCATAAGCATTGAATCATCGGTTGCAGTTTGGTAAAGGCTTCCGTCATGATCCACTATCCACCACGTATAACGGCGGGTGCTTTGCTCATAAAGTCGAACAATTGGTTTGCCGACCCTCTGAGTGACCTGCCAGTCGCTACCAATCATCCAACGGATGTATCGCGTCAAACTTGGCTGATCAAGGCCATTCTGGGCATTGAATGATCTTTCCTGGTCTGCTGTAATCGTGTTACCGAGCGTGTTTATAGCAATGTTGCTTGGCACGACTTCGCTCATTGCAAAGATTGCCACTGACACCAGCCACAGCGTTAGAATAGTTGAGAATGTGCGCCGTAGCAGGTATGCATACATGGAAACTAAATTCCGCTCACATCAATCAGCTTGAGGGTGCATTTAGCCAAATAGGCATCACTGGCCACATGAGTAGCCAATGATGCCTAGCAAATGCCTATATCCTATAAACGCCTAGCTTGGCAGGAAATCGAGATCAAGCTTTGAAAGGGTCTTTCGAAGGGTCATACCAGCATTCAGTTAGTAGTCTAAAGCTTGACGGATGGCAGCTTACATTTTGAAATGCAGGATTGTAGGCATTAAATATGTGCTGCCAATAAGCGATACCAATAGAGCCCCGGTCCTGTTGGATGCGCTGTAAGTCTTTCATAACTTCGCGGCGGGCAACACTATCCGAAATGCCCTGCGCTTTAACTAAAAGTTCTGAAAATTCCTTGTCTGACCAACGCGATTCATTCCACGGCACTGGCTTGCCTGTAGAGTCTGATGTGTATGCAAGCGGTAGAAGCATCACAGCCAGCGGTCGATGTGTCCAAGCGGTTACTCCTACCGGAGTCTCCGTCCATAAGTCCCAGTAAGCGCTCACAGGCATACTATCGATCTCAATATTTATGTTGGCAGCAACCGCATCCTGCTTAAGCGTCTCAATATATGAAACAACGTCAGTCCAGTCCGTACCAACTGAAATCTTGAAATCGAGACTACTAAGCCCTGCGGCCTTAACCAAGGCTTTTGCGCCCTCTGGGTCGTACGAGGGAATATCCATCGGTGCATAATCAGGCTGGATGGGTGCAACGTGATGATCTTGGCCTGGATCTGCCTCTCCGAAGTATGCTTGGTCAACAATTTTGGTGCGATCTTGGCACATTTTAACGGCCTTAATTAAACTGTTGTTTGTCCATGGCTCTAAATCCACTCTAAATCGTAGTACCTTGGTTTGCGCGGTACTTGCTGAATATATTTTAAGCTTCGGGTTGTCCCTGAGGTTTAGGAAGGATTCGGGGCTTATTTCTCGCGAATCAATCTGGCCACTATCCAGCGCAGAAAGGTATGCTTCGCTTGCAGTTCCCAAATCGATGAATTCAATTTGATCCAGATACGGAAGAGGTTTTCCATCCTCGCCTAGTTGCCAATAATCTGGGTTAGCTTTGAGAAGCGCACCCGTGCCGACCACATACGATTGCAATTTGAATGGTCCGGTGCCGGGGTTCTTTCCAGTGGAGGCGTCTCCGTCAAATGACGGGTGGACCAACATTGCTGGGTAGTGAAAGAGGTTCTCGGCAACATCAACTTTTGGTTTAGCCAGCTTGATTACAACTGTTTTTTCATCTGGCGCGGAGACGCCATCCGCCGTGAGGAAGCCTTCGAAAAATCCAAGCATTGAAGATCCGACATCTGGATTAAGCCATTGCTTAAAATTATAAACGACATCTGAGGCTACGAAAGGGTCTCCGTTGTGCCATTTGACACCTTGCCGGAGATGTAAGGTCCACTCGGTGGCGTCTGCATTTGCTTCCCACGATTCGGCCAGAAGAGGCCGGGTAATGTTATCAGAGCCCGTAATGGTCAGGTACTCGAAGTGGGCGCGCAACACATCAGATCCTTGCGTCCACGATAACCGTGCGGGGTGGTCGACCGCTTGCAAACCATCCCCCAACCGAATTTTACCGCCGCGTTTGATGCCACCAATTGGTGCCTCGGTAGCAGCGGGTGCCATGGTGGCGGCGGGTGCCATGGTGGCGGCGGGTGCCATGGTGGCGGCGGGTGCCATGGTGGCGGCGGGTGCTTCAACCACGGCGGGTGCCGGACCACAAGCTGCGAGGATCTGGGCGGCAGCAAAGCTGGTCCCCATTAAAGTTGCGGTGCGCAGGAATTCCCAGCGACTTATGCGACCCTCCACAAGTTGCTCGCGGGCTTTTTCAATAAACGGATGTATCTGCTGTTTCATTTCTAGTCTCCTGATAATTGGTTTGGTTTATTTCCGGGCTTGACTAACACCGACAATAACTGGCTGAGTATTTTCTCAATAGGCATTGTCTCCATAATGTTCGCGGTGACCTTCTTAAACAAATTTAAGGACGGAGTGCATTACTCGGGTCTCACACGAAAGTATACACCATCGCCCTCCATAGGGTATTTACACATATTTGTACCACAGAATAAAACTCTTACGAGTAGCCAAGTATTAAAATCCAGCAGCTGCGGTGCTCCAAGCTGGGGAAGCACCAGAATGCATAAATCCAGTCTTAGGATCAATCACAATGGTATTGACGCGCCCAAAATAAATCTTGCCTGGCTCGTCTGTTTGTTCCACTACTTGGTGTCCCATTTCGGCCAGCTGGGCTCTCACTTCCGCAGGAATTCGGCCGTCTACAAAAGTCTCGTTCCCTTGACAATACACCCGCGGGTAATCGACACCAGCTTGTGCACCCAGCCCAAAATCTATGCTGTGAATTGCCGAATGTATTACACCACTTAGTATGCGATAACCCATGGAACCCGCACTTCCAAAAGATGCCCGTCCATCCCGTGCCATTGCAAGCACTGGTGCAGCAAAAATTGGCATCTTACCCGGTAAAATTGAATTGGGATACCCGGGGCGCGGGTCGTAATTTTGCATCGCATTGTTCAGGAACACGCCTACTTCGGGGACATAGATGTGTGAGCCAAATGCGCCGGTGAGGCTGGTACAAGTTAGGGCCAGATTGCCTTCTCGATCTGCCGCCGCCATCTGTGTGGTCCCTTTTATCCCACCGAATGACGGGGTGGCCGCCCTCCCGTGTGGTTGGGTGTGCACCATTTCGAATTGCCATGGATCGCCCGCTCCTATCGGACGGGAAGCAGCTTTATTGCGATTAATCTGGTTGGTGCGGGAGTTCCCAAAAGCCCGGCTGCTCAACCCATTTACTGGACTGGCGGTGAAATCTGGATCTCCGTAAAACATCATATTATCAGCGAATGCGTGACCAAATGCTTCTGCGACTAAATGTCGGTACTCGACACTGTCGATGCCAAGAGCTTGCAGGTCATAGTTTTCGAGAATATTCAATACTTCGCGCCCTAGCGGGTCATTAGCTGTAATGTAATCGAAGCCGCGGTAATTGGCAGGCATTTCGTACAGAATTTTTGGTCGATATTGAACTAAATCAGGAACACTTAGAATTCCCCCATTGGCGGCAACGTAATGAGCAATCGATTTGGCCACTGGTCCAGAATAAAACCCTTGGTGACCCTGCTCAGAAATCCTTTCTAAAGTTCGAGCAAGCGCAGAAAAGTCTAGGCGTTCACCGCTGTGAAATGCAGTTTGTATTCTCGGAAATCGCCCTCCCGGCACAAGAAATGCAGCGGTGTCCGGAAGTGACTGGATGTCCTGCATGCAGTCCGCGATCGTTAGGGATAGCTGCCAATCCATTGGCAGGCCGGCGCGCGCGTACTCAATTGCAGGCTCCAAAATCTGTGCACGTGGTAGTTTGCCGAACATTTCATGTGCAGCGCACAAGCAGGCTACAGCTCCAGGCACAGCACATGCGAGAAAGCCGTACTCCGCTTTGCGACCAATCGTGTGTGGATGACCGTAATATGGTGCCGGAATAGATTTGTCCAGTTCAAACATATCTGATCGGGCCAGGCCCGGAGCACGCACATAGCCGTCAATCGTCACGAACTTATTCTGTTCGGCAACAAAGATTGACATGCGCGCATAACCACCCACACCGCAGTTAGAAGGCTCGGCTACAAAGCCAGCAAAGGCAGCTGCCACCAGTGCATCGACTGCATTTCCGCCTTGTTGCAAAATTCGCAGACCAGCTTCTGCTTCAAGCTTATGGCCTGCAACTACTAGGCCGTTCTCGGCAACAATTTCCGTTTGGGAGCAAATCACGGTACTAGCTTTCATAAAATCTACCTTGTAAATCCGCATTCTATGCCGGCCACAAATGCGCCCCGAAATAGATTGACAATCACAGAGTCTTCACAAGTCTCCACCAGAAATTGTCGATACACTCTGCAATCAATTGTTTACCCGTAAACTTAAACGTTTGGTTTTGTCAATGACACCGACTTTTTATGGTATTATCGCACGCTGCCAGTCCGCCGTTTTGTTAATATCTATTTACCATATGTTTCACATTTTCAATCTTTTGCTCTTCGGGTCAAATATTGGGTCCGGAGCCACGGCAACTGGATAGCGGTCGCCGAAGTATTCGATCTCTAGTCTTGTACCAATTTCAGTACACTCGGTGGGTAGATAGCCGTAAAGGACATATTTGCCCACGCTGTAACCATAGTTGCCACTGGTGACGTGTCCCACGCAGGCGTTATTCAAGAAAATTGGCTCATAACCAAAAGCTGCGCCCCCGGGACATTCCATCGTGAGGCAGCATAACTTATTCGTGATGCCCCTAGCTTTAATTATCTTGCTGGCGGCTTTTCCCACGAAGTCATGAGCCTTGTCGAGTTTTACGCTCCAGCCCAATCCAGCCTCATATGCATTGCGCTCCGTATCAATGTCACGACCCCACAGGCGGTATCCTTTCTCAAGTCGCAACGAATCAAACGCCGTCATACCCGCAGAAATTAATTCAAGGCCTTTGCCTGCGTCCCAGATGGAGTCCCACACTCGTAAGCCTTGGTCAAAGGGCATATGCAGTTCCCATCCCAATTCGCCGGCGTAGGAAATACGTACGGCCAAAACGGGCACCGGACCGATCTCGATCCATTGGCATGTGTAGAACGGAAAGTTTTCATTGTGTAGATCTGTTTCGGTGACTTTGCTAAGGATTTTGCGCGCGTTTGGCCCCCATAAACCGATGGCGGCCCAGCTGCTGCTTACATCAGTTATCGCGACTGATTGTTTAGCCCTAGCATGAGCCTCTACCCAAGCTAAATCTTGCGGGCGAGAACCTTCTCCGACCATTAGCCAGAATTTGTCGTTAGCTAATCGCGCGACGGTTAAGTCCCGGCGCACGCCGCCCTTCGTGTCGAGCCAAAGCGTGTACATAACTGATCCAACTGGTTTGTCCATCTCAGCAGTACAGAGGAAGTTTATAAATTGTAAAGCACCCGCGCCTTGCACCTCAATTATTGCTAGCCCAGTGAGGTCGAACAACCCCGCAGTTTCTCGTGTCGCGAGATGTTCGGCACCGGCAATTGGGGACCAATATTCGGCGGCCCACCCGCTGCGTACGGGAATCTGATCTTTGTATTTGTCCAGCAGCGGTGAGTTTTCTTCAAACCAATTGGGCACTTCAATACCAGCAAACTCCGTGAAACTGGCTTTGATTTCTTGGTGTCGTACAAAAAACGGCGTAACCCGCACATTACGTGGCTCGCTTAGCGGTTGTCGCGGATGTACGATCTCGTAGATTTCGCGATAATTCTTCAAGCTGGTGCGATCCATATAGTGCTTTGTGTGTACATGGGGTTGAAAACGCTGCAGGCTCATCTGGCGGGTGTCCCATTCGGTATATCCGTTTGTCATCCATTCCACGGCGGTCTTGGCTACCCCGGGCCCGTGTGTCAGCCACGCGCCGGTTGCTACCCAGAGTCCGTGGATGTGCGACTCGCCAATTATCGGCATGCCATCAACGGTAAAAGCGAACATTCCGTTAAATGAGCGCGTAAACGTGTTGACACCCTTTACCGCCGGCATGATTTCCCCAAAGTACTTCCATGGTTCCTCAAAGTCTTCAGGTGTAAATGGGCGTAGAGCAGTTTTGTTTACATCTCGCGAATAGAGCATGTGTGGCTGGTGCCAGTAGCTGCCAACACCGACCGCATCCCAATGGTATCGGCAGTACATTGTGTGATCAACGTCGCGAAAACCTACGTGGTGGACTTCGTCTTCTGTGCGGTGCTCTTGGTAGTGCGCGAGTTCTGGAAGGGGTGGGGTAATAATATATTGATGCTCAAACGCCACCAGCGGAATGTTGATGCTCAGTTTCTCCATGAGGGCCGGCGACCAGATGTTGGCGCAGATCAGAACCTGCTCACATTCAATGCGGTCCAGGTCCGGGTTGTTAGTACGCAAGGCCAGAATTCGCCCATTCTTAATTTCAAACTCTGTGACTGTTGTGTTGCCATGTACTTCTATATGTCCAAGGTTTTGAGCATCCCGCACCATCGCTCCGGAGGCTTGCGCTCCCGACGCAACCCCGCCCTTTTTTACAAATAAACCCCCAAGAAATTGTTTAGTGTCCAAAAGTGGCGATTTGGCTTTGGACTCGGCAGGGGTTAGTAAATGCGTTTCGACACCGTAGGACTTCGCCTCCGCATGCAGGCGCTTGAGGTCGTTCCAGCGTCGGTCGGTCGTTGCAATATCCAAGCATCCGACTTCGCTATAAGTTTTGCGATCTTTTGAGAATGGCTCTAGACTCGCTAGGAGGTCTGCGCCATACACAGCTAATTGAGTTAGAAGCTTGGAGTGGCTCATGGCCACCACACCTCCCGGGGCATGCGACGTGGAACCATCGTTCTCCCAAAGATTGCCCTTGTCAATCAAAAGTACTTGCTTCCAGCCAAGCTTGGCGAAGTGATAAATTGCAGCTGATCCAATAATGCCTGAACCGATTACAACTACATTGTATTTGCCCACGTAGTTTACCCCTAATTTATTGCTTGGAGATATTAATATTAGTTGCGTCTACGAATTTACAGGGTTGTCAGCAAGAGATAATGTTTGGCTAGAGTCCACAAGCAAATGCCAATCACTGGCTTACCCCCTTTCTAATCTTAGACTTACGCATAGTCTAATGGCAACAGCGAAACTGACTGAGCCTTCAGGCATCGGCAGGGTGCTTAACTTCCCACGGAGCTATCCAATCTCCAGTGACTCTTAGGTCGACGCCCGCATCCTCTTCGATTAATTTGCAAACTGTCATTTCACCAGCCTGTTCACCATAGCGCACAGCGGCTTCACGGAAGCGTGCGTATGCCGCCTGCGTAAGTTCCGCACGCACATCCATTTGTTTTACTAATTCATCGATCAAGCCGAGGTCTTTCAGGCAGAGGGCCAACCGAAACGAAGGATCGTAGTGCCCCGCGAATATTGCGGGCACATCATGCTGCATCACAAAACTGTCGGCTGCACCACCTTTCATCGCTTCCCACCATACAGCTGGTTCAAGCCCTGCTTTTTTGGCAGTTACCATGGCCTCACCTATTGCCGCAGCGTGAATTTTCCACAGCATGTTGTTGACGAGCTTTGCGACATATCCGTTGCCATATTTTCCGACACGACGGATTTCACCCATGGATTGAAGTACTGGACTGGAGTTGGCCACAGCAGCATCCGATCCACCAACAAACATAATCATGTCTCCACGTATGGCCGCATCTACTGAGCCTGTAACTGGTGCATCAACTGGTAGGCCGCCTGCTTCTTCAAACTGCCTGGCAAGTTGCCGCATCAAGTGGGGGCTGCTTGTTGTGGAATCTATCCAGCCCTTGCCTCGGCAGTTGCCGGCAAGAAGTCCATCTTTACCACGCACCACTTGCTCAATTTCATTGGGTCCAAAAACCATAGTTACAACTATTTCAACTTCATCAATGATCTGAGCCGGCGTGTTGCCCCAACTTGCTCCGTTAGCAACCAGTATGTTTCCTGCTTCGCGTCTAATGTCGTGGACAGTCAGCGCAAAACCCTTTCGCTGAATATTTCGGGCTACGGCTCGCCCCATATTACCAAGTCCGATAAAACCGACTTTCATGTTGTTCCTCCACTATAGTAACCTTAGGGTCTAGCGTGGGTAGATTATAGTGGCAAGACAGATTGTTTGTTTGTGGATTCAAGCATTATGTGCAACCCTGAAGTAGTCCGGCATAAATCGCACCCCAATGAAATTCGTAGTCTTTGGTTATACAGACTCTTTACGATTGATAAGATTGGTTTACTAGGGCGTTCCGTTGGCAGTCGAACGGAATCCGCAAGCCATTTCAATGATTCTTCAGCCAGACGCCCAGTTGGTTTATATTGCCCACTGGCTTTTTCATAATACTAATACTATTACTTACAATAGGTCCTGAGGAAGGCTTTTACGTGTTCTATGCATGCTGAATAGGCTGCAGTTTATGTTTGAACAAGTTTTGAATCTTGTTCGGCTGCAGGATGGTTCGCTGTCCGGTTTGGGTCGTTTCCCCTAAGTTAGCGGACATGGGGCTTGGTCAAGTTTTGCACTGGTGAAAATTCAGGACGGGGCATTGCGTTAGTACTTATGGTCAATCCCCGTTTGTTTTACCTGATCATAAGTGTAGCTCTTATGTTAACTTCAGCGGTGAGCTGGATTAAGCTTCTGGTTTTACACTTCGGTCATGGTGCTGTATGAAGTCTGGAATTGGTGTTTCAATCTGAATATATTCAGATTAGGAGGGTTTAAGCTAGGCGGTTTCAAGTTCCAAGTGCAAAAAGTGCAGCGTGATGCTGCTTAAAGTCGAACGCATCAG
>OFRL01000423.1_pt1 | contig 20449 bp, 21 predicted proteins | sample 1543121 | NCBI WGS metagenome assembly OFRL01 (sample SAMN07774228, study PRJEB24372) | wastewater metagenome | isolation source: Lake Maggiore Cannobio | place: Italy: Cannobio | collected 2016-01
GCGACGCGGCCGAGGGCGCAGCGGTGGTCGCCGCACTTTTCTAAATTCTACCGGGGAGACGGCGTTACGTCGGCGACACACCCGATTTCGCGCCGATTCCGCTGCGCGCGATGAGGTGCTGCAAGGGCGTTTGACAAAGAAAAACCCGGCCCGAGCAATGCTCGGGCCGGGTTTTATCCGTCGTTAGAGCAGATCAGAACTTAGCCGAAAGCTCCAGGCCCCAAGTGCGGGGTGCGTTGAAGTTGGCATAGTCGCCGAGGATGCCGCCATAGTTGGTCGAGGCAACCGTGCCGTTCGGATTGTAGTTGACGACCGGCGACGAGTTCGCAGCCGAGCGACGGTAGATGTAGGTGGTGTCGAGCAGGTTGCGCGCCCAGACCGAAACGGTGACCTTGTTATGATCGTTCACCGCGATGTCGGCCAGTGCGAGGCGACCGTTCATGACGAAGCTTGCGTCGGTCTTGGTCGGCTCGAGCTGGAAGCTGTACTGGCTGCTCGAATAGTTGCCGTCGAGGTGCAGGCGAACGCTCGCGTCGCCAACGTTGATCGGCACGACATAGTCGATTGCGCCCGACGCCGCATTCTTAGGCGTGTACACGATGTAGAGCTGCTGCGCCGGAGCACCCGGTGCCAGCGGGTTCACCGCCGACGGTGCACGCCAGTAGGTATAGGCATACGAACCGGTCAGCGTCAGTTCCGGGATCGGCTTCACCGTCAGATCGACTTCAACACCACGGATCTTGCTGTTGCCAGCGTTCGTGGTCTGCTCGATGTGGGTCCCGTTGGTCACGCTCTTGCCGTCCGTATCGAAATAATCGAAGTCGAACTGCGTGTTGGTGCGATCCATGATGTAGTTGGCGATGTTCAGGCGCGCACGATGGTTCCAGAAGTCCATCTTTGCACCGATTTCGTACGACTTGACGGCTTCAGGCCCGAACGCGTTGAACTGGAGCGAACGGTCGTTTGCGCCACCGGCACGGAAGCCGGTCGAATATTTGGCGTAGAAGTGAACGTCGCGGCTGGCATCAAAGGCGATGTTGAACATCGGGTCGAAGCGGCTGATGCTGTTCTTGAACGAGAACGGCGACACCGTACCCGCAGTCACCAGATCGGACCGGTTGTTGACGACGTACAGCGTGCCGTGGCGATCGTCCTTGGTCCAACGGCCACCGGCGGTGATGTGGAGGACATTGCCCAGGAATTCGGGCGTGTAGGTCAGGTTGCCGAACACCGAGTAGTTGTGGTCGGCAGCCTGGCTGGCGCGCGTGATGAACTGGCAGCTGTTGGCAAACTGCGCAACGGTGGCACCCAGTGTGTTGTTGCACGACGGATCGTACTGCTGGTAGCCCGAGTTCGCGCCAGTGATCGCCGAGGAGTTGCCGGGGATCGGGCTGCGGATGGTGTAGGCCGTGCCGTCGCTATTCCACTGGTTGGAAAGCGGGGTCGCCGCATATTCGGTCGCGTGTTCGGTATAGTAATAGGCACCGACGACGTAATCGAACTCAGGGATGCTACCAACGGCCTGGAATTCCTGGCTGAACTGATGCTGGCGCAGGAACGAAAGGCTGTAACGGCTGAACGTGCCGGTCGTGTTGATCGCCGTCGGGTTGGCGGTGTTGGGCACGAACGGCGCGAACGAGCTGCGCTCTGGGCCGCCCGAATTGTCCCACTGGTCAGTGCTGACGCCGCGCCATGCGGTGATCGAGCGCAGCTCGATCCACGGGGCCAGCTTGTACTTCAGATTGGCCGAGAAACCGTGCGTGAGATCGACGCTCGGCTGCTGCGGCACGCCAACATCGGCGACGGTCTGGCGACCAGGATGCACGCCGACCAGCGGGCCCCGGGGCGCGACGCAGACAGGCTTGGTGCTGCCTGCTGCGATGGTGCCGCCGCACGCGACGCCGTTGAGCGTCAGCGCACCAGCCGCGTTGTAGGTGCCGACTGCATAGTTGTTCGGGTTGTAGTTGATCAGCTGGCTGTACTGCGGCGTATTTTCGTCCTTCGCATAATCATAAGCGAAGTCGGCAGTGAAGCCGTCAACCGGCTGCCAGCGTGCAGCGGCGCGACCGCCCTTGCGATCATAATAGTTCCAGCCGGTCGAACCCGTGAGCGGATCCTTCACGGTCGGATCCTGATGCTGGTACACGCCGTCGAACTTCAGCGCGATATTGTAGAAGGACGGCAGGTCGAGATGCGCGTCGACATTGTGGCTGCCATAATTGCCGACGCCGCCGGTGATGCGGCCGTCGAACACGCCGGTCGGGGCCTTGGAGACCAACGACAGCGCGCCGCCTTCGGTGTTGCGACCGAACAGCGTGCCCTGCGGACCCTTCAGCACTTCGATGCGCTCAATGTCGAACAGCGCAGCGTTCAGGCCCTGCGTCTTACCGAGCGCGACACCGTCGATATAGACGCCGACGCCGCCGTCGCGAGCGGTCTGGTTCTGATCGTAAGGGACGATACCGCGAATGCCGATCGTCAGCGCCGACTGGCGTGCTTCGAAGGTTGCAACGCGCAGCGACGGGATCGTGCCATCGGCGAGGTTGAACAAGCTGAGCACGTGGCGGTCGGTCAGACCCTGCGTGTTGAGCACCGAAATCGAGATCGGCGTCTTCTGGAGGTTGGTTTCGCGCTTGGTCGCGGTGACAACGATGTCGCCGAGGCCCTGATCTTCCGGAGCGGCGGTCGCCGCTGGTGCGGTAGCATCGGCGGTCGGCGCGGTCTGCGCGAACGCTGGCGTCGCGCTGATGGCGAGAGCAGCGCCACCCAAGAGGAGTTGCAGGCGGAAGCCCGATCGAACAGTCATTTTGAATCCCCTGAACCTTTGGACCTAGGCGTCCTGGTGTTCCGGGCGGCTACACAGGGTTTGGGTCAAGATTGTTACAGTCAGCGTCATTGAAATGGCGCTGAAATGTCACATAAAATTCACATGTCGGGATTGGCGTGGCGAAATCGCATGATAGGCGACCCATTTGGTGGGCGTTGCGTAAAAGTCGCAGTTTGAATTAATTTCCCCAGGCGGTTTTATGCGCCTAGGCGGCCGCGTCTTTGCGCACCCGCCGCTGTGCTGCCCGTACCGACCCGACGATCCGCGATAGGATGAGCTCCTCGATCCCGGCATAGCCCAAGCCTAGATGCGGCGGGCGCACCGCCGCCGCGTCGCCCAGCCGCAGCGTACCGGTCCGAAGCCCCGCTCGACCGATTCGGGCCCAGCGACGCGCGGTTTCCCAGCGGATGAGGCTGCGGCTCTCGCGATCTGGACGATGCTGGGCCAGGAACCGGTCCTGCAAGGCGACCAGCGCCGATCCCACGCGTTCCAAGGTCGACCGATCCGGCACGGGTTGCTGGCCCATGACATGCGTGACGATCAAATCGGCCGTCTCCGCCGCCGCGTCGCCAAACGCCTCGACATACACTCCGGTCAAAACGCGGATTGCGGCCTGGCGCATGGCCTGCGCTTGCGTTTGCGACGCCCCGCCGCTGTGGCGACGATAGGTCAGCAGTTCGTCGTCCAGCCGCGCGACGCCGCCAAAGGCCGCGATGCGGTGGTAGAGATCGAAGTCCTCGGCATAGACCATTTCCGGCCGCATGAACGGATCAAGCTGCCGCGCCGCATCGGTGCGCAGCATTACGGACGACCAAACCAGCGGGTTTTCAATCTGCAGCAACCACGCGATGACCGGGGGCGTGGAGAGTGGCGCGAGCGATGACGGCACAATCGCCCCGTCTTCCAGGACATTTGCGGCACTGCCGACCAATACGATCCCGGGGTTCGCATCGAGATACGCGACCTGGCGCTGGAAGCGGTCGGGGTGGCACAGGTCATCATGGTCGAGCGCGGCGATATAGCGCCCGCGTGCCTCGGCAAAGGCGGCGTTGCGGCTCAGCACGACGCGGCGGTTTTTCTGCGACTGGATCAGCCGGATACGCGGATCGTCGAAGCCGCGGATCACCGCGACGGTGTCGTCGGTGGAGCAATCGTCGACGATGATGAGTTCGAAATCGCGGAGGCTCTGCGCCTGCAGCGACGCAATCGTCTCGCCGATCAGGCCCGCGCCATTGTAGGTCGGCATCACGACGCTGACCGTCGGCGCTGGCAGGCCTAGTGTCATGCGACCGCCCGCACCGCGTCGTCCAGCACCTGATCGACGATCATCGCGCCGACGTCGTTCTGCCACTGCCACAGGCCATTGGCCTGGCCCGAGAAACTCGCCTCGCCGCCAAGCTTGCCCCATGGCACGAAGCCCGCAGCAAGCCCGATGCCATAGAGTCCGGGGATCGGCGCGCCGTTCGCATCGACGATACGGCAGTGCCGATCGACCATTGCCGCGCCATGATCGGCGGCAAGCGCGATGCGCCCCCCGTTCGTATCCTGGATTGGCAGTGCGCGCGGACGATAACCGAGCGCTGCGATGACGATGTCGGCCTCGGCGAGATGAGCGCGGGTGACGGGATCGTCGTCGCCCGTCACCTGATGCACGGTCAGGCGGGGATCGGGGGTACGTCCATCGATCCGCAGCATCCGCAACACCAGTTCGCGCGCTTCCAGCCGGAATCCGGCCAAACGGTAGACAAAGCCGCTGACCGGGCAGATGTCCTCCGGGCCGAAATCGGTGAAGCCTTCCGCGCGTGCCGCCTCGGGGGTCGGGTAGACTCGGGGGTCGGGTAGAAGGGACGGAGCGGCTCGCGGTGGAGCAGCGTGATCGCGCCTGCGCCGAAGGGGATGCTGGCGGTCTTGAGCAGCAACACGATCGTGGCAATCGCGCTGGTGGAACCACCAATGACGACGATTTTCGGATTGCGCCGGGTCGAAAGCAAATCGGCAATCTTGGCCGGGCCACCCAGCGACAATGCTTCGTCCGATTGTATCAGGCGATCGCCGACTTCGCTGACCAGCGCGACCCCGCCAACACGTTGCGTCACAAGCCGGTCGAGCGGTTGATGTCCGCCGGTGGCGATCGCGACCGCCTTTGACAGTTGCTCGAATTCCACCCCGTCGCTGCGGCGGCGCAGGCGGCTTGACCATAGGCCACCGGCGGTGGCGCTCGTCGAGAGAACCTCATGGCCGGTCAGCACGGTGCCGCCATGGTCGTTGACCAGCCCATGAAGCCGTTCGCCCGTCGCGCGGACGAACCGCCCGGCATCGACCAACGGCACGCCGAGTGCGCCGACATAGCGTGCGACGACGCGCGCGCTCGGATGATCGATCATCGTGGCGAGTTCGGGGTGTGGGCTGTCCTTCACTGCGCTCAGAAACGTTTCGGCGGTGCTGTCCGAGGTGATCGCATAACGCCCGAGCGTGCCCTCGCCGAGCCCGTCATCGCGTTCGGCGATGACCAGCCCCGACGCGGCGAGTTCCGGCAAGCGCCCGCGCTTGGCGGCGGCGGTGAGCAAGGCAGTGCCCGCAGGACCACCACCGACCAGCAGCAATGAGGCGATCGGGCGCGCGCGCGGCGTGGCGGGAACACGCGCTTCCTTGGCAAGAATGCGGTTGAACGTCGCCGAGATGGTGCCGACGTCGGCAACACTCAGCGTGTCGCTGACGGGGAGCGACAGCATCCGCCCAGCGATCGAATCGGCAATTGGGGTCGGCAGGATCATCGCCTCGCGCTGGAACAGCGGTTGTTCGCCCAGATGCGGGCTGAAATAGCGGCCACAGCCAATCCCTTCGGCTTCGAGCGCGGCGCTGATCGCGTCGCGGCGCGAGCCCATGCCTTCCGGCAGCAGGATCGGCATGAACTGGCTGGCGCGGCGCTGTCCCTCGACCTCCTGAAAATCGACGCCGACCAACTGGGTGCGATAGGCCGCCTCCAGCGCCGCGCGGTGGTCGCAAACGGTATCGATTTCGGCCAGTTTCGCGCGCGCCATCACCGCGATCACTTCGGGCAATTTGGCGTTGAGGCCGGGCAGCGTCGCGTTACGCCCCGCTTCGAATCCGAAATTGGTCATCGCGCGCAGCCGGTCGATCAGCCGCGCGTCGCCCGAATGGATCAGGCCACCCTCGGCAACCGCGAAGGTCTTGGTCGCGTGCATCGAATGGACCACGGCGAACGGCGCGTCCGCACCGAAGCCTGCGCCGCCAGCGTCGCGGGTGCCGAGCGAGGCGGCGGCGTCGATCACCACACCGACGCCGTGCTGGCGCTGGAGCCAGGCATAGCGATCGAGATCGATCGCATTGCCGAAGGTCGCATAGGGCAGCAGGACGGCGATACGGTCGCCATAGTCGCGCAGCAGTTGTTCCTCTGCCTCGGCACTGGCACCCCAGTCCTTCGGATCGATGTCGCAAATGAGCGGCGTCAGGCCCGCCCACAACGCAGCCTGCGCGGTCGCGGCGAAGGTGAGGGCGGGCATCAGGGCGTAGCGACCCGCGGGCCGATCCCCGGCGGCTTCGCGCAGCGCGATCATCAGGCCGAGCGTGGCATTGCCGACCGCAAGGCTCGCGCCCCGGCCGCCGAACAGGGTCTCGGTCGCCTCCGCCTCGAAGGCGCGCACTTCCGGACCGTTATTGCTGAACACGCCAGAGGCCTCGACGCGGCGGAGCGCTTCGACATGGGCGCTGAGCCGGGGCGGGTTGGGGGCAATCAAGGGATAGCGCATGCGGGCGGACCTGAATGGTGTGCGACCCGTGGCTTGTGGTCCAAAGCCCCCTAAAATCTCGTTACGCTTACCGCGCGCTTGACGATATCGGTGCGGTGCGCGCCGCGATCAGCCTTCGCGCGCCACCGCAAAGCCGGCAAAGGACTGGTTGACGGGCATCAGTTCGAGCCGGTTGATGTTGAGGTGCGGCGGCAATTGCGCGACCCACAGCATCGTTTCGGCGATATCGTCGCCGGTCATCGGATTGACGCCGCCATAGAGCGCGTCGGACGCCGCCTGATTGCCGCCGGTGCGAACGACGGTGAATTCGGTTTCGACCATGCCGGGTTCGATCGAGGTGACGCGCACGCCCTTGCCGTGCAGATCGGCGCGCAGGCCCAGGCTGAACTGGCGGACGAAGGCCTTGGTTGCGGCATACACATTGCCGCCGGAATAGGGGTAGGTCGCGGCGACCGAGGACAGGTTGATGATCGCGCCCTTGCGCGCGACGAGACCTGGCAGCAGCTTGCGCGTGACCGCGACCAGCGCCGAGACGTTGGTGTCGATCATCGTCTGCCAATCGTCGAGGCTGGCCTCCTGCGCGGGTGCAGTGCCGAGCGCGAGGCCGGCATTGTTGATCAGCAGATCGATGTCGGCGAAATCGGCGGGCAGGCTGGCGAGGGCGGCGTCGAGGGCGGCGGCATCGCGGATATCGAAAGCGAGCGTGTGGACGGCACCCCCCAGCGATTCGGCCAAGGCGGCAAGGCGGTCGGCGCGGCGCCCGGTGGTGACGACGCGCCACCCGGCCCCGACAAAGGCGCGCACTGCGGCTTCGCCAATTCCGGCGGTTCCACCCGTGATGAAGGCCGTGCGCATCACCATCTCTCCAACGCTGTCTGAGAAAATGGTGCCCGAGGGCGGATTCGAACCACCGACACTGCGATTTTCAGTCGCATGCTCTACCAACTGAGCTACTCGGGCACACCCGAAGTTGCTCGGGGAAGCGGCCTCTTAATCGCGCTCTGGCGTGCTGTCTAGCCCGTCTTGTTCTTCTCCGGGCGGGGTCGACACGGGAAGCGCATAGCCCTCGCCCAGCCATTGCAGCAGATCGCGGTCGCGGCAGCCCTGGCTGCAGAACGGCGCATGCGCGGCCACCGGGGGCTTTCCGCACAGCGGACAGGGTTTGGAACGCGCCATCATGCCACCTCGAAGATCGGGGTCACGCCGGTACGCCGGGCGAGCTCGGCGATCCAGTGCGGATTGGCCTGCAGCACCTTTTGCACCGCGACCGACACGCGGTTGTGCGCCGGAACGGGGGGCGGGGTGCGCTCGATTCGCGGCAGCAGCGCGCGCGCCTGCGCGGCGGCAGGATCGGCGCGGAGCAGTTCGGGCAGCGAGGCGCGGCTGCGGCGGCGGATGATCTGGACGAAGCCGAAGCCGTTCATCGCGGTGCGCTCGAACGGTTGCGGGAGCCCGGCGTCGAGCGCGGCATCGACCGCGGCGCGCGCGGCCTTGCCCTGCAGCGTCGGGAAATCGACCCCGATCGAGCCGCCAATATCGAGTCGCACGATTGCGGCGGCGACCGCGCGCGCGGCGGCGAGCGCGAGCGGGTCGAGCGGGGGATAGCCGTCGACGTCGAACAGCGTCATGGCGGGGGTGGGGCTCATCCGCAGCGCGCCGCCGACGGGGCCGCTGAAGACGATGTCGCCGGTCAGCGCTTCTTCCAGCACCTCCGACCAGCCCGCCGCTTCGAGATGATCAGGCTCATGCGCGTGGCAGATCCGCACCGGCACGCCGGTCGCGGTGATGCGCTCCAGCAGCGTTGGTCCGGCGCGTTCCGGTCCCTCTGAGGGTGCGCAGCGCGGGAGCTTGGCGCGGCCGGGCTCGGGGATCGCCTCGCGCACCAGCTCCACCGTCAGCGCCGCACCCTGGGTGATTCCGGGGGGCAAAGGCGACAGCAGCGCCTCGCCGCCGGGGAAGACGACACGGCCCTCGCGGCCCTTGACGGTGATCTCGACCAGCCGCGCCGCCAGCACCGCGCCCAGCGCCGGGCCGGGGCGATCGGGGGCGAGTCGCGCTTCCAGGATGGTGCCATGCTCGACCAAGGCGGCGCGCGCTTCGCCGATCCCGGCCTCATACAGCCATTCAGCCAAGCGCGAGCCCTGCCGCCAGCAACAGCGCGCGCGTTTCGAACAAGGGCAGGCCGATCACCCCGGAATGCGAGCCCGACAGGAAGCGCACGAACGCCTCGGCGCGGCCCTGAATGGCATAGCCGCCGGCCTTGCCGAGCCCCTCGCCGCTGGCGACATACGCCTCAATTTCGTCTGAAGACAAAGGCTTGAAGGCGAGGATCGTGTCCGACAGGCGCGTGCGCAGCGTGCCATCGGCGGCGATGACGCACACCGCGCTCAGGCAATGATGGCGGCGGCCGGAGAGCAAGCCGAGCATCGCGCGCACCGTCGCGTCATCCTCCGCCTTGCCGAGGATGCGGCGGCCGAGCGCGATGGTGGTGTCGCCTGCCAGCACCACTTCGCCGGGCGCACGCGCGACGGCCAGCGCCTTGGCGCGGGCGACACGCTCGACATAGGCGCGCGGCGGCTCGGCCTTGAGCGGCGTCTCGTCGACGTCGGGCGCGGCAATGCGGGCGGGCGTTACCCCCAGCCGCGCGAGCAGATCGGCGCGGCGCGGGGAGGTGGAGGCGAGGACGAGCGGCGGGCTCTGGCGCACCACCGCGTCCGAGTCACTTGAAACGATAGGTGATCCGCCCCTTGGTAAGATCATAGGGCGTCAGTTCGACCAGCACTTCGTCGCCGACGAGCACGCGGATGCGGTTCTTGCGCATCTTGCCGGCGGTGTGACCGAGAATTTCATGATCGTTCTCAAGCTTCACGCGGAACATGGCGTTGGGCAGAAGCTCCACCACCTGGCCGCGCATTTCGAGCAGTTCTTCTTTTGCCAAACAAACCTCTGGTGATTTTGGGGAATTCTTGAAGGGCGCGCCTTAGCCGATGATGCGCCAAAAGGAAAGCCGCGCGCGATGGGCCGCAGCGCCCCGAGCATAACAGCGCGGCGCGGTGTAGGACAGGGCCCTGAGATCCGGCCGAAAACGCCCCGAAATGCGCCGTGAAAGGCAGCTTCATTGGCCAAGATCGTCCGCAAACGCGCCCGGAAGGCGCGGTTTGCGCCCTTTTGCGCCGATTTTGGCCCGCGACCGCGAAATCGCCCGAAATTTAGCCCGTTCCGGCCAGCCCCAAATGCCCGGCCAGCGCCGCGCGGACCTGCGCGAACCGCGCTGCATCGAGCGTGCCGAGCGGTGTTGCGGCAGCGGCGTCGATCGTGGCGAGCTTGGCGGTGCGCACCAGCGAAGCGACCGGCAGGCCAACGGTGGCGTGATCGCCCTCGATCGCCACGTCGTCCGCCCAGCGGCGGTTGCTGGCGCTGGTGATCATCGCCACCCACAATAAAGCGCGATCGGGGCCGAGCCCGCCATGCGAGACGACCAGTGCCGGGCGATGCTGGCGAGTGTCGCGATCGGTATAGGGGAAGGGCACGCGGACGATCGTCCCGGCGACGAACGTCGCCACCACGGACTCCGCCTCAAAGCCCGGCATAAGCCTCGGTATCGGCAGCGTCGCCCCATTCGGTGAAGGTCGCGAAGGGATCGTCGGGCGGCGCGGCGGCGGCGCGCGTCAGGATCACGCGGTCCCCCTCGATCCTGTACGCGAGCGTATCCCCCTCGCGCAGACCGAGCGCCACCCGCACCGCGCGCGGCACGGTGGTCTGCGCCTTGGTGGAGAGTCGCGAATGGATCATGAAGGGGAAGGTAAGGGTTTTCCTTACCTGGGGCAAGGGGGCAGGACGGCGTATAGAGAGCGGAATATCAGGTCCTTGGTGGTCTTCGATCCTCCCCGCTCGCGGGGAGGTAGCATCGCGCAGCGATGACGGAGGGGGCTCTCCGCTGGCGCTACGCGTTGTGCCGACCCCCTCCACCGGCTGCGCCGGTCCCCCTCCCCGTGCCGGGGAGGATTAGGTTAGCGCCGCGGCAAAGCCGCGTCGTCGGTCGACGCGCGCGGTGCCCCGCGCGGTCGTCGGCCGGGCTTGCGCTGATCCGCGGCTAACGGCTGCGCCGTCAGCCTTGGGCGCTACGCCGGATTATGCTCCTTCAGAAACGCCTCCATCGCCTTCAGAAACTCCAGCCGGTCGGCCTCGCGGCTGAAATGGTGGTCGCCCAGCGGTTGCTCGATATAGACATAGGGCTTGCCCGCCGCCTTCAGCTTCGCCGCCATGTCGCGCGATTGCTTGACGGGCACGACGGTGTCCTTCTTGCCGTGCATGATCAGGATCGGCATCGAGAATTGCGCCGCGCCGTAAATGGGGGAGACCGCCTTCAGATCGGGGGCCTGGTCGCGCAGATAATCCTTGTTGCGTCCGCCATTGAGGAAGCTGCCGTCATAGCGCAGCATCGCCGGCATATCCGACACCCCGGCAAAGGACACCGCGCAGCGATACACCGCGCCATCGCGCTGCGCCCCGCGGAACGCGGCATAGCCGCCATAGGAGCCGCCGACGATGCAGACGCGCTTGGCATCGGCCAGGCCGCTGTCTGCCGCCCATTTGACCGCGTCGGTCAAATCGTCCTGCATGGCGAGGCCCCATTGTCCGCGCCCCTTTTTGGTAAAGGCGGTGCCATAGCCCGAGGAGCCGCGATAATTGGGTTGCAGCACGGCATAGCCGCGGCTGGCGAGGAATTGCGTCCACCAGTCCCAGCTTTCGTCATCGCGCGCGAACGGGCCGCCATGCGGCAGCAGGATCAGCGGCAGGTTCTTTGCTTCCTTGCCGGGCGGCAAAGTGAGCACGGCGGAGATTTCGAGCCCGTCGCGCGCCTTGTATTTGATCGTGCGCACCGGGGCATAGGCCTTCAGCCCGAGCGCGTCCCCATCATGTGCATCACGCCTTCGGCCTGGCGGAAGATGTAATAGGCACCGGGGCGATCGGGGCCGCCGACATGGACGATCAGCACCTGGAAATCCTTGCTCCACGACACGATCCGCGCGGTGCGGGTGCCGACGGCCGCATCGAGCTTGGTCTGGATGTCGGCGAGCGCGGGATCGATCCAGTGCACGCGCGGGCGCGTGTCGGTATATTGCACGCCAACGAGGCGCGTGCCGCTCTCGTCGCTGATGATGCTGTCAATATCATAACCGGGCACGCCGAACAGTTTCGCCCCGGTCTTGAGCGTTGCCAGATCGAGCGGATAGAGCGCGGTCACGTCATCGGCATCGCTGATCGACAGCGCCTTGCCGGGTTCGGGCAGGAACATGGCGGGGGTGTTGCCGAGATCGGCATCCTTGCCCTTCGTCTTGACGAGCGTGCGGAAGGGCTGGGCGGCGCTGTCGCGGTAGAGCAAGCGGTAGGAGCGCGTGTCATCGTCATAGGCAAGTCCCGAGCGCACCGTGCCGGTGCCATCGGCATACCAGTCCATGACGGTTTCGCGCGGCGGCTGCACCTGCACGCTGTGGCCGTTGGTGACATCGAAATCGCGCACTTCGGGCCAGAACCCTGCGGTATCGCGATAGATCGAGGTTTGCAGGGCGAGGCGGATGTGCGGGCTGCCATCGCGCGCGATCCACAGGATGTCGTCGGCCCCTTGCGCGGCGAGATCCTTGCCGAGCACGTTGATCTTCTTGCCATCGGCGCTGATGCCGATCGTGCGGCGCAGATACCAGCTATCCCCCTCGACCGGGGCGGTGGCACCGATCGTGGCGACGAGCCAGTCATTATTGACCCAGGCCCAGCTGTTGAGATCGTTGGGGCCGGGGCTGATCATCACCAGCTTGCTGGTGTCGTCGAGCGGGACGATGGCGAAGCGTTGCTCGCCCTTGATCGCCATCTTGACCGCGACGCGCGTGCCATCGGGCGAGAGTTCGGGGTTTTGCAGAAAGGGGAGCCTGGCAAAGGCTTCGGCGGGGAGCGGCGCGGTGGCGGCGGTGGGGGCGGCAACCGGCGCGGGCCCCTGCGCGTGGACGACACCGGCGGATACCGCAGTCATGATCGCCAGCGCCTGCCAGTAACGGTATAGTATCACGGTGATTTTCCTCCCCCAGGATGCAGCCGAGCTTTATTGCCGACGCGCGCGCTGACAAGGGGGATGAAAAGAAAAAACGCGATTATTGTGTGAAAACGACCACCCGTCACAAAATGTGCGAGTGCGGTGCCGTTTCTTTGTACCTGCCATGCCGATCCAAAGACTCCGCAGGCATGGTTGCAGCGTGCCTGACACGAGATGGCACATAAATATCTGAAATATAACTCGACTGTAGAAAACATCATTTTATTGATAATAACAGCACACTGTGTCAGTTTGAGTTTGCTTTCTAATAAACGATATGGGGAGGGGGTGGAGGTGCCAGGTGATCCATTAGTTCCGATCAATATCATCGCGCGCGGGATGGGTGATGTTTTGCGAAGAGTGGCCGTCGGGGGATTTGCCATGTCGCTTGCCGGGTGCGCGACCGTGAGCGGATTTCCAAATTCGGCGTTCGATACTACGCAAGTCAATGCCGAAATTGCGCCGTATCTGCTGGCAGCAAAGGTCACCGCCTATGACTCCTGCCAGGCCAAGAAGGCGTGCCGCAACGATATCATCGACGCCCGGCTGCGCGCGATCGACCTGCGTTTTGGCGAATATGAGCGCAATCTTTACAAAGAAGGGGTCGGCTTCGGTGTCGGAACCGACTGGATCGCGCTTGCGCTGAACGGGGTCGGCTCGGTGAGCGCGGCGTCGAAGGCGCTGTCGGCGGCCTCGGCCGGCGTACTGGGGGCGCGCGCCTCGTTCGAGAAGCAGGCGCTGTACAACATGACCATGCCCGCGATGCTGGCGCAGATGGTGGCGAAACGGCGCGAAGTGCTGGCCCGCATCCGCGAGGGCGAATCGCAGGATGTCGCCGCATATTCGCTGTTTCGCGCGCTCAACGACATCGATGACTACGCCTTTGCTGGCACGCTTCCCGGTGCCATCACCGAGATTTCCAATCACGCGGGGGTGCAGGCGACCCAGGCAAATGCAGACATCAAGGCGATCCAGATCGTCGCGCCGGTTGCACAGGATTTGCAGGACCGCCGGGAAAAGATCGCTATTCTCCTGAAAGCAGCAACGGCGGCACAGCTGGGGCTGCTGCAGCGCGTGTCGGGCGGGGAGCCGAGCGACGCCGATCCGCTCCTCAATGCGCTGAACCTGCTCGATGCAGCGCGGACGACGGAGAAACTCGAGACCTTTTGCCAACGTTTCAAGGTTGCGGTCGGAGGGCCCTGCTAATGTCGATTGTTCAAAAAGCGTGCGACGGCAACCAGCCGCTTAGCTATCTGCAAACCGTCGTGCAGCAGGAGGAGGGCATTTACGGCCCGCTCTCCGGGCTGATGGCGCAGGCACCCAATAATGTGATGACCTTGCAGATTGGTGCCAGCCCCGCCGTTGGCAAGCGCGCGGTGCTCGAGGTGTATAGCGGACATCCGCCCGAGAAAGACGGCCATGTGCTGATCTGCGTGGCGAATTGCCTGGTGAGCGGGGCCATGCAGAGCGTCGCTGCCTACCGACCGACCTGATCGATGGAATGTCGCGCGGCGCGGCGGCGGATGAAGTGCCGCCGCCGCGCCGTGAACCTTATCCTGCCGCCGCCAAGGCCGCGAGCAACAGCAGCGCGACGATATTGGTGATCTTGATCATCGGGTTCACCGCCGGGCCTGCCGTGTCCTTATACGGATCGCCTACCGTGTCGCCGGTGACGGCGGCCTTATGCGCTTCGCTGCCCTTGCCGCCGTGATGGCCGTCCTCGATATATTTCTTGGCATTGTCCCACGCGCCGCCGCCCGACGTCATCGAAATCGCGACGAACAGGCCCGAGACGATCACGCCCAGCAGCATCGCGCCCAAGGCGGCAAAGCCCTCGGCCTGGCCCGCCACGCTAGTGATGACGAAATAGACCAGGATCGGGGAGAGTACGGGCAGCAGCGACGGGATGATCATTTCCCGGATCGCGGCCTTGGTGACGAGATCGACGGTGCGGGCATAATCGGGGCGGCTGGTGCCTGCCATGATGCCGGGATTGTCGCGGAACTGCGCGCGGACTTCTTCCACCACCGCGCCCGCCGCGCGGCCGACCGCGGTCATCCCCATCGCGCCGAACAGATAGGGGAGCAGTGCGCCGAGCAGCAGCCCGACGATGACATAGGGGTTGGAGAGCTGGAAATTGACCGTGAGATCGGGGAAATCGCGGCCCAAGTCCGAGGTGTAGGCGTTGAACAGCACGAGTGCTGCGAGCGCGGCCGAGCCGATCGCATAGCCCTTGGTCACCGCCTTGGTGGTGTTGCCGACCGCGTCCAGAGCATCGGTGCGGTGGCGCACGTCATCGGGCAGGCCCGCCATTTCGGCGATGCCGCCGGCATTGTCGGTGACCGGGCCATAGGCATCGAGCGCGACCACCATCCCGGCCTGTGCCAGCATGGCGGTGGCGGCAAAGGCGATGCCGATCACGCCCGCAAGCTGATAGGCGGCGATCACCGCGATGACGATGACGAGCGTGGGCAAAGCGGTCGATTCCAGGCTGATCGCCAGGCCCTGAATGACGTTGGTGCCGTGGCCGGTTTCCGATGCCTTGGCGATGCTGCGCACCGGGCGGAAATTGGTGCCGGTATAATATTCGGTGATCCACACCAGCAGCCCGGTGACGGCGAGGCCGATCATCATCGCGCCGAACAATTTCATGCCGGTGAACGCGCCGACATCGCCGAGAAAGGCGTTGCCGCCGAGCGGCGTGTTCATGTCGCCCAGCGTATATTGCGTGGCGAAATAGATGGCGGGGATCGACAGGCCCACGCTGACCCAGAAGCCCTTGTACAGCGCGCCCATGATCGAGCCGCTACTGCCCAGCCGCACGAAGAAGGTGCCGATAATCGAGGTGAGGATGCACACCCCGCCGACGATGAGCGGCAGCGTCATAACCTGCAGCAGATGATCGGCATTTTTGAGCGCGAGCGCGACCGAGATCATCGTCACGCCGATCGTGACCACATAGGTTTCGAACAGATCGGCGGCCATGCCGGCGCAATCGCCGACATTGTCGCCGACATTGTCCGCAATGGTGGCGGGGTTGCGGGGGTCGTCCTCGGGGATGCCGGCTTCCACCTTGCCGACCAGATCGGCGCCGACATCGGCGGCCTTGGTGAAGATGCCGCCGCCCAGACGCGCGAAGATTGAGATGAGCGAGGCGCCGAAGGCCAAGGCGGTGAGCGCCTTGACCACGACGGGCGCGCCCGCCGCGCTGCCGTTCGTGCCCGCCAGATACCAGAAGGTGCCCGAGATCGCGAGCAGGCCGAGCCCCGCCACCAGCAAGCCGGTGACCGCGCCCGAGCGGAACGCCATCGTCAGCCCGCCTTGCAGCGATGTGCGCGCGGCCTCCGCCGTGCGGACATTGGCGCGCACCGAAATGTTCATGCCGACATAGCCCGCCACGCCCGACAGCACCGCGCCGAGCGCAAAGCTGACGGCGGAGATGGGGGTGCGCATTCCGTCGAGGAACACCCACACCAAAGCGAGCACGATCACCCCGACAATGGCGATGGTGCGGTACTGGCGGCCGAGATAGGCTTTCGCGCCTTCCTGAATGGCGGCGGCGATGTCCTGCATCTTTTCGGTGCCGGGCGGTGCGCGGAGGACTTGGGCGCTGGTGATGATGCCGTAGGCGACGGCGATCAGCCCACAGATGATGGCGGCATAGACGATCGTCATGCGTATCCTTTCCCATGGTTTCCGGTGGGATGGTCGCCCGGACAGACTCTCCTTGCGCCCCCACGCTTGGCCGCCAGACTAGCGCCGGGGGATGGCTTGGCAAGCGGCGGTTGCTACCCGTGCTGAAAGCCGAGCCGGGGCGGCAGTTCGACCGGCGCGCCCGCGTCGGTGAGGGTGATGCCTTCCCCGCGCGAGAAGCTCCCGATGCGGGTGGCGGGGACGGGAAGGGGCTGGTCTGGGGCAAGCGCGAACAGCAATTGATAATCGTCGCCTGCAGTGGCGGCGGTTAGGCGCGCGGGCAGCGTGTCGCCGACGAAGGCGCGGTACGAGTCGGAGAGCGGCACGGTGGCGAGGTCGATGGTGACGGCGAGGCCGCTCGCCTGGGCCATGCGGTGCGCGTCGATCAGCAGGCCGTCCGACACGTCCATCATCGCGCTGACCAGCGGCGCGAGCGCTTGCCCCTCGGCGAGGCGCGGCTGCGGGCGGCGATAGGCGGCGAGCAGATCGGCGGGGCCGCTTTCCCGGCGCGCAATGGCGAGCCCGGCCCCGGCATCGCCGATCGTACCGGTGACGTACAGCGCATCGCCTGCGCGCGCGCCGCTGCGGCTGGGGGCGTGCGCGCTGTCGCCGAGCGCGGTGAGCGTGAGCACGCGCGGGGCGTGCGGCGGGAGCGAGACGGTGTCGCCGCCGAGGATCGGCGCGGCGAAGCGGGTGAGCGCCTCGGCGAGGCCGGTGAGGAAGCTGGCGTCCCAGTTTTCGGCATCGCCCATGGTCGCTTCTTGCGGCGCGGTGGACCCCGGGACAAGCCCGGGGTGACGGGTTGAGCGCGGGGGCGGCGGCTGCGAAGCACGCAACGGATAATTCAGCATCACCCCGACCGGCACCGCACCCTTGGCGGCGAGATCGGACAGGTTGGTGGCGACCAGCTTCCACGCGACATCCCCGGCCGGATCGCTGGCGAGATAATGCACGCCCTCGACCAGCGTATCGCTGGTCAGCACCAGCCGCCCGAGCCGCGCGGCATCGTCGCTGAGGCCCAGCGCGCCGGGATGCAGCGGTAGTGCGCGCAAGGCGGCGAGGAAATCGGCTTCGGTCATGTGGGACGGTTTAGCGGGGGTGGGGGCGGATGTCTGCGGGGGGTGGTTTGCGGTCTGGCCGTTTTCGGTGTCGAAAGGCGAAAAGCGAACGCTCCAGCTAACGTAGCAACTTTGGGAGCGGAGCAAATCGACGAGCAAATTCAATCAGCACATCAGCAGCACGCTCATAAATAAGGTCGCAACTGCTTACGCTCGTGCCGGACGTCGTTCGCGGTCCCAGACGGCGCTCAAATGCGTATTGTACGCCGTCGGTGCATAGCCGGTCCCCTCCGGGATACGCATCGGTGATTGCATCGAATTGCGCCATGACCTGCCTGTAGTCCGCAGTTGGCGCTTGAAAGCGGTAGACCGTCCTTTCCTCCGTGCCGTCTTCTCGCCGATAAAATACGACCACCATTCCATCCGTCGTCGGCCCGCGACTGCGCATCGCCAGCGCATAGGCATAATTTTCGAGGGCGGGGTTGACGCCTAGGCGAACAGAGTCTGGACCGAGCGTGGTGAGCGGAGCGACCGCACCTAACCGAGAGATTGCACCGCTACTGGGATCAATCGCAGCCAGGTTCGACAGCAAAGTGCCGGTATGAATGCGCGAATGAGCGCGACTTTCGGCACGTCGCTCTCGATCGCGCCACCACGACGTTCCGATAAGTATCCCAGCCCATGCAAGTTCAGCCGCGACCAGCAACGTGCACAGATATCCGATGCGGTGAAGCCATCGCAACCGGGGAGGGGACAGGTCAGTCATCTAGCGAAGCTGAATGAATGTCGCCTCTTGGGCAAGTCGTTCGGGCAAATGATCTGCCGTCATTGAACGAGAGCGGACAATCGCCCCCCCTCACTCCCCCCGCTTCGCCCCGTCCAGCCCGCGCTCCAGCCGCGCGGCCTCAGCCGCCGCCGCCTCGCGTTCGGCTTTGCTCCGCCCGAAGGCGGCGCGGTTGATCGAGGCGGTGGCTTCTGCCGCTTTGCGGGTGTGCGCCTTGCGGGCGCGGCGGAGGTTGATGACCTCCGCCATCTTTATGCGCGGACGTCCTTGGCGATGGCGTCGAGCAGGCCGTTGACGAAACCCGCCTCGCGCTTGTCGAAGAAAGCGTGCGCTACATCGACATATTCGGTGATGACGGTGCCGACCGGCACGTCCGCGCGCGCCAGCAATTCATAGGTGCCCGCCCGCAGGATCGCGCGCATCGCCTTGTCGAGCCGGGCGAGGTTCCAGCCCTTGGCAAGCTTTCCGGCAATGGCGGTGTCGATCTCGCCGAGGCGCGCCTCGGTGCCCTTTACGACATCGTCGAAGAAACCGACTTCGGCCTCGGCATATTCGGCATCCTCGATCGTCGCGCCGAGGCGGTGATTGTGGAATTCGCTCAGCAACTGCGCGATCGGCGTTGCTTCCATATCATGCTGATACAGCGCCTGGACGGCGGCGAGACGGGCGGCGGCGCGTGCTTTGGAGCGGGCGGCGGTACGGGGGGTGGCGTGGGAAGACATTGCGCGGCCTTTAAGCGAAAAAGCGGGGAACGGGAAGTTGGGTGTTTTTGGGGGGCACCGGACCAGCCGCGCAGACCGTCACCCCGGGCTTGTCCCGGGGTCCACCGTCGTCCGTGACGATCGTTTGCCGACTATGCGGCGCGGTGGACCGCGGGACGAGCCCGGGGTGACGGTGAGGTTATTTCAGCCGTAGCGCCACCGATCTTGCGTGGGCGGGGAGGCCTTCGGCTTCGGCGAGCGCGACCGCCGCCGGGCCGATCGCCGCCAGACCCTTGGGGTCCAAGTGCAGGAAGCTGGTGCGCTTCATGAAATCGAGCACCGACAGGCCGCTGGCGAAGCGGGCGCGGCGGCCGGTGGGGAGGACGTGGTTGGGGCCGGCGACATAATCGCCGATCGCTTCCGGCGTGTGGCGGCCGAGGAACACCGATCCGGCATGGCGGACGCGGTCGAACAGCGGCTGCGGATCGTCGCACGCCAGTTCGAGATGTTCGGGCGCGAGGCGGTCGACCAGTGGCAGCGCTTCGTCGAGGTCGCGCACCAGGATGATCGCGCCGTTCGCGTCCCATGCCGCGCGCGCGACCTTGGATGTTGCGAGCGTGGCGATCTGGGCGTCGACCTCGGCCGCGACGGCATCGGCAAAGGCGGCGTCATCGGTGAACAGGATCGACTGGCTGGTCGGGTCATGCTCGCTCTGGCTGAGCAGGTCGGCGGCGATCCAGTCGGCGCGGTTCGCCCCATCGGCGACGACGACGATTTCCGAGGGACCCGCCACCATGTCGATGCCGACCACGCCGTAGAGTTGGCGCTTGGCCTCGGCGACCCAGGCGTTGCCGGGGCCGGTGATGACGTCGACCGGCGCGATGCGGTCGGTGCCATAAGCAAGCGCGGCGACGGCTTGCGCGCCGCCGATGCGCCACACTTCATCGACGCCGGCAATGTGCGCGGCGGCGAGCACCAGCGGGTTGATCTCGCCATCGGGGGTGGGGGTGACCATGACGACGCGATCGACGCCCGCGACCTTGGCGGGGATGGCGTTCATCAGCACCGAGCTGGGATAGGCCGCGCGGCCGCCGGGAATGTAGATCCCGGCATTTTCGATCGCATTCCAGCGCGCACCGGTGCGGATGCCGTGCGCGTCGGTCAGGTCGCTGCCCTGCGGCTTCTGCTTCTCGTGATAGGTGGCGATGCGCTCCGCCGCGAGATCGAGCGCGGCGCGCAGATCGGGGGCGAGGCCGTCATAGGCGGCGCGCCATTCTTCGCGGTCGATCTGCCAGCCGGTGGCGTCGAGATCGTGGCGGTCGAAGCTTTGGGTGTAGGCGCGCACCGCCGCGTCGCCTTCGTCACGGACGCGCGCGATGATGGCGGTTACGTCGCGCGCGACATCGGCATCGGCTTCGCGGCGGGCGTTGACCAAAGCGGTGAAGTCTGCGGCGAAGGTGGGGGATGTGGTGGTGAGGCGGATCATTGGTTGGTCACCCTCACCCTTCCCACGCGGCTTTGCCGCGCG
>OFRL01000427.1_pt1 | contig 20316 bp, 18 predicted proteins | sample 1543121 | NCBI WGS metagenome assembly OFRL01 (sample SAMN07774228, study PRJEB24372) | wastewater metagenome | isolation source: Lake Maggiore Cannobio | place: Italy: Cannobio | collected 2016-01
CCTAAAATATCTTGATCTGCAGATGAAACTTGGTTGACAATAATTATTCCAGCAACTCCGGCAAGCAAAATTACGAAAACTGCAATTTTACGAAATCGTTGCGTTTTGAGTGCAAAGATCATTTGTCTTGACGATCTGATTTTAAGATTTGATCAGCATTCTGACTTAGCAATTTAATACTTTGACTAGACACATCTCGAAATCGAACTCGAAAACGCGAAACATTTGCAGCAATTATTAATAACGCGAGCCAAACAAACGCCTGAATCAACAACAGCAAATAACGCAGTACCGAAGTTCGATAATGCAACTCTGCACTACCTGCTATTGGCGCATCGAAAGCAGTTGTTGCACCAAACGCCACACGAGGTGCAATTTGGGCACCATCAATAGTTAGTTGCCAATGCTCATTAAATAGCGCTGAAACGTGAACAGTTCCACCGTTAAACGAACTACGAGAAGATTTGCTAGCGACATTGTGATCATCAACAAAAAGCGGATTGACCGATTGAAGTTCTTGAACAATCAAGGCTGAGCCACCAACTTTTTGACTTGCCACAGCCGATTGTTCATCAAGCACACCGATTATCGGTATCCAAGCAACATTTTCGAAGATCACAAGATCTCGTGCAAAATATAAACGTCGAAGGTCTAACTGATTAGACAGAGCATCAACTAAATCTAAAGCCGACGCCGACGGTGCAGAGCTCAGCGGCACCACGATATAACGAATCGCCAGTGGCGACATTAACCGACCAACACGAACCGTGTCGTTACTGATTAGTGCCATAAGCGCTTGATCGGCCAATAAATTCATCGCCGTATGTTGCGGAGCCCAGTGCGAAACTATATTGACCGGCCCATCATCAGATACGCCGTATGAGACGAAACTTGTTAGTGCATTTGTCGATACCGGAAGTAACTCGTTATCCCCGACGAACAACGTGCGATAATTTCCATCTTCAGGATTATCTGGCAACTGTGCCAACAATTGTGAAACAGTCGAGTCTGGCTGCTGCCATCTGCCATCAGCAACATTCAAGAATGTCGGCAAAAATGTAAGCAGAATTGCGACAGGCACCAACAACCCAATCGACCTTCGCCAGTCAGAACTTTTACTTAAAGCGGTTTCTGAAAAAATACTTACACAAGTTGCGCAAGCTAATCCCAGACCAACCGCAACAAGCGCCAGCAAAATAGATGGCTCGGGCATTTGAAATGGCAATAATCCACGATCATCTAAAACAGCAAGAAATAATGCACCGACGACAAGAAATGCCGATCTCAATGCCCAAACAAGACGCCAACTATTGGCAACTAATAAAGAGCAAACAACACAAAAATAAGCACCAAGAACAAAAAACCCACCACGCAAATTGCCGAAATCCAGACTCGCTAGCGCAGATAAACCAATACCGCGTTCGCTAACCGACTGATCACTGGTAAGTAACTGCCACCATTGTCTAGAAATAAAATTCATCGACCACGGCAAGTTGATCAATAGTGAACCGACAACTCCAGCAAGCCCAACAAATGACATCGCACCGATACTGCGCATTGGCGTGCCACCAAAGACTGAAGCAACAAACCATAAAAGTAAACCGATCAATGTGACTACCAAAATTGCTGGAGCAAAAGCACTGACTAATCCAAGAATCAAAACTAAACCTGCAATAAGTTGAGTTCTTCGTGAGATACCAACTCCAATAGATTTCTCCGAATTAGAAATCAGCAAATTAGTGGTCGGATCTATGCGACCCTCTGCATGTAATCCCCCAGCACGTCGCAAAATATCAAACACCCAAGGCAACGCAGCAATCGTTAATAACGCCGAAAACCGACCGCGCGCAATCGCGTCATAACCAAGAGGTAGCGCAACATAGATCGATGCTCCGACAAGGCGGGCCCGACTGTTGGCAAATGCGCCACAGAGACGCCACATTCCAAAAAATCCGAAAAATATTGAACCGACAATCATCAAGGTCTGCAATAGGGCGAGATTGCCAAAAACTAAATATCCACCGAGAGCCAATAATCCAATCCCGGTCGGATTTGCTGTCGCCTGACCAAAGCCACTTGACCACCAGCCGGAACGAAACAATTCAAATAACAAACCAGAATTAATCGAACCAGAATCAAACGGCAAAAATTCGCCGACTATTCGACTTCCGTTTGTAATTATTTCTCGACTGCCGATAAGAATCAGTGCAAAAATAACAGTCATAGCAATACCACTTGACCGAGTTGAGGTTTGACGCCAAAATTTTTTTACTTCAGTGGATGAAGCAATCGCCGATGATTCAATGGCTCGGCGGTGGCGGATGAATCGAGTGAGCCGCGCAGAGCCTTTGACCTGCAATTTGCCAATATCACTTGCCAAAACTCTTCGAAACGGTCGAACTTCTTGGCGACGGCGCCAAATATAAGTCGTGTCAATAATGATCGCCACTGTCGCCCGCAAGCCTGCGAGCGATTCTCTAAATGTTCCACTAAAAACTCCAACGACGGTTTCGATAACCGAAGTTACGAGCATCTGCAGCCAAACAAGTGGAAACCTAAACCGACTAGTCAAAGTCGTAACAGTTCTTGCTCGGTGACGTGCAATCAATGAACTGCTCACAATGTTTGCCGAACGGCTTGAAAATAATTCACGATGTCTCGCCACTGCAGATGGTGCGACGACCACTCTTGCGCCACTTAAATGTGCACGCCAACAAAACTCGAGATCTTCACCAAAGAATGGAATTTCTCTGCAGAATCCGTTTAACTCACGAAACAAATCGGCACGAACGAGCATGCAAGCAGAACTGACGAAGAAAATATCTCGAACTGAATCATGTTGTTCTTGATCACGTTCGTTGGGTTCAATTAGTGGGTCGATTTCGCCACAACGATCAATGCCAAAACCAACCGACTTTAAGAGTGTTGGATTATCCCACTGCACAAGTTTTGGGCCAACAACTGAAGCATTTGATATAAAAAGTTCTTCAACCAAAAGTCGCACTGTTGACGGTTGCAACGCAACGTCATCATGCATCACACAAAACAATCCGCTGTCGCCTTCAACAATACGTTGCATCTCATTTATTAACGGACCAAAGCCGGGGTTGCCCTCAACGATTCGCATAATTGCATCCGGCAATACAGCCTGAATTTTATTTGATAGCAATTGCGCCGCCGAAGTATCTGCGCGTGAGTCAACAACCGGAGTGGTTAGAAAAAACACATGTCGAAGTGTCGGATAGTCCTGACTTACAAGTGATGCGAGCACATCGTCAAACCACGGGCCAGGCTCATGCACCACCATCGCCGTCACCACAGGTGGGGCCGAAGTCACTTCAAGAACTAAGCCATCTAATTTAGCGTTGCTCACGATGCATTAAGACTACTAATTCAAGCGTTGCTACTAACCTTGCTGTAAATGTCACAGCAACAGCAAGATTCATCGGGCACCCCGCAAACAGAGAATCAAAAACGCATCGACCTTCCCGAAGGCACAATCGCCATATCTATTGGATTAATAATTGCCGGATTAACGATCTATGCATTTTTTAAAATTGGACAAGAGGCGCTCGGTCAAGATGGGTTCAAGCCTCTCGTCTCGTTGTGGTTCGTAATGTTTGCAATCACGCCTGGTTTCTTTTTGCCAGTCGAACAAGAAATCAGTCGCGCGATTTCGCACCGTCGCGAACTAGGCCAAGGTGCTGGCCCCGTATTAAAAAAAGTTGTAATACTTTGCGCAGGAATCGTCGTTGGCCTAATAGCGCTAATTGTTGTTCTGTCCCCGACTGTCAATGACAGTTTATTTGAAGGCCAACCAATCGTCACCGCCAGTTTGGCAATCGCGATTGCTGTTTATGGGGTCTTCTATCTGGCCAAAGGCGTGTGTTCAGGACTCGGAAAATTTACTTCGTATGGTTTTATAGTCGGCGCCGATGGTGGGATTCGTGTTGTTGTTTGTTTGATTATGTTCGTTGCAGGCGTGACTCAACTTGGCGCTTATGCGCTAGCCGCTGTCGTGACACCAATAATTGGTGTGCTGATCGTATTTTCTTTAGGTGAGTTAAAAATGCAAGACGGCCCGCCAGCATCATGGTCAGAGATCACTCCGAATCTTGGTTGGCTTTTAGGTGGGTCAATTTTCGCAGCTGCATTAGTCAACGCTGGCCCAATCACAGTTGCCCTGCTCGGAGATTCGGCACCAGCCAAACAAGTCACACTTTTTGGTAATGCAGTATTGCTATCTCGCGTGCCACTATTTTTATTTCAAGCAGTGCAAGCAGCACTTTTGCCAAGACTCACACGGCTCGCTGCACGCCGAGCCATCAATGAGTTTCGTTCTGGTTTGAACCAATTGGTAGTTCTCGTAATTGGCGTTGGTGTGCTTGGCACAATCGGTGCGTTTGCAATCGGACCGAATGTTTTAGATCTTGTTTACGGTGGAGGAATTGATCGACGAACAATCACGCTTCTCGCACTCGCAAGTGCAATTTATATGTTGGCACTGGCACTTGCTCAAGCCGTGATTGCCCTCAACGGGCACAAGCATGTTGCGCTCGGCTGGTCTTTAGCTTTTGTCGCCTATGTTCTGACAGTTTGGCAGGCTAGCGACGATTTGTTCTTGAGAGTTGAGATTGCACTCGTTGTGAGTTCTGTAGTTGGATTAATTTCTTTAGCCGCAAGCCTGCGGATGCAACTGCGTTCGCTATCGACGGCGCTTTGATTCGTAATCTAGATCGTTAGTAACCATCATCTGAATCAAAGTTGTGAAATCAACTTTTGGTTGCCAACCAAGTTTTGTTTTTGCTTTTGTTGCATCACCAATCAATAGATCAACTTCTGCAGGTCGAAAGAACCTTTGATCTTGGCGCACAAACTGTCGCCAATCACCGAGATCTGCTGCATTAAACGCAACTTCAAGTAGTTGCTCAATCGAATGTGCTTTGCCTGTGGCAACTACAAAATCATCTGGTGTTGGCTGTTGCAACATCATCCACATCGCTTCGACGTAATCGCCGGCAAAACCCCAGTCGCGTTTGGCTTCAAGATTGCCAAGCACAAGTTCACTTTGTAAACCAAGTTTAATTCGAGCCACTGAATTTGTGATTTTTCGCGTGACAAACTCAAGTCCACGACGCGGTCCTTCGTGATTAAACAAGATTCCTGAACAAGCAAACATTCCGTAACTTTCGCGATAGTTGACGGTGATGTCATGGGCGAAAACTTTTGCCACCCCATATGGCGAGCGTGGATGAAATGGGGTCATTTCTGTTTGTGGAGTTTCACGAACTTTGCCAAACATCTCTGAAGACGAAGCCTGATAGAAACGAATCGGATTCTTTCTTGCACCGCCGACGAGGCGAATCGCCTCAAGCATTCGCAACACGCCAAGTCCCGTGATGTTGCCTGTCAACTCGGCTTGATTAAACGACATCGCAACGAAAGAAATCGCACCAGATTGTAAACCTCATCGGGTTGAGACATTTCAAGAGCACTCACAAGACTCGAAAAGTCTGCAAGGTCGCCCGGCACGAGTTGCACAAATGGAAACTCATCGCGAATTGACTCGGCTTTTGGATTGTTCTGACCCTTAACCAGGCCGAACACCTCATAGCCCTTGGCGTGCAAAAATTCGGCAAGATGACGACCGTCTTGTCCCGTAATGCCAGTGATCAGTGCGCGCGCCATAACGATCTCTCAATCTACTAGCGATTTACTGCTCAGATCTTCTCTGTAAACGTACGGCTCTAGTACCACGACCCGAGCCGTACGCTCAATAGCCGTGGTATTTAACTCAGAATCAAGTTCGGTAGTTGTGCTTGCCGGCGGAGTTGGCGCTGCACGATTTCTGCGTGGGCTTGCACTCGTGCACAATCCAAAAGCAACAACAGCACTCGTAAATACTGGTGATGACACCATTTTGCATGGATTAAATATCTCCCCTGATATTGACACTGTGATCTACACACTGAGCGAAGCGATAGATCAAGTACGTGGCTGGGGACTTTCAAATGAAACTTGGCGTGCTATGGAGTCGCTCAAAAAATATGTTGAGGTGCGACCAGATGGATCATCTGCGGCCACCGAATGGTTCAACCTCGGCGATCAAGATCTTGCCACTCATTTTTATCGCACAGCAAGACGAAGCGAAGGCGCTGATGCATCACAGGTAACAAGCGAAATCGCTCGTGCTTGGAAGGTCGCACAGCGAGTTGTGCCGATGACCAATAATGATGTTGCAACTTTGGTTGAACTTGCACAAGATTGTCAAGCTGGCAAAGCTGGTGAGCAGATTAGTTTTCAAGAGTATTTCGTCAAACATCATCACAACGTTGCGGTACGAGCGATTTATTTCAAGGGAGCCCAAACCGCCAAGGCAAACTGTTTGGATGAACTTCAACAAGCAGAAGTGATCGTCATCGCGCCATCTAATCCGATTGTCTCGATTGGTCCAATTCGCGCTCTAAACGGAATAGATAATTTATTGATTGCTAATCGCAATAAAGTTGTTGCGATCTCACCGATTGTTGGCGGACTTGCACTTAAGGGGCCAGCTGACAGAATGCTCACCGAACTTGGGCACGAGTCTTCGGCGCTTGGTGTGGCGCGACTTTATGCGTCGATTGCGTCAACAATTATTATTGACAATGTGGATGCAGAACTAAAAGATGCCATTGAACGCGAAGGGGTGGGCTGTATCGTGACCAATACGGTGATGTCAGACCAAAAAATTGCTGCCGAACTTGCATTGACAACCCTTAACAGCATCATCGGAAAACAAATCGGACAACAAAAATGAGCCGTTTAACAATTTGGGGCGTGCAAGGCATCGGTGAAATCACGCCACAAGATCAACTCGGAAAATTAATTGCCGAGGCTTGCCGTCAAGAACCAAATGGACCACTACAAAATAACGACGTATTAGTCGTGACACAAAAAATAGTTTCAAAAGCCGAAGGTCGCCTCGTGCCAATTGACGCCAGTGATCCACTTAGCCATAAACAGCTCGTTGAAGACGAAGCAGTGCGTATTGTGCGCCGGCGGGGAGATTTAATCATTACCGAAACTAAGCACGGGTTCGTATGTGCCAATAGCGGCATCGACTTGTCGAATGTTGAACGAGGATACGCGGCTCTGTTGCCGATTGACAGCGATAAATCGGCACGACGAATTCGCGATGTCATCAGTGCAACTCTTGGCGTGAGTGTCGGCGTAATCGTCAGCGACACATTTGGTCGTCCGTGGAGAAAAGGATTAACAGATGTTGCGATTGGTGTTGCGGGCATTGCCGGGGTTGTAGACCTGCGCGGCACTCCAGATTCACTTGGTCGAATTATGCAAGTGACCGAAGTTGCTGTTGCCGACGAATTGGCTAGCGCTGCAGAACTCGTGATGGGTAAGTCTTCAGGAATACCCGTTGCTGTGATTCGCGGTGCTGACGAAACGTGGTTTCGTAACTCAGATATCAACGAACTAGTAAGGCCGCCGCAAGAAGATCTGTTCCGCTAATTAGTTAGCGCTCAAGTAGCTCTGCTACTCCAGCGCTAACCGAAGTCCAGTGCGACCAACCAAGTTGAATTCGTGCCCGAGTTGTATTCACAGCATTTCGCTGTAGATCTCCATAACGTGCGGTTTCAAACTTTTCTTGCAACGTTGTTGCTGAACCCATCAAACTCCATAAATCGCGAATCGTAGTTTGCTGTCCTGTGCCAACATTGATCACTAACCCACCGCCTTTAGTCATTGCGCGTGCAAGCGCGTCAACTGCATCGTCAATAAACAAAAAATCACGGGTCTGTCGGCCATTGCCACAAATTGTTGGTGAAGTATCGTTCGCAATCGCATGAGCGAACGCAGCCACTACTCCATCACTAGGGCGTTGGCGTTTGCCGTAAACATTCGTCATTGCCAGCGCAGTGAACTCGACGTCATAACTCTCGCGGTACACAGTTAAAAGATCTACAAGAGTGTTGGCCATTACGTGCGCCACTCCCATGGGTTCAGACTTACGACCTTCTTTGACCGGCAACTGTCGAGCAGGAACTTCGCCGTATAACAAACCTGCGGGCAAAGCCACAATTACTTTTTTGACATTAAATCTGCGAGCCGCTTCAAGCACCGCAAGCAACAAGGTCGCAGATCGCAATGTCTCATTAGTTCGCGTTGCACCCATTGGCAATAGCGCAAGATGATAAATCACCGATGGACGACGCAGTGCAATTAATTCAGAAAACTCTGGTGCCGCAATATCGAGGTGGTGAAATCGCAAAGTACCACCACGCGAACGGGCGTCGCTGAGATTTGCTAGCGACCCAACTGATAAGTCGTCGACTACTTCAACATTGTGACCGTCAACAAGCAATCTGTCGACAAGATGTGAGCCGATGAAACCTGCACCGCCACAAACGAGTGCACTATTTATCTGAGTCATTTAAACCGAGTCATTTAACTCGGATCTGGAATTTTCGCATCTCGTATCACCGCTCCAGAATTTACATCACCGTCTGCGCCAATCAAACATGAGGCGACTTGGGCAAAAGCACCGACGTGTCCCATAACTGCACTGTCAGTAACTACAGCATTAGCGTCAACTTTGGCTCCACGAAGCAACACACTGCGAATGATTTGCGCCCCTTGGCCCACGACACAACCTTCACCAATCATGCTTTGGGTGATTACAGCGCTCGGGTCAATAGTTGCATTCGCATCAACCGGCTCTACTTTATAGATACTTTTTCGGGACAATAATTCAACATTGCATCTGACATAAGTATCTGGACTACCAGCATCAATCCAATAATCATTTGTCGCCAATGCATACAACACCCCAGCATTAGCCATTTCAGGAAATGTGACTCGTTCAATCGAAAGTGGTGCAGTGCCAGGCATTCGTTCTAACGCTGAAGCTTCAAAAATATATGTTCCGCCATTTACATGTCGCGACAAAGTTTCACCAGCTTTGGGTTTTTCTACGAAACGAATGATCTGTCCATTTGATTGCGCTTCAACGACACCGTATTGAGAAGGGTCGGCAACCGGTGTGAGATGAATTGTGCCTTGGGCTTTGCTCGCGCGGTGAAACGCAATTAGTTCGGCAACATCTAAATCTGTGATCACATCCCCGTTAGCAACAACAAAAGTTTCACCACGTTTGTGAATACCTGCTTGGCGTGCGGCGAATCCAATTGCGCCAGATGTATCAAGCGGCCGATCTTCGACGGCATAACTTAATTCGACTCCTGCACAGACATTTGTCGGAAACGCTTTCAAAAATGGTTCGGGTTTGAAGCCGAGCGAAAGCACAGCATGTGTCACCCCGCCACGCGCAAGTGAAGTCATTAAACGTTCAAGCAACGCGAGATTACCTACTGGTAGCAACGGCTTTGGCGTCGTAAACGTCAGCGGTCGAAGCCGCGTACCAAAACCACCAACTAGCACGACTGCGTGCATGTCGAATCTTCCTAAGAGTTGAGAATTAGCAGGTCTAGATCTGCCGTCGTAGTTGGCTTCGGTGGCTCAACATCTTTTGCGACGAAAGCAAGAGTGATCGCCATTCCGTTACCTGTGAGCCGAATATTGCCAAGATCGGCAATCGAAACTTTCGAAGAAGAAACTGATGTATCCCAAACCGTAACTTGCACAGATGCTTTTTTGTCACCACATTTTGTGTCGCTCTCATCGAGCACTTCGCCATTATTTATTGTTTCTGGAAATTTAATCGAATCATTTGTTACTTCGATGCCGTACAAGTCAAAAATTGCTTGCAAGTTGGCGCGACGCTCACCCGAAAGAACTTGTGGCTCCCAACGCACAATGCCTGCTGACTCGATGTAAGCACCTGCTTTGAGACTTGCCGCATCTGCGCCGACTTCTTGACCCACTGGCAACGAATCAATAAACTGATCGCACTTGTAGACACCGAATGCTGTGTAAAAATTCTTGTTTGCAGTGTCAAGTGCGCTTACTTGACTTTGACTTTGGCGGGAGTAAGCGATTAGTGCGACGCCAAGTACGCAGACAACTAAAATCACAGTCGGAAATAATGCCCCACCTTGCATTCGAACCTTACGGCCCTTGCGATTTTTGCTGACTGCAGCCAGTCGAGCGATTTTTTTAGCAGAAGATGAGGTAGCCACGAAGAAGAAAGGCTACCGCCTTATGGCGTGTACAAGGCTTCATAGCGTTGTGCAACCGAGGCTGGCGAGGCATGATTCTCAACCCATTTTCGTCCCCGCTCACCCATTTCGCTAAGTGTTTTAGGGTCAAGCGTCATTGCTCTAAGTGCGGATATAAATGCAGCCAAATTGTCGGGCTCAACGCAAACTCCAGCATCGGCGGCCGCCAAAATTCTTGGAACTTCTGTATCTAAATCAACTGCTGCAAGAACTGGTCGGCCTGAAGCCAAAATTGAATATGTTTTGGACGGAACGCTCACCGAACCAAGACCGCGCTTCAACGGCACGACATGAATATCGCCAGTTGCAAGAACTTCACTTAACCGCGACACATCTTGATAGTCGCCGAATCTAACGTTGCTCAGGCCATGTGCAGATTTCTTCAATGACTCGCGTGCAGCGCCTTCACCGTTGATAACAAAAATAAGTTGCGGCAACTCTCGAGCAGCGCTTACCAGCATCTCGAGTGATTGCGAGAAACCAACATTGCCGGCATACATCACCACAAGCGCATCATCAATTCTAAGTTCGGTGCGATACTTCGTCATTCGTGACATCGGCGTAATTGCTTGAGTGTCAACAAAATTTGGAATTACTTTAACGCGTTTGTGAAACTTCTGCTCGAGCTTGCTCTGAACATTGTTTGCTAAATCATCAGAAAGCAGCACTACAGAATCGGAGCACTTATAACTTGTTCGCTCAAGCCAAGACGCAAATGAGATAATTTTCTTGTTGGTGATTGCGCCAGTTTCGATTGCTGCATCCGGAAAAATATCTTGAATGTTGAAAACCAACTTTCCACCTCGAAATAATTTTGTATGCCAACCGATTAGCCCGAGGGTTAGCGGTGGCGACATTGCCAAAACTCCGTCAACGCGACGCCAAACTTTGCCCGCAAACAAAGCACGCAGGCCAACCAGATAACTAAATAAAATAAAACCAACTGCACGGCGAAGCAGATTACTTTTAGTTTTTCCGGCAAACGGCTGAACACGAGTGATTGAGCCCCAGTTAGTTTTTTCGACACGCCACAATGCGCCAGACCAGCCCTGTTCGACCTGATGTTTGCGATACCAAGGCAATGAAGTAACCACGTGAAGCTCATGACCGCGGTTTGCAAGTTCGTGCACAATTCGTGACATCACTACACCTGTAGGTGCCATATCGGGCTCGAAATGTGGGCACAAAACAATTAATCGCAATTTTTTAGACATCGCTTACCGTCTTTGATGCAGCGGTTTCGTATGCACTAATTAAATCACTGCCAGAATTTTTGACTGAAAATTCAGCTGCTCGAAGTTTGCCAGCAGCCACAAATTGATCGCGTTTTGCGTCGACTATTTGCAATGCATCTGACCATGCGTCTAGATCAAGTGGCAAAACCAAACCTGCATCACCGACAACTTCTGGCAGGGCTGCACAGTTGCTAGCAATAACTGGAGTGCCAAGCATCATTGCTTCGATCGCTGGCGCACCGAAGCCTTCATACAAACTCGGAAACACAAGCGCGCTTGAAAGTTTCATCAAGCCGTCTCTATCACCATCAGATACACGGCCAATTCGCACAATCCGCTCGTCTAAATTAAGGCGACGAACTTCGCGCATAAATTCGTCCTCAGAGCGTCCTTTGCCCCCTGCGCAAACGAGTACTAAATTTTTATCACTCCAGTGCGAGTTCATTAATTGCAATAAAAACTTGTGATTTTTATGCGGGTGAGTGATCGCTGGCAGAAAAATAACTTTTTTAGAACTCAGTCTCAGCCGGTGGCGTAATTCTTCTTCACTTGTTGCGTCTCTACCAAGAGATTGATCTACGCCGTGGCGAACCACACAAACTTTTTCACTTGGCAAATCAAAGGCATTAATCAAACATTCGCGCACATAATTGCTCGGTGTTGTCACAAGCGAAGCACGATCTAGTGAGTTAGGCACAACTTTGCGAAGATACGTGAGTCGCACCCGGCTAAAATTTTCTGGAAACGATAGATACTGCACGTCATGCATTGTCAACACTGTTTTTCGTACTCCGATTCGTGGCATCGTTCCACCACCATGATGCATTAAATCGAACTTGCGAGATTTGTTCGCAAGCCAAGTTTGTTCAAGTGTGATCCGTGCTAAACGTGTACCTCGATGTTTTGGGGCCTCAACACATTTATAGATGTCGGCTATCTCGGGGTGATGTTGAGTAAAGCCATTCTGTACGAACAGTGTGATTTGATATTCGAGCTTTGCGCTTTCGTTTAGCGACATGCCAGATAACTGACGAAGCAAATATTCTTGCGAGCCTCCGACTTGGCCACTGCGTAGCCACAGTAAATTGACACCGATTTGTATTTGTCTCACCCAACCACCTCGTCGTAAATAGCGGCTGTAGCAATAGCAGTATTTTTCCAAGTCATCTTGGCTGCACGGTTGTATCCGAGTTCGACAAGTTCAACTCGGCGTTTTAACGCATCGGTGATCCCGTTAGCAATGCTCGTCGCATCACGTGGATCTACAAGCACAGCAGCATCACCTGCGACTTCTTGAGTTGACGAACCACGACTAGTCACGACGGGCACGCCACAACTCATCGCTTCAAGTATCGGCAAACCAAAACCTTCCATCAACGAGGGATAACAAAATGCACTTGCGCCTGCGTATAACGCACCGAGTTCATCTGGCGCAACGAAGCCAACGAATTTGACTCGCGATAGTGGTTTAGTTTTTATTTTTTGCGAAACTTCAATCTCTCCCCAACCAGTTGCTCCAACAACAACTAGTTCTGGCGCTGAATCGCCAAGTGTTTCAATCGCCTCAACTAATCGAGTCAAATTTTTGCGCGGTTCAAGCGTGCCGACAAATAATAGATAATCACTATTCAAGCCATAGCGGCGACGTACCTCTGCTGCGTTTTGCGAAATTACAGGCGCACTCACACCGAGTGGCACATGACGCAAGCGATCGGATGCGAAACCATATTCGGCACAGTCATTGAGTGTTGCTTGCGATGAACATAACAAAATCTCGGCGCGCTTCAACAATATTTTCAGACTTCGACGAAAAACCGAATTTCCACGACTACTGAAAAACTCTGGATACTTTAAAAATGCTAAATCGTGCACTGTCGCAACCATTTTTGCCCGCGAAGCAAACGGAATAACCGAGGTGCAATGCAAGAGATCAACTTTTCCGGTTGCCCATTCAATATGCGGCAGACCAAGTCGCAAAGAAGTTTCATAAAGTGCCGGACCACGCAAAGCAAGTTGGTGAACATTTATCGGCGGCCTATACGACAACTCTGGTTTGCTTTTATGACGACCAGCGACACCGATTAATTGCACATCAGGTCGTGCCACTGGCATCGTCTTGGCAATTTCAATTGCCGAAGTCGCCGTTCCGCCTGGCACACGATGCCAGCATTGCTCTAACGAATAGGCCACACGCACGCCTTCTATTCTGCCTGCGTTGGCTTGGTATTGGGTGAACAGTCAACAAGCGTAAGCACGGTGGGCTTTGGGTCGTACGATGTTGTTATCCATATGAGCGAAAAGTCTTCAGCGCCGAAATTTTGGAACGACCGTGTCGTAGTTGTTACTGGCGGAAACGGCTTTCTCGGACGAAATGTTGTGGATGCATTTCGCCAAGCTGGTGCAAAAGTTGTCGCACCGCGCCGAAGCGAAGCAGATCTAACACAACCTGGTGTAGCACTCGACTTATTTAAGAAACATAAACCATCTCATGTGGTGCATTTGGCGGCTCGTGTTGGTGGAATCGGCTATAACCAAGTCGCACCCGCACCGCTATATCTCGACAATTTAATGATGGGGACAAACACGATTGAGGCCGCTCGGGTCACTGGTGTTGAGAAAACAATTTTGCTCGGCACCGTATGCAGCTATCCAAAATTTACTCCCGTGCCATTTCGTGAAGAATCTATTTGGGATGGCTACCCAGAAGAAACGAATGCTCCATACGGCATCGCCAAGAAAGCATTGCTCGTTCACGCACAAGTCAACGCCCAACAATATGGACAGCGTTTTGCATTTCTGATACCAACCAACTTATTTGGGCCTGGAGATAAGTTTCACCCTGATGTCTCACATGTAATTCCGGCTCTTATCAAAAAATGCGTCGAGGCTAAAGAACAAAATCTTGACAAAATTTCTGTCTGGGGTACCGGCTCAGCAAGTCGAGATTATTTATATGTCAAAGATGCTGCTCGTGCAATTTTATTAGCCGGCGAATTGCACGACTCAAGTGAACCGCTGAATCTAGGCAACAACCGTGAAATCACAATCCGTGAAACAGCAGAGACAATTGCCCGCATCGTCGGCTTTGCAGGTGAACTTGTTTGGGATTCATCTCGTCCAGACGGTCAGCCAAGACGGCGCGTTGATGCGTCTCGTGCCGAACGCGAACTTGGCTGGCATGCAACAATGGATTTCGAAGACGGATTACGCGAAACAGTTAACTGGTTTGTTGCCAATCGCCAAGAGGCGCTTGTACTTCCAATTTAATTTCAATTAAATATCGTGTCATTTCCTCCTCCTCAAGTGCCACCCCCACTGCCACGTGCCACGCAGTCTGCACCAAAAAAATCAAAATCGACTCGTCAAACAAATCGAAGAAATCGAGCAAATAGCCAGCGACCAAGTTTCAAAAATACAGCGAAACATAAAACCAGTTTCACTAATGCAATCATTGCCATCAATGTTGGGCTATATCTTTGGATGTCAGTTTCGAATTTCGAAACCGTATCTAGCAATAATTTTGTAATCTCAAAATATTTGCTTGAACAAGGTGAGTGGTATCGATTAATTAGTTGTGGTTTTGTGCATTTTGGTTTATTTCATGTAGCGATGAACATGATGCTCGCCTATCAACTTGGTCAAATGTTTGAACCAAGAATCGGCTCACTGCGATTCGGACTGCTTTATTTCGCATCACTTCTGGGTGGATCAGTTGGCGCTCTGATGCTTTCACCTGACGCAATTACGGGTGGCGCGTCGGGTGCCGTGTTCGGTTTGATGGCCGCAGCAGTTGTTGGCATGCGTCAAGAGGGACTCAATCCACTGCGTAGCGGTCTGGGTTTAACGTTCGCGATTAATCTCGCAATTACTTTGACGATTCCTGGCATTTCGATTGGTGGACATTTCGGTGGTGCTGCAGTCGGCGCAATATGCGGTGTAGTGGCTCTTGCCCCGAGCAGATGGCGAATACCAAACTGGTTGGCAATCGTTGTGCCCTGTCTAATTAGTGCAGCGTTAATTTATGTCGCAGTTAGTTTTGTTAACGCGTAACACCCTCGCGTTACTGTTGCGCAATGCTTGAAACTATTACTTCACCAATTGATGTGCCGCGCGCGCACCTAGATCCAATTACAACTCTGTCCGAAAAATTATCTGTGTTCTCTTTGGCGCTAATGCGACCTTTGAGGCAAGAAACAATCGTTCTGTGTTGTGACAAACTTCAACGTGGTGTCGGCATTTTTGCTTTTGACTCAAAACTAAAACTCACTGAGATCATTGATCGAATTATTGGCACAGCAATCAACATCGAGGCTGTCGCTGAAATTAAAATATGCACCTCGCGAGCCGGCAATGGCCGAGAATCAACTGACAAGTCGCAATTTATATTTGCTAAAAATCGTTGTCTAGATGCAGGTATTGATCTTTCTGAATGGTTTTTAGTCGCCTCAGGCGACGTCTACGCGTTATCTAGTTAGCTGTGGCAACCGCAGCCAGAACCGCAGCCACCCATTTTTGGTGCGGGCATTGACGGCGCTGAACTCGCACTTGAGCCACCACCGACCGACGCAAACACCGAGAGCAATCGCACAGAATTTTCGTGGCCTTGCGCACACTTGGCTGGCTCGTTGGCCTGCGACATCGAACGACGTTCTTCAAATGTTTGATCACAAGTTCGACAACGAAATTCATACACGGGCATAATCGCAGTCTAGATGCGAGCAAACATGGTTTAATGAATCGTGCGCTCAACACAGTTATCGACTACCGAGACGTCACCAAGTACGGTCATTGATCGTCAAACAGAACATGTTTTACAGACCGGCAAACCATTAGTCGCCCATATTGTTAAAACAGAAAAAGATGAGTCAGCCGCGGCAAAAGTATTGGAAGCCCGAATCAATGGAACCCCAATTGAAGCTTTGTGTGGTCACGTCTGGGTGCCATCTCGAGACCCAAAGCAATTGCCGATGTGTCAGGCTTGCAAAGAAATTTATGAAATGTACCGCGGCTTCAACGACGGTCTAAACGAACAGCCAGATCAATAGATGCCAGATATAAATTCTCTGATCTCATTCGCGATTGCATCGATAGCGCTGCTAGTTATTCCGGGTCCTGCTGTTTTATACATCATCAATCGCAGCGTGTCTGATGGTCGAACAATTGGATTCGCAGGAGTTGCCGGCATTGAACTAGGAACATTTATGCACGTGTTGGCTGCCACTGCCGGCTTGTCAGCAATTCTTGCAACATCACCAAACGCATTCAACACTGTTAAATATTTAGGAGCGTTATATCTTGTGTTCGTTGGTTTGCGAACGCTTACGCGTAGACCTGCGGCGATTGATTCATCGGCTAGTTCGATGACCAAACTTCAAGCGTTTCGCCAAGGCTTTATTATCAACACGCTTAATCCAAAAATTGCACTCTTTTTTCTCTCATTTCTTCCTCAGTTCATCGACCAAGATAAAAACAAAAACGCACTGCAAGCATTAATACTCGGCATAGTTTTTGTAACTTGCGGGTTCATCACCGATGGTATCTACGCAGTTACCGCGAGTTCTCTGCGTGAAGTGCTTGCAAAAGGCAAAACACTGCCGTTTGTTCAGCGATACATCGCTGGGGTCGTGTTTATTGGGCTCGGTATAGTTGCGGCTTCAGCGAAAATCTCTTGACGTTAATACTTTGTCATAATTTTCGGCCAACTGCTGAGAATTGTGCTGAACATGAATTTTTAGTTCGCTTAAATGTTCGGCAATGATATTTACTACTCCGTGAGCAGATTCAATTCGTCCTCGAATTACTAAGGCTGATGCATTTATTGCAATATTGCGAAAGTGCTTCCAACAACCTTGCGAGACGATCACATTTATTAAGCCTGTTTCATCTTCGAGACTAATAAATGTCACACCACGTGCCGTTGACGGTCGTTGACGATGCGTAACCACACCGCCGACAAATATTCGTGATCTGTTCTCGACATTTGGCAACTCAATTGCAGTTCGTACACCAAGTTTTGTTAACTGACTTCGCACAAACTGAGTTGGGTGACCTTCTGGCGAAACACCCGTCGCCCATAAATCGCAAATCGATTCTTCAATTGGTTGCATTCCTGGCAATTGTGGCGACTGACTACCAGTCGTGACACCAGCAAGGCGATCAGGACGACTTTGAATTACTGCCCCGGCAGACCACAATGCATCTCGACGAGATATATCAAAACACTGCGTGTAGGCGCCTGCTGTTGCCAATGTTTCGATCTGCGAAAGATTTAGTTGTGGCACACGGCGAACTAGGTCTTCCATATTCGTGAACGGCCGTGCTGCCTCTATCGCAGACGCCAGTTCGTATCCGATACCACGCACACTAGAAATACCAAGTCGTACTGCGAACCCGCCAGTTGACTCGCGACATGGTTCTAAAGTTGCACCGGCTTTTGACACATTCAAATCTGGACTATGCACAACTACGCCGTGCCGACGAGCATCTTGCACAAGCGAGTGTGGCGACCAAAAACCCATCGGCTGAGCGTTTAGTAGTGCTGCATAAAACGAGGCGGGCTCGTGATATTTGATCCATGATGAGGCATAAACAAGATACGCAAAAGAGACAGAATGACTTTCTGGAAACCCATAGTTTGCAAACGCCTGCATCTTTTCAAAAATCTCATCAGCTACTGAGCCAATAACTCCGCGTTGTGACATGCCGTCGTAAAGACGCTGACGAAGTTTTTGCATGCGCATGTGCGAACGTTTTGACCCCATTGCTTGACGCAATTCATCGGCTTGTGTTGCAGTAAACCCTGCAACATCAATTGCCATTTGCATTAACTGTTCTTGAAACAGTGGCACACCCAAGGTTTTGCCCAAACTATTTTCTAATAATGGATGCAAATACGTAACTGGTTCTTCACCATTGCGACGACGAATATATGGATGCACCGAGCCACCCTGAATTGGTCCTGGGCGAATTAGCGCAACTTCAACAACCAGATCATAAAATCTTCGTGGTTTGAGTCTTGGCAATGTTGCCATTTGCGCACGTGACTCGATTTGAAACACCCCAACTGTGTCGGCACGACACAACATTGCATAAACATCATCATCTTGCGGGATTGTTGCTAGATCAATTTTTTTGCCACGAAACTCGGCGATTAAATCAACGGCATTATGTAATGCCGAGAGCATGCCAAGACCAAGTAGATCGAACTTAACCAAACCGATCGCCGCACAATCGTCTTTATCCCATTGCAACACACTGCGATCTTTTATTCGTGCCCACTCGACCGGGCAAACTTCACTGATTGGTCGATCACAAATCACCATGCCCCCTGAATGCACACCCAAATGTCGCGGGGCATCTAAAACTTGTCGTGCGAGTTCTATTACTTGTGTGGGAATCTCGTGACCGGTATTAATTTCGCCAGTTTTAGAATCGCTTGCCAACGAACCAAACACGCCGACTTGCTTGCTCCATGCGTCTTGCTGCCCGGGCGCAAAGCCCAGCGCTCTAGCCATATCGCGAATCGCCGAACGTGAACGATATGTGATCACATTTGCGACTTGTGCGGCATGATGTCGGTCGTAGCGGTTAAAAACATATTGAATAACTTCTTCACGTCGACCACTTTCGATATCTATGTCGATATCTGGTGGGCCGTCACGCTCAGTTGACAAAAATCTCTCAAACAATAAACCAAGTGATACGGCATCGGCTTTAGTGATGTCGAGTGCAAAGCACACGGCACTGTTGGCGGCACTACCCCGACCTTGGCAAAAAATATTTGAACGTTCACAAAACTGCACGATGTCCCAGACAACCAAAAAGTATCCGGCGAAATTGAGTTTTTCGATTATTTCTAGTTCGTGATCAATTGTTCGCCAGGCTTTAGATCTAAGTGAGAGATCTTCGAGTTGTGTTATTGGTCTTGACCCGTATCTGCGAGTTGCGCCTTGCTCAGCCAACAATCGCAAATATGAAATTTCGTCTAAACCATTCGGGCAAATAAACGGTGGCAACTTTGGTGCGACAAGCGATAAATCAAATGCCGATGATTTTGCTATTTCTGTTGTGAGTTCAACAACACCTGGGTATCTAGCAAACCTGCGAAGCTGCTCAGCACTGCTACGAATGTACGCACTTGGGGCTGGTGGTAATTGCAGATCTATTTCGTCAAGACTTGCGCGCTGTCGAACCGCTGCAAGTGCGACTGCTAGGCGATGTTCACGTAACGATGCATAAGCAACATCGTTTGTTGCAATGCACTGCACATCATGACGCATTGCAATTTGCACCAGTGCATCGTTTCGAACCGAATCGAGCGGGTCTCCGTGATCCCATAATTCGACCAGCACACGATCGTGACCGAACTCATTAATTAATTGTTGCAACCGCCGCCCAGCAATCTCTGGACCATGTTGCTCGAGTGCTTGAGTAATCAACCCAGTGCTGGCGCCTGTCAAAACCCAACAACTGTCAGCAACAACATCTGCAATCTTCTCAGTTGTAAACACAGGTGCAGATTTTGCCCCAGCTAATTGGCCAAGTGTTATCGCATGAGACAATCGTGCATAACCAGATGGTCCGTCGGCGATAACAACAATGTCTGCTTGAGATGAATTTTTATTTTCTGTGCACAGCAACTCGGCACCAAATAAAGTCGGCAAACCAAGTGCACGCGCCGCTTGGGCAAATCTCACAACACCATAGAGACCGTTGCGATCGGTTAGCGCAAGTGCGCTGAGTTGCATTTTGATTGCAGCCTCAACAAGTTGTTCGGGGTGTGAAGCCCCAAACAAAAACGAAAAGTTCGAACGGCAATGCAGTTCGGCGTAGTCAGACACTCAAATGATGATAGCGAACATATGTTCGCTACTGGGCGAAGATCTTTGCTGAAACCCTATAAATTA
>OFRL01000429.1_pt1 | contig 20274 bp, 20 predicted proteins | sample 1543121 | NCBI WGS metagenome assembly OFRL01 (sample SAMN07774228, study PRJEB24372) | wastewater metagenome | isolation source: Lake Maggiore Cannobio | place: Italy: Cannobio | collected 2016-01
CGGGGGTGGGTCGGCTGTGGCAGGGGGCGCGCTCAATTTACGGGCCAACCCACCCCCAACCCCTCCCTTCCAGGGAGAGGAGAAAATAAACTGCTACCCGATTTCGCGGCGCAGCGTTTCGAACAGGCCGGGGACGGCGGTCAGTTTGGGTTCCTCCTCGTCGAGGATGGCGAGGAACAGTGCGCGCTTGATCGCGGCGGTGCGGCCGGGTTTGAGCGTGCGGGCGGGGTCGAGCGCGGACAGCACGATGTCGATCAGGCGTTCCGCACCGTGCAGACGCCCCCACAGATAATCATTCTCGCGATACGCGCGGCTGAAGAATGCGCCAAAACTGTTGAGCTGGATGCCCTTCAGCGTCGCCTCCGCACCACCGCTGCGAATGCCGGTGGCATCGTCCGGGCAAATGCGATCGACCTTGATCGGGTCGAACTCGTCGAGGCCTTCGCCTTGCAGCAGCGGCAGCGTGGCGACGTCGAAATAGGGGAAGCCAAGATAGCTCAGCAGGATCGGCCGCTTGATCTCGCGGCCGAGCCCGGAAAAAGCTGCGGCAAGGCGTTCCTCGGTGCGCAGGTCGAGCGCGGTCAGGTCCATCGCCGCGCCGAGCTTGTCGAGCAACGGCCCGGCATTGCCGCGCAGCAGCCGCACGTCCTTGCCCAATGCGAGATAGCGTTCGGTGCGCTTGCACTCGAGATAGTCGGCCAGGCTCATATAGATCGCCTCGCGGATCGGATCGAGCTCGGCGTCGGGTTGGTCGCCTTCGAGATCGGTGATGCGTCGCGCGAGCAGGCGCAGCCGACGCAGGCGAAAACCAAGATCGAAGGTGCGCAGGAAGCCGATCGTGGTCGCGCTCGCCCCGCCCGAAAAGCTCGGCTGCATGTCGTCGAAACCGCGTGCGCTGACCGCATCGGCAATGTGGCGACGAATGCCGCGCCAGCGCTGCGGGCCGGGCTCGCCGCCCGCGTGATGCAGCAGATCGGTAATCGTCTCGACCACGCCGTTGATCTTGAGGTGGCCATAAGCGGCATAACCATAGCCCGCGCTTTTGGCCGCCGCAGTTTGCGCGCGCTGACGCCATGCCGCGAGCCGCGCGGGCGTCGGCGAATCGAGGAACAGCGTGTAGCCGAACAGCGCCTCGACCTGCTTTTCCACCTCGGGCCGGATCGCCGAGATGATCGCGCGCATCCGCTCGATCCTCCCTGAGCGTTCGGCGATTTCCTCGAGATTGTCGCGAATCGGCTGTTGGCGCGGCAGCTCCGAAATCGCGCCGATGATCGTCTGGAAAAAGCCGGGGGCACCCGCCTTGGTCGCGCCGAAGCCGAAACCGCCGCGTGGATGCGGATCGATATAGACGAAGCGCCGGTCCACCTGCCGCCGCGCCGGACGCTCGCGCAGTGCCTCGATCGCCGGGCGAAACGGCGCGTTGTTGAGCACGGAGCCATCGATCAGCACCGCATTATCGGCGGCATTGGCGGCGGCCTGGCGCGGCAGAATGCGGGTGAGGAAGGTGGCGCGGTTGATCCACGGCACCTTGCGCGCCTCCAGCACGCGGTCGAGCTCGCCGACCATGAAGGGCGGGAAGGCCCCCGGAAAGCTGGAAGTGGCGCGCGCGGCGAAGGCGAGTTCGGCGGGGTGTGCCAGCGTTTCGGAGGCCATGCCGTGGTCGGTGAAGGGCACGACCACGCGGTGTTCGGTCTCGAGCACTTCGGGCGGCGAGTTGAGCCGCAGCCGTTCGGGGTGACCGCGAAAATCGGTGACGGTGACGAACAGGTCGAGCGGTTGGCCATCGGGCAGCAGCCGCGGTTCGCGCGGTGCGGCGGCCATCGCGTCGAGCGCATCGAGGATCAGCCCGGTGAAGCGTTCTCCGCCGAACGGTGGCTCGAACCAGCGCGAGCGCACGAAATGCGACAGTTTCGCGCGGACTTCGTCGCGGGCAGCGGGCTCGACCGTGGCGTCGATGCCATCGGTGCTGCGCCGTGCCGCCATCCACGCCAGCGGCAGCGCCCAGATCTTGGTCATCGGGTGGGCCGGGGCCTGCTTTTCATCGACCAGCGCCTCGATATCGGCGGAATCGAGCCACAAATCGGTCAGCGGCTCCAGGCTCTGCCCGGCGCTGATCGCCTGTGCCAGGAACACGCCGTTGATGCCGCCCGCGCTGGCCCCGGCGATGATGTCGACCAGCACGCGCAGCCGCAGCCCGGTCTCGGCCTCGATTTCCTCAAGCAGCGTGCGATACACGCCCTCGCTGCCGCCGACGGGCGGGGTTCCGGCGTGGAAACCGTGGCTGTCGCGCGCCAGCCGCCAGATCTCCTTCGTGATGCCGTGCATGTACACCGCCAGGCTGATGCCACCATAGCAGACGAGCGCGAGGCGGAGTTCCTTTTCGCGCATTACAGCGGCTCCAGTATCGCCCAGATCGGCAAATGGTCCGACGCGCGCCGCGCCAGCGCGCTGTCATGCACGCCGCAGCCAAGCACGCGAAAGCCGCGCGTCATGATCCGGTCGAGCCGCCCGACCGGGCGGCGCGCGTGGAAGCTCGGGCCGGTCGGTACGCTCGGATAGTCGTGTCCGAAATCGTGCAGGCAGCCGCCGCGCGCGGTCCATTCGTTGAGGTCGCCCATCAGCACCGTCGGCAGCGGGGCGGGGCAGGCGTCGATGTGGGCGAGGATCGCGCGCGCCTGCCGCCTGCGCCACAGGCCAGACAGATCGAGGTGCATCCCGAGCACGCGGATCGTGCCGGTGTCGATCGCAACATCCGCCCGGATCGCGCCGCGCGGTTCGAGCGCGGGCAAATGCAGCGACGTGGCCGCGCGCACTGCGCTCCCTTTGCGCACCAGCATCGCATTGCCGTGCCATCCCATGCTCGCACCCTCATGCCCGAAGGAAACGGCGTGCCACGCGGAATGATCCTCGATCAGGGCGTGCGGGATCACTTGCGCTTTGGTGCCGAAGCGGCGGTCGGCCTCCTGCAGCGCGATCACGTCGCCATCGATCTCGCGCAGCACATCCAGAATACGGCGCGGATCGCGGCGGCGATCCAGCCCGATGCCCTTGTGCATGTTGTAGCTGACGACCTTGATCATCGCGCGCGCGCGCCGGATCGAGCGGCCACACGCGACCGCCGCCTGCAGCGACAGGTCACGGTGACAAAACCGGGGTCGTTAGCAACGATCACCGACCCCGGTTAGGGATTTCGCGCGCATTGGGAAAGGGGAACTAGCTGACCCGTGTCTGCCAGCCGCCGCCCAGTGCACGAAACAGGTCGATTTGCGCATCGGCGATGCGGGCGTCGGCGGCGGCCACATCGGCATCGGCATCGGCAAAGGTGCGTTCGGCGTCGAGCACTTCGAGGAAGTCGATCGTCCCTTCGCGTTGGCGGGCGCGGGTGATGCGGGCGGCGGTCTCGGCATTGTCGCGCGCCGATTGCAGTTGCGCGCGCCGGTCGAGCTCGCGGGCATAAGTCGACAGCGCGGTTTCGGTTTCCTCAAGCGCAGTGAGCACGCTGCCATCGAAGCTCGCGAGCGCGCCGCGCGTGTCGGCCTGCGCACCTGCGATCTTTGCGCGGGCGGCGGACTGGTTGAGCGACCAGTTGAGCAAGGGGCCGACCAGCCAGCGCACCGGACCGCCGGTGAACAGGTCGTCCAGCGAAGGCCCCGTCACCCCGCCCGATCCGCCGAGCGTGATATGCGGGTACAGGTCGGCGGTCGCCACCCCGATCCGCGCGGTCGCGGCGGCCAGGCGGCGTTCGGCGGCGCGCACGTCGGGGCGGCGCGCGAGGAGCCCGGCCCCGTCACCGACCGGGATCGGCTGGTCGAGCCGCGGTGTGGTGGTGCGGGCACTTGCCGCAGCGGGCAACTCCTGCGGGGTGCGGCCCGTGAGCGTTGCGAGGCGGAACAAGGCGGCCTGCCGCTCGGCGATGATCGCGGGCACGAGCGCGGCGCGCTGGTCGCGCAGCGTCGCGATGCGGACATAATCGAACTTGGTCGCGCGCCCGGCGTCGACACGCTTGCCGGTCAGTTCGGCGGATTTGCTCAGCAAGGCAACGATGCGTTCGGCCACCGCCTGCCGTTCGGCAGCAGCGGCGGCGTCGACATAGGCGCGGGTGGTGGCCGCGACGATTGCCACGCGCACCGCATCGGCATCGGCGGCAGAAGCCGCGACATCGCCGCGTGCCGCCTCGATATTGCGGCGGACACGACCGGCGAGATCGACTTCATAGGAGACGTCCAACCCCGTATCGAACACCGCCGCTTCGCGGTTGCTGCCGGGCAGGCGCTGCGATTGCGGCAAACGGCCATAGGTGCCGCTCGCGCCTGCGGTTACCTGCGGCAAGCGGTCGGCCCGCGCGCCGCGCAGCGACGCCTTGGCCGCATCGAGCCGCGCCACCGCGACGCGCAGATCGGTATTGGCGGCAAGCGCATCGGCGACCAGCGCATCGAGCGCCGGATCGCGGTACATCCGCCACCAATTCTGGTCTGCGGGCGTGGTGACGGTCGCCGTATTGGCGGTGACGAACGGCGCGGTGGCGCTTGGTGGCGCGATCGGTGCGACATAGTTGGGCCCGACGGCGCAAGCGGAGAGCGCGAGCGCGGAGAGGCTGGTGAGGAGGGCGGCTTTCATGATCGTTCCTATTCGGCTGGCGGCAGCGCGTGGGGCGCGACGGGGCCATATGGCTCGACGGGGGCGGGGCGGCGGCGCTCGAGCCGCTTCGCCAGCGCCCGCGCGACGACGTAGAAGGTAGGGGTGAAGAGCAAGCCGAAGCCGGTGACGCCGATCATCCCGAAGAACACCGCCGTGCCGAGCGCCTGGCGCAGTTCGGCACCGGCACCTTCGGCAATCACCAGCGGCACGGCGCCGAGGATGAAGGCGAAGCTGGTCATCAGGATCGGGCGCAACCGGTCCCGCGCCGCCCGCACCGCCGCCTCGACCGGCGACAGGCCATCCTGCTCCTCGGCCTGCTTGGCGAATTCGACCACGAGGATCGCATTCTTGGCGGCAAGCGCGATCAGCACGACGAGCCCGATCTGCGTGAGGACGTTATTGTCCATGCCGCGCAGGTTCACCCCGGTCATCGCCGCCAACAGGCACATCGGCACGATCAGGATGATCGCAAGCGGCAGCGTCAGGCTCTCATATTGCGCGGCGAGCACCAGGAAGACGAACAGCACTGCCATGGCGAAGACGAGGCCAGCCGTGCTGCCCGCCGATTTCTGCTGGAAAGCGATGCCGGTCCACTCATGCGCATAGCCGGTCGGCAAGGTGCTATCGGCCAGCTTCTCCATCGCAACCAGCGACTGGCCCGAGGAATAGCCCCTGGCGGTGTCGCCATCGACCTCGACTGCCGGGAACAGATTGTAGCGCACGACGCGATACGGCCCGGTCTTGTCACGGAAGGTCGAGACCGATCCGATCGGCACCATCTGCCCGGTGTTCGAGCGCGTCTTCAGATTGGCAATGTCGGCGGTGGTGTTGCGGAACGGTGCATCGGCCTGCGCAGTGACGCGATAAGTGCGCCCGAGCAGGTTGAAATCATTGACGAAGGCCGAGCCGAGATAGACCTGCAACGCCTCGAACACGCGTTCGGGCGGTACGCCCAGCAGATTGGCCTTGGTGCGATCGACATCGGCGAAGATGCGCGGGGTGGCGGTATCGAAGAAGGTATAGACCTGGGCAAGGCCCTTGGTCTGGTTGGCCTGTCCGATCAGGCCATACGCGGTCTTGCCCATTTCGGGATAGCCATGCCCCTGCAGGTCCTGCACCATCATGCGATAGCCACCGGCCGAGCCGATCCCCTGGATCAGCGGGGGCGGGACGATCAGCAAACGCGCTTCGTTGATGTCGGCGGTGGCTTTCTGTGCTTCGGCCATGATCCCGGCGAAGGTGACGCCGAGTTTCTGGCGCTCCTCGAAGCTTTTGAGCGGGATATAGGCAGCGGCGCTGTTGGGGGCGAGCGTTTGCGACGGGCCATCGAACCCGGCGAGCATGACCGCGCCCTTGACGCCTGCGAGCGGCAGGATGCGCTTGGCGACCTTCTGCATCACCGCATCGGTACGCTCGACCGAGGAGCCGGGCGGTAACTGGATGACGGTCAGGAAGTAGCCCTGATCCTGCGCGGGGACGAAGCCCGAGGGGGTGACGGTGAAGACGAAGGCGGTGAGCGCGATCAGCGCGCCATAGGCCAGCATCATCTTGCGCGGCGCGGTGACGAGACGGTGGGTGAGAGTGCCATAAGCGACGCTCATCCGTTCGAAGGTGCGGTTGAAGGCGTCGCCTGCGCGGCGGACGAAGCGCGTGATGCGGCCACCCGAATCCGCCGAGGCGTGCGGCTTGAGCAGCATCGCCGCGAGTGCTGGCGACAGTGTGAGCGAGAGCAGCAGCGAGATGATCGTCGCGGTCGAGATCGTCACCGCGAACTGGCGGTAGAAGGCACCCGACAGGCCGGTGAGGAACACGGTCGGGATGAACACCGCGCAGAGCACCAGCACGATCGCGACCAATGCGCCCGACACTTCGTCCATCGACTTGCGCGCCGCCTCCAATGGCGAGAGCCCGTGTTCGAGGTTGCGTTCGACATTCTCGACCACGACGATTGCGTCATCGACGACGATGCCGATCGCCAGCACCAGCCCGAACAGCGAGAGGTTGTTGAGCGAATAGCCGACGGCCGCCAGCACCGCGAAGGTGCCGATCAGCGAGACCGGGATTGCCACGATCGGGATGATCGCCGCGCGCCATTTCTGCAGGAACACGAGGATGACGAGGACGACGAGGATCATCGCCTCGATCAGCGTGTGCTTCACCGCGTCGATCGACTGCGCGATGAACTCGGTCGGATTGTAGATGACGCGGTAAGCGAGGCCCTTGGGGAATTTCTTCGACATCGCCTCCATCTCGGCCGACACGGCTTGCGCGGCGGCGAGCGCGTTGGAACCGGGACGCTGGAACACCGCGGCGATGACGGTTGGCTTGCCGCTGATATAGGTGTTGGCACCATAATCCTGCGCGCCGAGTTCGACGCGGGCAACGTCCGATACCTTGACCTGGCGGCCGTCCTTGTCAGTGCGGATCACCACATCGGCGAATTGCTTTGGGTCGGTCAGGCGGCCTTGCGTCTCGACGTTGAGCTGGAAGGCGTTGCCGGTGGCATAAGGCGGCTGGCCGAGCGTACCGGCGGCGACCTGGACGTTCTGCGCGCGCAAGGCGGCGACGATTTCGCCTGCCGTCAGATCGAGCGCAGCGGCGCGGCCGGGGTCGATCCAGATGCGCATCGAATAATCGCGCGCGCCGAACAATTGCACGTCACCGACGCCGTCGATGCGGCTGAGGCGATCGCGCACCTGCGTCAGCGCGTAATTGGAGATGTAGCCGCGATCGAGCGAGTTGTCGGGCGAGACGAGGTTGACGACCATCAGGAAGTCGGGGCTGGTTTTCCGCGTGACGACGCCGAGGCGCTGCACGTCCTCCGGCAAGCGCGGCACCGCGACCGCGACGCGGTTCTGCACCAGCACCTGCGCTGCATCGAGGTTGGTGCCGATCTTGAAGGTGACGGTGATCGTCAATTTGCCGTCGCCGGTCGATTGCGACGACTGGTACAGCATGTTGTCGACGCCGTTGATTTCCTGCTCGATCGGCGCGGCGACGGTTTCCGCGACCGTCTCGGCCGAGGCACCGGGATAGACCGCGCTGACGGTGACGGTCGGCGGCACGATGTCGGGATATTGCGACACCGGCAGGCCGAGATAGGCGATCAGCCCGACGATGGTGATGACCACCGCGATGACCCCGGCGAAGATCGGCCGGGTGATGAAGAAGCGCGAGAAGCGCATGGTGCATGTTCCTAAACGGCGGCCACACCCCATCCCACCCCGGCGAACGCCGGGGCCCAGGCGAGGAACGGCAGTGATGAATCGGTCTGCTATTCGGCTGGGGTCGTTTTCAAACCGCGCCCCCGACCCGTTCGGGCTGAGCTTGTCGAAGCCTTCCTCTCCACGGGAGCGGGCGTCCGCTTGGAGAGGTGCCCTTCGACAGGCTCAGGGCGAGCGGGGAAGGGTGCGTGTGTTGGAAACGATCCTCGCAATCTTCTTAATGCCCGGACAAAGTCGCTTCGCCCGCGATCGGCTGTGCGGTGGGTGCTGCCGTATCCGCCGACGCCACGATCTTGCCGACGGTGGGCGCGACCTTGGCACCGGGCATCGCCATTTGCGTACCCTTGATGATGATCCGGTCGTTCGGGCCAACCCCGGAGCGGATCACCCGCATCCCGTCGACCACTGCGCCCAGCGTCACCGGCTTGGGCGTGACGACATTGTTGGCGTCCACCGTCAGCAGGATTTTCCGCGCCTGGTCGGTCTGCACCGCATCGTCGGGGACGAGCAAAGCAGGCTTGGTCCCGGCACTGGCGAGCCGCATGTTGCCGAACATGCCCGGCGTCAGGAACAACCCCGGATTGGGCAGCACCGCGCGGCCGCGGATCGTGCCCGAATGCGTGTCGAGGCCGTTATCGGTAAAGTCGAGCTTGCCCTTCCAGCGGTGGCTGGTCTCATCCTGCAACTGGATTTCCACTGCGGGCGCGGCGGCACCTGGTTGGCGGTTGCGCTGCGTCTTGAGGAACAACGCCTCCGACCCGTCGAAGGTGAAGTAGATCGGGTCGAGCGCGTTGATCGTCGTCAGCACCGTGCCTCCGGTGCCTTCGCCGCCCGCGACCTGGTTGCCCGGGTCAACCCGGCGATCGGAGATGCGCCCGCCGATCGGCGCGCGGATCTGGGTAAAGGACATGTCGAGCGCGCGGGCGCGGACGCGGGCTTGTGCCGCCGCCAGCGCCGCTTGCGCCGCCTGGAGTTTGCCGCGCAGCGCATCGATTTCCCCGGCGGAAACCGCATCATCGGCAATCAGCCGCGTTGCACGCCCAAGATCGTTGCGCGCCAGCACCAGCGCGCTCTGTGCACTAGCCTCATTGGCGCGTGCCTCAGCCAACGCGGCGGCAAAGGGGCGGGAGTCGATCGTGAACAGCAACTGGCCCTGCTTCACGACTTCGCCATCGCGGAAGTGGACGCCGGTTACTTCGCCCGCCACGCGCGGTCGCACTTCGACGGTCCGGCTTGGGGCAAAGCGGCCGACATAATCGTCCCATTCGCTGATCTCGCGCACCAGCGGGGTGGCGATGGTGACGGGCGCGGGCGGCGGCGCGGCGGCGACCGCATCGGAATGATCGAACAGCTTCACGCCGATCACACCGGCAATGGCGATCGGCACGATGATGGCGGTGCGTTTCTGCCAGCGAGTCCACCGCTTTACAGGCGGATGCGACGCGTCGGGAACGACATTTTGGGTGGTATCGATGGGGGCAATCATATTCATGCGGCGATCCTCTGGTCGGTCCGGCCGACGCGCATGCCCGTCACGCTGGTGACGAGCGTTTCCATCTGCGCTTCGCTGAAGCCGACGGAATGGAAATGATGGATTTCGGACATGGGCAGCGCGAACCCGCGATGGCGGGCCAGCACCGCCGCGCGGCGTAACGCTTCCAGTTTGGGGTCGGCCAGCCGGGAGGACGGGCCCCGCCCGAACAGGCTACCCAGCGCACGCGACATGCGGCCGGGTTCGGTCAGGCTGGCGAGGGTGTCGCGCTGCGCAAGGGCGATGACGCTCCATTCGAGTGCGGAGAAGCCCTCCTGCGGGGTCGTCGCGGCATCGTCGGTCGACGTGGTGACGGGGCCAGCGAACATTGAATCGATATCCAGATAAGCCATGAAAAATCCCCCTTTTGGGTCTTTGGCAATCCTGTGGGCGAACAGCCCCGAGCGGGAACGAGCGGTCGTCCCGGCAAAACTGTCTTCAAGCGTGCAAAACCTGGGCAGCAAGCGCGCGGCGCTCCTGTCGACCAGCTAAAAAAAGTGGAACGCCAGTCGGTCGAACCGCTGACGGATCAATCAGATGAGTGCGACGGACATTGGCGGAGACCCTTTTTCCGACACCGGCTCCACATTAGGCCCCGGTTTGAATACCATTCGGTATATAAAGCGGTTGTGCAGTGCGTCAACCGCTTTCTGTACCGGTCGGAATATTTATTCCGGTCCTTACTGTGTCGGCCAGACCGCCATGCTGGTTTCGACCAGTTGCGACAGTTCTTCGCAGGTGGCGCCCGACCCCCCTTGAATCGCCAGACCCTGGAGGATCGCGAACAAATAGCGCGTCAGCGCGGCCGGGGTCATTCCGTCGGGCAATTCGCCCGCCGCCTGGGCCTGTTCGAAGCGCGCGATCAGGGCGGCTTCCGAAGAGGCCCGGCGCTTGACGACTTCGGCCTTGATCGGTTCGGCCTCGGCTCCGCAGGTGGCCGAACTGATGACTCCGAGGCAGCCCTTGGGGTCGCACGTACTCATCTGAATTTCGAGCGCTCCGCGAAACAGCCGCTCGGCCACGCCACGCGCGGTCGGCGCTTCGAGTGCCGACTTCATATAGGCCAGCTTTTCGCGCTCGTAGAGGTCGAGTGCCTTGTGAAACAACGCTTCCTTGTTGCCGAACGCCGCATAGAGGCTGGGCTTGGTGATGCCCATCGCGCTGGTCAATTCGGTCATCGACGCGGCTTCATAGCCATTGCGCCAGAACACCAGCAACGCCGCCGCCAACGCTTCGTCGAGGTCGAATTCGCGCGGGCGGCCTTTCGTGGCTGGGAGGGAACAAACGCTATTCATACCGAGCGGTATATAGGCCGCTGTCGCCAAAGGTCCAGTGTCGTGATTGTCCGAGGCACGCGACAGAGCCTTTGCGCCCCCTAGTCGGTAACGCGGCCGCGCAGCGACTTTACCGTCGAGCGCTTGGTCTTGCCCTCCATCCGCTTGGCCTTGGCGGCTTTGGAGGGCTTGGTGGGGCGGCGACGTTTGGGGACGATGGTCGCTTCGCGGATCAGCTCGATCAGGCGTTCGCGCACCTCCTGGCGGTTGAGCAATTGCGAACGTGCGCCTTCGCTGCGCAGCACCAGCACGCCGTCGCGCGTGAGGCGTGATCCTGCCAGCACCGCCAGCCGGTTCTTCACCGCATCGGGCAGCGATGGCGATGCGCCGACATCGAAGCGCAACAGCACGGCGCTGTCGGTGGTGTTGACGTGCTGTCCGCCGGGGCCCCCGGCGCGGGTGAAGGATTCCTGCAGCTCGTCGCTGTCGATGCTGATCGATCGGGTGACGGGAATGGCGACCATGTGCGTCCTCCTAAAACATGCGCAGGCGTTGGTCGATTGGTTGCGGGCTTGTTCCGTCCCTCATGCTTCGCCAAATGGAGCGCGACGGAGATAGCAATGTACGATTTTACGATTTCGGCGGAGTCCAAGGCCGAGCTTTACCGCGACCTCCAGTCCGCGCTCGACGCGCTGACCGCGGGGGAGCCCGACGCGATCGCCAATATGGCGAATGTCGCGGCGCTGATCTGGCAATATCTGCCCGATCTTAACTGGGCCGGTTTCTATCGGCTGATCGAAGGGGAATTGGTGGTCGGGCCGTTTCTCGGCAAACCCGCCTGCATCCGCATCGCCATCGGCGACGGCGTGTGCGGCACGGCGGCGGCGACGCTCCAGACGCAATTGGTGGAGGATGTCCACGCCTTTCCCGGCCACATCGCCTGCGATGCGGCGAGCCGGTCGGAACTGGTCGTGCCAATCGTCCATGACGGGCGTTTGATCGGCGTGCTCGATCTCGACAGCCCCACGCCCGCACGCTTCGATGCCGCGGATGCGGCTGGATGCGAAGCGCTGATGGCGGTGCTGGCGGCGCGCATCGCGGGGTGATCCGTTTCGGGACACACCCGAATGTGGCGGAAAACTGCGGAAAATGGTAGCTTGTCCGTTAATCATTTGGTGGCGTGCCTTTGGGCGGCGGCACCGCAACCGGAGAGTTTACCATGCGAACCCTAGCTCTTGCTGCCCTCACAATGGTTACCGCGTTCGGCGCGGGCGGGGCGGAAGCGCAGCGAATCGGGCAGGGTGGCGGTGCCGCCGGGGCCCCTTATCCGGTGCCATCCTATCCCGCACCGTCGATGCCGGCACCGCCACAGCAGATGCCGCCGGTGGCCTATCCCGGCCAAGCCGCGCCGCCGCAGTCCTATCCCGCACCTTCTTACCCGGGTCGCCCGCCGCAGCCGAGCGTGCCACGGCGCTGGGGTGGCAACAATGGCGGGCACTGGTCGGGTGGGAACAACGCACCCGGAGGCTGGAAGGCCTATCGCCGCCCGCATCGCGGCTATGCGTTGCCGCAATATTGGTTCTCGCCGAGCTTCTATATCGCCGATTACGGCAACTACGGCCTCGCCCCGCCGCCTGCGGGCTATAGCTGGCATCGCTATTATGACGACGCCGTGCTGGTCGATGGGCGCGGGCGCGTGTGGGATTCGGTGAACGGGCTCGATTGGGATGGCGCTGGCTATGGTCAGGGCGGATATGACGGTTATGCCAGCGGCTACAGCCAATCCTATGGCCCGTCTTACGGTTCCCAGCCTTACATTTCCCTGCCTCCGGTCGTGCAAAACCGCACCGTAACCACCTATTCGACCGGTGGTTATGTCCAGGGCGGCTATGCAGCGAGCGGCTATGCTTATGCTGGTCCGACGACGACCGTGGTGATCCAGGGCCCGCCGATCGTGACGACGACCACCACCACGACCGAATATATCGAGGAATCTCGGACCCGCTATGTCGCGGCGCGCCGGGTCTATCGCGCCGCGCCAAAGCGGCATTATCGTCCCGTGCGGCGGCCGAGCTGTGGCTGCCGTAAGGTCGAACAGCCGGTCCAGGGGAGCTAACGCGGCCGCTTAGCCGCGCGGTTCGGGGCCGGCAAAGGTCACCAGGCTTTCCGCCCCGTTCGCCGCGACCGCGCCGACCCCGACGAAATGGTCGTCGACGCTGATGTCCTTCAGCACCGTGCTGGTGGCGGAGGCGGGGACATCGGTGGATTTCTGCCAGTCCTGCGCGTCGTTGCGACGCCAGTGGATACGATAGGCGGCGGCACCCGCGACCGGTTTCCACTTCACTGTGGTGTCGAAGCTCAGTGCGCCCGCGACCGTCACGCCCTCCGGCGCGGCGGGGGCGGCGGCGAGGCGGCGGATGGTGGCGACGTTGATCGCGGTGACCTTGGCGAGATAGGGGAAATCCATCTTGTCGACGGTGTCGCCGTAAGCGATGCCGTTTTCCACACGGACGTCCTGGTGCTGCTGCGTCCAGTTTTCGGCCCCGACCGAGAAGCGGACCGCAGGATAGCCGAGTTTCAGGAACGGCTCATGGTCGCCGCCGCGCCCGAAGCGATCGGGGCGGCGATCGACGAACACGTCGAGCCCGCCGGGTAGCGTGCCGGCCACTCCATCGATCGCCTTGGCGAGGGCGCGCGACGGGCCGTCATCCTCGCCGCCATTGCCGCGCCGTGCCATTTGCGCGGGCACGTCCTCGGTCGCGCGGATCCCTTCGGAAAAGACGCGGACGCGGTCGGCGACGCGCACGCCATTCTGGCCCATCGTGTTGCCGACGATATCGTTGTTGAGCATCGCGGAGACGGTCCAGCCGCGCTGCTTGGCGGTTTCGGCCAGCAGGGTGCCGCCGAACAGCCCCTGTTCCTCACCCGAGAACACGGCATAGACGATCGTCGCGCGGAATTTTTCCTTGGACAGGATCCGCGCCGCTTCCAGCACCAGGGCGACGCCCGAGCCATCGTCATTCGCACCGGGGGCGTCGTGCGTGGCGTCCATCGCGTCGCTGACGCGGCTGTCGATATGCGCGCCGACGATGATCACGCGCTTGGGGTCGAGCCCTTGCTGGAAGCCGAGTACGTCGACCACGTTGACGCCGTTCGGCGCGCGCGCGTTGGTGAAGGTGCGCGCGATATTGGCGGCCGTAATGCAGCCGTCGCACGCATCGGCAATCCGCGTCATTTCGCCAGCAACCCACGCCCGCGCGGCACCGATGCCGCGCACCGGATCATCGGCGGAAGAGAGCGTGTGGCGCGTGCCGAAGCTGACGAGTTTTTCGACGGTGGCCTTCAGCCGTGCCGGGTCCGGGGCGGTATCCTGCGCGAAAGCGGGGGTGGTGAGCGTCGCGATGGCGAGCGCGGCTGCGGTGGGGAGGGAACGCATGGGCATATGGTGGCGGGATATCGGAAGCGACGCAAGTTGCTGTCCGCCGTCCCCATAAGGCGGGATTGGCGGGCTAGATGTTCGAGACGAACCAGATGACGAACGCGGCCACGCCAGCCAGGAAAGCCCAAAGCAGCAACCGGACGACCAGCGAATCGCGTGGAGCCACCTCGGTTGGCCACGGCAAGGTGAGCGCGCGCAGCGCCGCAACGAACGCGGCCGCCGCACCTGCGACGCGCACCCAGTCCAGTTCCACCCATTGCCGCGCCATGGCGACCGATTCGGCGTCTGATATCGTGTCCCGCGGGGAGGCGATGCCGTGATACCACAGCGCGGCATTCATCGGCCAAAAGGCGATGACGGTCAGCACGAGCAGCGCCAGAATGCCGAGCGACGGGACGCATAGCAGCCAGCGATAGCGCCACGGCGTCGTCCAGCCCGCCGCCAGCGCGCCGAACGCGGCAATCAGCATCGCTGCCGAAAAGGGGATGAAGAACACACCGGTATCGACTGGCCACGCTTTGCCATAGGGCATCATCGCCAGCGAATGCGGCGGATGGGCACTCCACGCCCCGGCAAGCACGATCAGATCGAAGAGCTTCGCGCCGAGCAAGGGGCCGCCGACCAGCACCGCCAGCCACAGGAACGCTTTGGTGATATTCTCGCGACGGGTCATCTCCGACATCCCTATACCGTTCCGAAATCGCTGTACCGCGCTCGTTCGCGTCCGTTTAGCGATTTCGGGTGCGCCGGATCAGCTCAACCGGTCGATCGCCTCGCGGTCGAGCGACCCGGGAATGATCATCAGCGGGATGGTCAGGGCACCGGTGTCGGCTCCGGCGAAATGCGCGACCAGCGGGCCGGGCGCGCCGCTCGCCGCTGCCGCCAGCACCAGCGCGGCGATGTCGGGATTGGCGGCGATCATCTCGCGAATGACCTTGGGGCCTTCGCCCTGACGCACCGTGATCTGCGGCTTCAGGCCCGATTCTTCGATCAGGGCCCCCGCCGCTGCCGCTACCAGTCCCTCGGCATGGTGGCGTGCCTCTTCCTCGATCGTGGCCTGCACCCCGGCAAAGGCGGTAAATTCGGTGGGGGGTACGAGCGCCAGGATTTCCACCCCGCCGCCGGTCTTTACCGCGCGCCGCGCGGCAAAGCGCAAGGCGATGCTGCTTTCGGGCGTCTCGTCGATCACCACCAGATAAATGCGCATTGTCGCCCGCCCCCTGAAGCGATTGTCGCGCTTAAGTGGGGCGAACCGATGCGTCTGACAAGCAGTGGTCTTGACCGTTCGCGCATCGGGCGCGAGAGACGGGCGCTACGGATTCGGTTAGATGAGGACGCGTTGATGCCGGTCGAAATCAAAATGCCAGCTCTCTCCCCCACGATGGAGGAAGGCACGCTGGCGAAATGGCTGGTGAAAGAGGGCGATACGGTCAAATCCGGCGACCTGATGGCCGAGATCGAAACCGACAAGGCCACGATGGAATTCGAGGCGGTCGATGAAGGGGTGATCGGGAAGATCCTGGTGGCCGAAGGGACCGACAATGTGAAGGTCGGCACCGTCATCGCCACGCTGATCGCCGAGGGCGAAAGTGCAGATGCGGCACCCGCCCCGAAGGCTGCACCGGTCGCTGCGGCTCCCGTCGCTGCGCCAGCGCCGGAGGCGGCCAAGGCGGCCCCCGCACCAACCCCGGCGGCCCCTGCGCCAAAGGCCGAGAGCGGCGATCGCGTGAAGGCGAGCCCGCTCGCGCGCCGGATTGCGGCGGAGAAGAGCATCGATCTCGCCACGCTCACCGGTTCGGGCCCCAATGGACGCATCGTGAAGGCCGATCTTGAGGGCGCGAAGGCCGGTGCCACGGCGGCACCCAAGGCCGCCGAAGCTGCTGCGGCACCCGCCGCGCCGGCGGCGGTCGCCCCGGCCAAGCCCGCCGCAATCCCCGACATTCCGCACACCGCCGAAAAGCTCAGCAATGTGCGCAAGACGATTGCGCGCCGCCTGACCGAATCGAAGCAGACGGTTCCGCACATTTATCTGACGGTCGACATCCGGCTCGACGCGCTGCTCAAGCTGCGTGGCGAGCTCAACAAGGGGCTGGAGCCACGCGGCGTAAAGCTGTCGGTCAACGATCTGCTGATCAAGGCGCTCGCCGCCAGCTTGATCCAGGTGCCCAAGTGCAACGTGATGTTCACCCCCGACCAGCTGATCAGCTTCAGCCGTGCCGATATTTCGGTCGCGGTGTCGACGCCGACCGGGCTGATCACGCCGATCATCGCCGGGGCCGACACCAAGGGTGTGGCCGCGATCTCGACCGAGATGAAGGATCTCGCCGCGCGCGCGCGACAACAAGCTGAAGCCCGAGGAATATCAGGGCGGCACCGCCTCGCTCAGCAACATGGGCATGTACGGGATCAAGCAGTTCGAGGCAGTCATCAACCCGCCGCAGGGCATGATCATGGCGATCGGCGCGGGCGAGAAGCGTCCCTATATCATCGACGACACGCTCGGCGTGGCGACGGTAATGTCGGCCACCGGCAGCTTCGATCACCGCGCGATCGACGGTGCCGACGGCGCGCAACTGATGCAGGCGTTCAAGACGCTGGTCGAAGCGCCGTTGTCGATGCTGGCATAATCCGTCGATGCGTCGCACCCTCATCGAGTTGCTCCACATCGCGGCGGGCATTTTCGCGACGGCAGTGTTTGCGGCGGGGGCGGTCTGGGCATTGCCCCATGCCGCCGCGACGATCTGGGGTGTCGCCTACGGCGTGATGGTCGTGGTGGTGTTGATGGGAATCCGGCCGTTGCGGCTGGCCTGGCGGGCGGATCACGACGACCGGCCCGCCGATGGCTGAGCTTCCCCCCGACTACCCGCCCGCGATTCGCGCGACGGCGATGTCGTGCGATGCGAACCCTTATGGCAAGATCTTCGTCGGCTGGCTGATGGGGCAGATGGCGCTGGCCGCCGGATCGGTCGCCTCGCGCTTTTGCGGCGCACGCGCGCCGGTGGTGGCGGCCGATGGGTTCAGTTTCACCGCTCCGGTCGAGATTGGCGATGAGGTGAGCTTTCATGCCGAGATCGTTGGCACCGGGCGGACCTCGATGACCGTCGCTGTACAGGTCTGGCGACGCGACCGGCACGGCGAGGGCACCTCGCAAGCCGCGGCCGGCCGCTTTACATTGGTTTCGATGGGGGAGGACGACCGTCCGCTCCCGCTTAAAGTAGTTCCGCTACAAGAAGGATCCTCCCTTGGCTGATACGTTCGATCTCGTCATCCTCGGCTCCGGCCCCGGCGGTTATGTCGCCGCGATCCGCGCGGCGCAGCTCGGGCTCAAGACCGCCATTGTCGAGCGCGAGCGGCTGGGCGGCATTTGCCTGAATTGGGGCTGCATCCCGACCAAGGCGCTGCTGCGCACCTCGGAAATCTATCACTATATGCAGCACGCCGAATCCTATGGCCTGAAGGCCGAGAAGGTTGGTTTCGATCTGCCCAAGATCGTCGAGCGCAGCCGCAAGGTGGCGGGCCAGCTCAACGCTGGCGTCAAGGGCCTGATGAAGAAGAACAAGGTCACGGTCTATGAAGGCGTCGGCACGCTGACGGGCAAGGGCAAGCTCAGCGTCAAGCAGGGCGACAAGACCTCCGAGCTGGAAGCCAAGCACATCATCATCGCCACCGGCGCACGCGCGCGCGATTTGCCCTTCGCCAAGGCGGATGGGGAGCGCATTTGGACCTATCGCCACGCGATGGTGCCGACCGAAATGCCGACCAAGCTGCTGGTCATCGGCTCGGGCGCGATCGGCGTGGAGTTTGCGAGCTTCTACAATGACATGGGCACCGATGTTACAATCGTCGAGATGCTCCCGCGCATCCTGCCGGTGGAAGACGAAGAAGTCTCCGCTTTCATGGACAAGGCGCTGACCAAGCAGGGAATCAAGCTGCTGACCGGCACCGGTCTCGAAGGCCTGACCACGTCGCCCAAGGGCGTTACCGCCAAGATCAAGGGTAAGGATGGCACGGTGACCTCTGAGGAGTTCAGCCATGTCATCGTCGCCATCGGCATCGTGCCCAATACCGAGAATATCGGGCTGGAAGCGCTGGGGATCGAAACCGATCGCGGCCACATCAAGGTCGATGGCTATGCCCGCACCAATGTCGAGGGGATCTATGCGATCGGCGACGTGACCGGCGCGCCGTGGCTCGCGCACAAGGCCAGCCATGAGGGCATCGTCTGCGTCGAGGCACTGGCGGGCCTCAAGCCGCATCCGTTCGACAAGTGGAACATCCCCGGCTGCACCTATTCGCGCCCGCAAGTCGCGAGCGTGGGGCTGACCGAGGCCAAGGCCAAGGAAGCGGGTTACGAGCTGAAGGTCGGCAAATTCCCCTTCATCGGCAATGGCAAGGCGATTGCGCTCGGCGAGGCCGAGGGTTTCGTCAAGACGGTGTTCGATGCCAAGACCGGCGAATTGCTCGGCGCACACATGGTCGGTGCCGAAGTGACCGAACTGATCCAGGGCTATGTCATCGCGCGCCAGTTGGAAACGACCGAGGCCGAGCTGATGGAAACGGTGTTCGCGCACCCGACGCTCAGCGAAATGATGCACGAAAGCGTGCTCGGCGCGTACGGTCGCGCGTTGCACATCTGATGGATGCTCGTGCGCCCGTAGCGGGACGTCCGCGACCTATATGATACCGTCGCCGCCCCGCATCTGGACGGTTGCCGGGGTGACGCTGCTATTGCTGGCGGGCGCGCTGGCGCTGTTCTGGCCGGGCATCGCGATGTACGATAGCGTCGGCCAGTTCGCCCAGGTGCTGAGCGGGGCCTATGAAGACTGGCACCCGCCCGCGATGGCACGGATGTGGAGCCTGCTCCACGCCGCCTTCGGTGGCACAAGCGAGCCGATGTTCGTTGCACAGATGGTGTTGTATTGGGCCGGGTTCGGCCTGATCGCAGCGGCGTTGGCGCGGCTGGGGCGGGGCGGGGCGGCTGCGGCCGTGCTGGCGATTGGCGCGCTGCCGCTGTTCCTCGGTTGGCAAGCGGTGGTGCTCAAGGACACGCAAATGCTTGGCGCTGTGCTGGCGGCGTGTGGTGCGGTCGCGTGGTGGCGGCTCCGGGGTGCGCGGGTCCCGGTATGGACGCTGATCGCGGTGGCGGCGTTGCTGGCTTATGCCACGCTGGTGCGCGCAAATGCGGTGTTCGCAACCGTGCCGCTGGCGGTGATGCTGTTCGGGACGTGGCGCTGGTGGACGCGGCTCGCGCTCGGTCTGGCGGGCGTGGCGGCGGTGTTGATGGTATCACCGATCCTCAATCACGGACCGTTGGGAGCGACGTCGAGCGGGGTCGAGCGAACCGAAGCGCTCTATGATCTGGCCGGAATTGCGGTGCGCGCGCCCGATACGGCGATTGGCTTTACTCCGCTCGAAGCGCGGGCATTGCAGGCCGGGCATTGCGTAAAACCCTATTTCTGGGATCCGCTGGGCGAGGAAACGCGCTGCGCACCCATCGTGGCGCGCCTGCAGCGGTTGCCTGCCGGAGCCCTCTATCGAATGCTGCTCGCTGCGATCTTTCGCAATCCCGTCGCCTATGCGGCGCACCGTCTGGCGCATTTCAATTCTACCGAGCGCTGGCTGGTGCCGGCTGGCTGGGCGGGGGCGGCTCCGCCCGCGCGGAGCGAGCCCAACGATTTTGCCCTTGGCAATCCCGGCGTGGTGGCGCGCGGGTGGCAGGTGGCCGCGCGGTGGATGGCGGAGACGCCGCTGGGGTGGCCCTTTGCGTGGCTGACGGTTGCGATCGTCGGGCTGGCGGTGGCCGCTCCCCGTGCGAGCGGACCGCCGCGTGACCTGGCGCTGGCGCTGTTGGTTTCGGCGATCACGCTGGAGCTGAGTTTCGGCGCGCTCAGCATTGCCTCGGACCTGCGCTACCATTTGTGGCCGATGGTTGCGACGGCACTGGCGACGGTGCTGTTGTGGGGGGACTGGCGGCAAAGCAAGCGCGCTGGGCGGATCGGCGGACTGGCCCTTGCCGTGGTGCTGGTTGCTGGAACCGTGGCACGGCTGACCCTGCCGACTCCGCCGACCAGCTATCGCGATTTGCTGCGGTAGGAAACGCGGCGGTTGATGACCGCGCCCGGCCAAGCACGCGAACCCTTTGGATCGCAATGCTTGGGCCGGGGGGGG